>JAABUQ010003798.1_pt1 | contig 26846 bp, 26 predicted proteins | sample 5560001 | NCBI WGS metagenome assembly JAABUQ01 (sample SAMN10711888, study PRJNA513371) | rock metagenome | isolation source: Antarctica rocks | place: Antarctica: Victoria Land, Finger Mt nord | collected 2015-12-18 | reverse complement strand
GCCGCATTCGGGGAATGCTGAAGGCACGCTCAGAACTGCGTCAAGAATTTTGCGGTATCCTGTGCAACGGCAGATATTGCCGCTGAGTGCCGTCTGCACCTGATCTATGCAGGGGTGTGAACACTCTTGCAGCAGCTTCGCACCCGCCATCAGCATACCAGGAATGCAGTAGCCACACTGTACCGCTGCGGCATCGATGAATGCTTGTTGCAAGGGGTGAAGTTCATTGCCGTTCGCCAGTCCTTCAATAGTGGTAATCGTGCCATGATGGGCCTGCGGGGCAGGTACTAGACAGGACATAACAGCTTGTCCATTCAACCAGACCGTGCATGCGCCGCATTCGCCCTCGGCGCAGCCCTCTTTGGTCCCGGTCAGCTCAGCATCTTCACGAAGTGCGTTTAGCAGTGTCTTGCGCTGTGCATTCACTAGCTCGTAGGATCGACCGTTGATAGTTGTGGCAATGGTGCCATCAAATGCGGCAGGCATAACCGCGTTTTCGCTTGTGTCAAGAAGCACCGGCTGTGTTACCCATCCTTCGGCTTGCGTGTTTGCCGCGATACGCTGCAATCCAAGCGTAACCAGGTTGGCTAAGGTTTTTCGTCGGTAGACCCCTGAGCCGCGAATGTCATCGATAGGGTTGACATCTTCATTGGCAAGCCGTCCAGCTTCAACACACACGCTTGAATTCAGTTGTTTCCCTTGCAGAAATGCCTCAACCGTGGATGCATGTACAATGGTTGGTGCTAGACAGCCCAGAGCAATGCGTGCTTCTCTGACGTATTCACCAGAGAAGGTCAGTACGAACGCAATATTGATGACTGAAATAGCTTGCGCTCGACGCAACCCTAATTTGAGAAAGAGACCTCGTTGATCTGGCTGCATAAGAGGAATGCGAATTGCGTAAAGCAGTTCATCAGGCCTAAGTGCGGTGCGTCGAAACCCGAGGTAAAAGTCGTGCAACGAGACAACGCGCTTCCCTGTAGTGCTAACAAGAACCACTTCTGCGCCTAAGGCCATGAGTGGAGTAATGGTGTCGTTCGCTGGTGAAGCTGTAACGAGATTGCCAGCTATAGTCGCGCGGGTGCGAATTTGAGGAGCACCCACCTCCCAGCATGCTTGCGCCAACGGCAAGGCATATTGCACGCAGTCGGCAGATGCTACGATATCATTATGGGTAGTAAGAGCACCGAGCGAAAGATATCCTTCTTCAACACGAATATACTTCAGGTCTTGTAATCCAGTGATATCAATCAGCGTCGTGGTCAATTTGACACCACGCTGTAACTCAACGAGCACATCAGTTCCACCCGCGACCAGGCGTGCTTGTCCTGCGAACTGCTGTAGAAGTTCCAATGCCTCTTCGAGACGTGTTGGACGCAAATACGTTTGCCACATAGATACCTACCTACCTTCCAATCACCTTGCGCCATGGGCAAGGATTGTGTATGCACAGCTTATAGTATAGCGGGTCGTAGCAACCGTCCAATAGGTGTAGAGATAAAGGTTCCCTCGTGAAAAATCGTTTTGCCTCGCACGAGCGTAAATACAATGCGTCCGCGCAACAATTTGCCTGCATAGGGACTCTGCTGATGGCGGTAGAACAGATCGGTCGCCTGTAGCACGCTGTAATCTTGAAGATTCACCAGGACCATATCAGCATCGGCACCCAAAGCTAGATTTCCTTTGTAGGGGAACAGACCAAAACGCCGAGCAACATACTCTGCCGTCAGAGATGTAATCATCGTCAGCGCCAGAGAACGCTGCTCATATCCTTCTGTCAGCAGTAACGACAAGAGGGACTGACAACCAGATATCCCACCCCAGACACGGAAAAAGTTAGCGTCCGTTTTCATGTCAGCGGGTGCAGGTGAATGGTCAGACGCGATCATGAGTACGTTTCCCATCAACACTTGCTGCCATAACTCCTCGCGCTCTGCCTGTGAACGGAGAGGCGGCGCACACTTCGCAACAGCCCCTAATGCCTCCATATCATCTTCACTTAGAACGAGGTAATGAGGACACGTCTCGCAACTGACATCAATTCCTCGCGCTCGTGCCGCAGCGACCAGGCGAACGCCACGACCACTGCTCACATGGACGATGTGCAGCGAACAGCCTGTCTCGCTTGCCATAAGAATGGCGCGTTCGATGGCCTCCAACTCTGCGATAACGGGGCGAGAGGCGAGATAGTCACGTTTCCCAGTCCTTCCCTGCTCAATGGCTCTGCGTGCCAGATTGCTCGTGATGGAGTCATTTTCGGCATGTACGGCAACAATCTTGCCCAATTTAGCCGCTTGTGCCATTCCTTCGTAGAGCGTCAGGTCGTCAACAGCTAAAAAATCGTCAATGCCACTGTTGCTCATAAAGGCTTTGAAGCCAATTACGCCTCGTTCTGCTAGCTCTTCCATTCTTGCAACATTGCCTGGTACCAACCCTCCCCATAAGGCAAAGTCAACCAGGGATGAAGCTTGAGCCGCGGCAAGTTTCAGGTCAAAACTTGTCGCGTCGAGCGTTGGCGGATGAGCATTGAGCGGCATATCGAAATATGTAGTGGTCCCACCAGCAGCAAGAGCTTTTGTACCTGTTGCGAAGCCCTCCCAGTGAGTACGCCCCGGCTCGTTGAAATGGACATGGGCATCAATGACCCCGGGAAAAATATGCAAGCCTCTTGCATCGATCTCATCTTTGCTCGTTCCCGCGAGTTCAGGGTGAATGACAACAATCTGACCATCGACGACAGCAATGTCAGCCTGTCTCACCTCTGTGGAAGTGACGAGTGTTCCATGACGCACAATTAAATCATAGAGACTCATTCAGCTCGTCTCCTCCTGTGCTAGCAGTGTCAGAAAACGCTCTACTACTGCAATGGCTACCGCTACATCTTCCGTTGTGACTGACTCGGCTGGGTTATGGCTAATGCCGCCGCGACAGCGTACAAACAGCATACCTACACCCGTGAGGTTGCTTAATGTCACTGCATCATGTCCAGCTCCACTGGGAATAGAAAGCGATGGGTAGCTTAACTCTTCAATAGACTGAGCCAATAGTCTGGTTATACGTGTCGAACATGGTACAGAGGGATGTTCCTGCAGAAGTTGCCAATGGGACGAGACGTGGCGCACAAGACCAATCTGATGCGCTCGTTCCTGCAACTGATGATACGCCTCTTCGCACACGACACTGTCATGGTGTCGCACATCCAAACTTAACGTCACCTCCCCCGGTATAACGTTACTTGCCCCCGGTTGTACGTTGACCTCCCCAACGGTAGAAACAAGTCCTGGTAAACTGCGTGCGAGAGCTTCGACAGCCAGCACAAACTCGGCAGCAGCACACAGTGCATCATGCCTGAGCGACATTGGAACAGTACCAGCATGTCCAGCTTCACCTGTAAAACGTACAGCGATGCGCTTCTGACACGCAATAGCCGAAACGATGCCAATGGGTAGATTACGAGCTTCAAGCACTGGTCCCTGCTCAATATGAACTTCACAATAGCCCAGGAGTTCATCGCGCTGCCAGCGAGCAGTACGTAGCATAGCAGGCTTCGTATCGCCCCTAAATGCTTGAAGCGCTTGTATCATAGAAATACCGTCGGCGTCAGTCAAGTGAAGTGCTTCCAGGTCGAATGTACCTGTCACAGCTTTGCTTCCAATATACGCACTATGATAGCGTAAGCCCTCCTCATCGGCAAAACCGAGTACTTCAATGGCAAACGGGAGACGTTCCTTGCGCGCATGCAAACGCTCGATGCAAGCAAGCGCAACCATGACGCCGAGCGGCCCATCATACTTGCCTGCATTGCGTACTGTATCGAGATGTGAACCGAGAAGCAGAGTTTTTGAGCCGCATTCGGGGAATGCTGAAGGCGCCGCATTCAGGGAATGCTGAAGGCCAGGAGAACGTGCCTCGTAGTGCCCTATCACATTCCCTACGGCATCCTGCTGCACGCTCATACCAGCATCACGCATCCATTGTTCAACAATCTGATTGACCTTGTGCATCGCTGACGACGCGAATGGGCGCGTGAGGCGATGCGGCTCTTCACTGTACGTGCCAAGTAGATCACACCGTTGCATAACTGTGTGGGCAGAAGTTTCTATGGTCACAACTTAGCTCCCTCGATACGTACTATAGGCCCAGGGTGAAACGAGCAATGGAATATGATAATGAGCGGTTGCATCGGAGATACCAAACCGGACAGGAATACGATCAAGAAATGGGGGGACGAGGTTCATTCCCACCTGGGCAGCAAAATACTTCCCTACGATAAATACTAACTCATAAATACCGACTATCAGCTCATCATCTGCCAGCAATGGGTCATTCGTGCGCCCGCCAGCATTGGTACATACAGTCTTCAATAAACTATCCTTACCATCTTGAGAGTTGCACCGCCATAGTTCAATTGTCACGTCAGGGGCCGGACAACCTCGTGCTGTATCTAGTACATGCGTGGTGAGACGACCTGCCATCTCATTGCCTCCCGCTCAAGTCACGACCCTCTCCCCTGGTTATCGTCAGTTTGATCATACCATATGCTGGGAAAGGATCGCTGTACACCTTCTGTTTGGAGTCGGTTTCAGATACGCCTATGAGATCACGCGTGCGATTTTGTCCTTCAAAGCATACCTCAACCATTTGAGGAAAACGTGTCAGGAGCCGTAGCCCCATTTCATGGACAAGATGCTGAATTGACTCGCTCACAAATTCATGAAAAACGGCCTGTACCACGTCGCGTACCTGCTCGCTGGGAATGTAGTGGTCCTGCACATCTACAACATCAGTATATTTCCAGTAGACATCGAGATAGATAAATAAGGGGCGGTCTACCCGTTCAGGTAATGTGGTGTAGTTGTCACGAACAAAATTGGTAAATGCGCTGCCAGTGATTTTTAGGAGTTGAAGTCCCACGCGCCCACAACGATGGCTCGTCATTCCAATATTTTTTCCATGTGAAACAAAGTTCATACTCGCAACGGCAAAGTCATCGTTCGAGCGTTTAAATAGCACGTTACTAGCACCAACGTGGCTATGCTCATCAAGAACGATTTGGGCTGGTAGAAAGGGAAGTTCTCTTCCTGTCAACTGCAACTGCTCCATTGCAGGATAAGTCGTTAGAAATTGCTGACCGAGTAATGTAAGAAACGCTTCGAGCGTTGAGCCACTGAATGTGAGCGCTTGTTGAAGGATAAAGTTTTTCATCGTGTCGGTCGCCACGATCATGCTATTATCGCCATGCGTATATGCGGGCAGAAAATTTTTCCCGAAGACCTCAACGTCCACTTCCACGGCAAAGAGAATATTTTCTCTTCCAGTAAACGCTGATTCGGGGAGAGGTGGAATGCCTGAAAGCGCAGTAGCATACGACCGATAGACAGGAACGCGTGCTTTACCGTAACTAATTTTATAGGTATGTTCTATGTCCATTGTTCCTCCTTATGTTTCGTCTTGAGCCACAAGATCGTGTAAACGGAAGAGACAAATCTTGGCAACTTCAGCCAGCGCAACTTCGATCTCTTGTATACGCGAATGCTGAAGGCGGTTGGAAAAGCCTGCCAGGATACTAGCTTTCTTATTTTCACGCACACAAATCACAAATGGGAAGCCAAAGCGATCATGATAGGTCTGATTCAGTTGCGTAAAAGTGGCGATTTCCGTAGACGAAAGTGTATCCAAACCAGCGGATGCCTGTTCTTTCGTTGACTCTGGAGTGAGTGTACCAGCTAACGCGGCTCGCCCAACTAAATCAGGATGTGCTTGAAGGAGCGCTATCTGCTGCTCAATAGATGCGTTGTACATAACATTACAAAATGTCTGATACATGTGTGTAAGTGTAGCAAATGGACGAGCATGCCAGCTTTGCGTGACTATCCAGGGCTGTCCCTCAAATAGCCCGCTCAAGGCTGCGACAAAGTGCTCCTGATCATACATATTCAGTTCTTGTAACGTTATGCGTCGCGTACTCATACACATTCCTTGCCGATCATCATAAAACTCTTGAGAGCAACACCCTCGTTTAGTATCAAGCATATTCCTTTTTTCTCTTGTTGCTCTTCATCATAACGCGCTCATATAATAGATGCAAACCAGCAACGTTGATCGCATAGCAATGGAAAAGGAGATGGTATTCATGCCACGTATCTACGTTTTCGATGTCAATGAAACTCTGCTTGATCTCCGCGCCTTGGATCCACTTTTCGCGGACACCTTCGGGGATGCCGCCGCGCGTCGAGAGTGGTTTTCTCAGATGCTCCAACTGGCTTTTGTCTCGACGATCACGGCTGAGTATCGCGATTTCGGCTCGCTGGGAGCCGCGGCCCTGGATATGCTCGCCTCCCGGCGCGGCGTCTCATTGAAGAGTGAGAGACGAACCGCTCTCCTGGGAGGATTACGGCAGTTGCCACCACATCCCGAAGTTCCAACGAGTCTCAAACGCTTGCGCGAGGCTGGACTGCGCCTCGTCAGTTTGACGAATTCTACCCTGGCCGTTTCGCAAGCTCAGTTGGCACATGCCAATCTGGATAGCCACTTCGAGCGGCAATTTTCGGCTGATACGGTGCACAGATTGAAACCTGCACCCGAGCCATATCAGATGGTAGCTCGGGAACTCGGTGTGCCTCTTGCCGACCTCTGCCTGGTTGCCGCCCATACCTGGGACATTGCAGGCGCGCTCAAGGCTGGATGCTCAACTGCGTTTATTGCGCGTCCTGGCATGGTGCTCGACCCGTTTGCCGCACGTCCTCATATAGTTGGAACCGATCTGAGTGAAATCGCTGATCAGTTGCTTGCGAAGGAGAGCAAATAGGGGAGATGGGAAAAGGTCGATCGTGTGATGAAAGTGGTAGACAGGAGGCGGGACATTGACTCCAACGAATTGCGACAGGCGTTAGCAGAGGTGGGTGGGAGCATGACAGGGGCAAGCCCCATATGCGTTAACGTAAGGGTCGAATGAGGACCAGGGCACCCGCTGCCTTCACCATTGCCCGAATGCGCCTATGGGGGATGCCCCTCCCATATCACGACGTTTCACAGGCACACTCGAGTCTGGGAGGGGCATCCCCGAGCCTTTCAACAGGAGGGTTTTTAAGAAGGTATGAATTGCTTGTAGGGACCGATGTATCACGTCCTGGTGAGCAATCGACATGCTCACCAGGACGTGATACATCGGTCCCTACAGACGTTACTTCTCATACATCTCTCTCTTTTGAAAAACCCTCCTGTTGAAAGCATCCCCGAGCCGCATTCGGGGAATAGTGAAGGCAGCGGGTGCCCTGGCTCGACGCAAGACGGGTTGTTCGTGGTACGTGAACGCATCATATGGGGGCAAGCCCTGTCACTACGATACACGAGGTCGCGTGGCAAGCCACGACGTGGCGTTTCGTCGTATCGTAGTGACAGGGCTTGCCCCTGTCATGCCCCCTACAGCCATTTTACGGGTGAGTTGGAGTCAATGGGCTTGCCCCTGTTATGCCGCCCATGGAGCCGTTGTATGAATTAGTTGGAGTCAATGCACCTGGTGGACTCACAACGGCGGAAAGCAAACCACTAACACTTCCATCTGTAAATGCCTTGTTCCAGGATGAAACACTGGTCAAGGCAGTGATAAAGGCTACTTCCAGTGTTTCTAACAGCACACAAGGAACAAAGACTCCCAAAACCCAGGCAACAAAGCATAAAAAGTATAACACAAAAAACACGAAATTGTTCAGACTTCCCCTTTTTTGATGTACTCTGCATATGATAGTAGAAGAGGTGATGACTTCTTTAGAAGAAACCTAACCCAGGCAAGCCTTAGAGCAGCTCATTTACCGCCACCACAGCAACCCAACTTGACGCCTGAATAGGAACAATCCATCAATAGAGGACTTCTACAAATGAATTAGTTGCACCCCTCCAACAGACTCCATCAGGCATTTAGCCTTCAAGATCTTGCTGTAATCCGACAAGGTCTAATAAGTTTCAATTCCCAACGGACTCCACCAGGCATTTAGCCCGTGAGGCCGGATATTCAGCAAATCATGACTCTTGGGTTTCAATTCCCAACGGACTCCACCAGGCATTTAGCCGTAAAGGTGCTCTTGTTCAGAATCAAAGCATATTGTTAGTTTCAATTCCCAACGGACTCCACCAGGCATTTAGCCGAGGGATTATTCCCGCCTGAGCATGCTCCAAAAAGGTTTCAATTCCCAACGGACTCCACCAGGCATTTAGCCTTCCGCTATATTACATGCAGCAAGTGATCCAAGATAGTTTCAATTCCCAACGGACTCCACCAGGCATTTAGCCGAGAAAATAACATGGGAATGTTACGAATTATGTCCAGTTTCAATTCCCAACGGACTCCACCAGGCATTTAGCCACGTAATGTTCTCCAGTATTAAGCGAGAGCTTCATAGTTTCAATTCCCAACGGACTCCACCAGGCATTTAGCCTTCTGGAATCATTAAAAGCACGACGTTCTACACGAAAAGGGTTTCAATTCCCAACGGACTCCACCAGGCATTTAGCCTTTTCGGAACGGGTTCGTGAAAGTATAGGTCTTTGTTGTTTCAATTCCCAACGGACTCCACCAGGCATTTAGCCTTTTAAGACGTTTATCAAGCATTAGAGAAGAATAAAAGTTTCAATTCCCAACGGACTCCACCAGGCATTTAGCCGTCGACTCATTGATATGCTAAGTATCATATCATCGGGAGTTTCAATTCCCAACGGACTCCACCAGGCATTTAGCCTTAACAAAGGAGTAACAGGTGCACATTTACTTAGACAGTTTCAATTCCCAACGGACTCCACCAGGCATTTAGCCGCCTTTCAGGCCTACAGTACCTGTCTATAGTGCTGCCTGTTTCAATTCCCAACGGACTCCACCAGGCATTTAGCCGTCGAGAAGGCGATTGTGAATGTTTTTAAACATTTTTGTTTCAATTCCCAACGGACTCCACCAGGCATTTAGCCCCCAAATCGTTATGGGGGGTTGGAAGAAATTCAGGTGGTTTCAATTCCCAACGGACTCCACCAGGCATTTAGCCTCCAACGGCCTTCATGCAGGATCTCTGCATTTGGTCGTTTCAATTCCCAACGGACTCCACCAGGCATTTAGCCTGCTACCCTTGTAGTGTAGCACAGGAAGCCACTTTACGCAATAGTTTCCGAGAGTCTCTGTTTAAAGCCGTTTTTGAGAGGGAAAAATGAGTGCATTTTTGGGCGATATTGCCCTCAAGCCCCTTCTGGCCTCTTCCGAGAGTCTCTGCTCAGAGAGACCGTCACTGAGACTCTCGGAAAACTGTGCAGTTCACACGACAAAGAGCACGTCGTCAGATGGTGGGAGCCCTCCGACCATTTCCACTTTGCTCACACAGTTCGCACACAGTGGATAGAAACGTACACTGTCCTGCTTGGCGACCAGGTGCTCCTCGAGTGTAGCTTGTAAGAGTAACAACTGCTTCCTGGTCAGGAAACATTCAAACAACGAATACTGCGTCCACTTGCCATAGCCTAATAGGATTTTATGCACTTTCGTGCGTCTCTTGTCATTAGGAATATCATAGGCAACCACATAGCAGGTCGTCTGGTTACTTTGAATTCTCATACGTCCTCTTTGACCTCATATGTCCCTATTTGACAAGAAGTGGTGGGTAGTCGTTAATCTCGCCTGTGATCACCTTGCCAAGTAGCCGCGCTTGCAATTCCAAACAGCGTCGATATGTCACGGTATAGCCGAAGAGGGGATGGAGTATCTCTTCATTCAGTCGTTCCTCAAAGTGCGTGAAGAAGACCTTACGCCGTTCATCCTTGAGCCGATATGCCCCTAATTCAACCACGAAATCATTCAGCGTGAGTATGCGTTTGTTGAGTAGCGTCAACACCACCGAGTCCACGATGATTGGCCGAAATTCTTCCACGAGATCCAGTGCCAAAGCCGGACGCCCGTAAAAGGAACTATGCAGGTACCCGACAAAGTGGTCGAAGCCCACCAGTTGCACTGCGCTGGCGACCTTGTTGGTGAGCAGTGAATATCCAAAGCTCAACAACGCGTTTACTGGATCAGTTGGGGGCCGCTTCACTCGTCCTGGGAAAGGCCATTGCCTGGGATCGCTCAGCAGCTTGCCGAAGCAGCGAAAGTAGGCCGCACTGCCTGCCCCCTCCATGCCAAGAATGGTTTCCAGTGCTGTACCTGCGATACGATTGTCCCCGCTTGCTAGCTTATGAGCAATAGGTATCCGCTCCAACGACAGGGCTGACAGTTGGCGTAGCAGCGTCGCCATCTGCTCTATCGCTTGGCTCATCTCAGCGTCAGCTTGACGGCGGTTGTAGCGCTGCAACATCGTTCGTTGATTGGTCAATTTGCCGATCACGAAGCGTCGCGCCAGTTCACAGCGTTTAGTCATATCTTGATGCGCACGGTACTGCGCCATGCGCAAGACTGCATTCTTGGAAAATGGGGGCGACAGCCGACCTTTGAACTGCCCGTAGTGACTCAAAAAGGTGATCTCGACATCCCGCTCCAGCAACAGATGCACTGCCGAGGCCGTCAGGGTCACCTCACCCAGTACCACTACCTCATCTATTTTGATCAGCGGAATGCGCTCTTTGCGAGCAGGTGAGTGTACTATCCCATTTTTCCCCTGCTTTTCAGGAACTTGCACCAGCAGGGAGTCTTCGCCGTCACGACGCACTAAGGTATAGTCTTCGGTCAGGTAGAGCGTTGGCATGAAAATGCTCCTTCTCACTTTTCTTTCTTTGATTGCAGCAGTCGCACTTCTTCCGGCAGGCAGAGGGGTAGCAGGCTACAAGGAGGACAGCGAGCGGCAAGTGTACCAGAGAGTGGCGGCGGTGGTGTTTCGCGTGCCGCGACCTGGAACGCTTGGGCGATGGCGGCTTTCGTCCTGGCTCGCAACTGCGGCGTGAAAGCCACCTGCACCCGGCGCCGTGACCCCACATAGTAGATGTAGCCGTAGGCAATGAGCGGTTTGCCCGGCTGTCGCTCTTCCAGGCACAGAGCCTGTGCGCAGAGTTGGATATGCTCGTTGAGCCAGTTGCCCTGGTGTCCATGTTTGTACTCCACCGGAAGAAATACCCCTGCTCTCTCCTCGACGACATCGGCAAAGCCAGTCAGGTGCAGCACTTCACTGTAGAGGTACAGGCGCGTGGTCTCGATCTCCCCTTCCGCCGTCCCGTGAGTCCCGGCCTGATGGACGCGCTGGTGTGCAAGCGTCCCTTCCAGCACAAATTCGTTGACCAGCATCTCCCCTTGCACAAACTGATAGTAAAAGCTGCGCGGGCAATATTCCAGTGCGTTGAGCGAGGAGATGGGAATCATCTCCATCGGCAATGTATTGTTCATTATTTCCTTTTCTAGCCGAAAACCAGGGAGACCGCAAGGTCTGTCTCCCTGCCTTTCTGTTGTCTTTATATGCAAGCTATCCTTTCAGGATGCTTGCTTGTCGATATGCACGCAACTGAACTCCGTCATGAGTAGCAAAAACCCTTTTCTGCTTTCCGATGGAATGCCAGTAGCGGGTGAGGAGCCACTCGCGTGCTTTGCCGGGATGACGCTTACTTGCCCAGTGCATGAGCCGCTGCTCCACCAGATCATCGTATTGGCTCATAGTTGTGGCAGGAACGACGCCGTTATAGTAGGCGGTCCATCCCACGATCAACGGATTCAGTTCCTTAATGACATGTGCTTGTGGAGAGGTTTGCAACTGCTGCAACTTTTGATCAATGGCGGCAAGGTGACGCTTGACCGCTTCCTGGCTAGGGATAATGATGGTCTTCAGTTCCTGTCCACGTCTGCCCATACGGGGTTTCTCAATCGGCTCCTGGCGAATATTGAAACCTAAGAAATCAAAACCCACTTGTCCTTGATAAGGCGTCAGGGTGTGGGTGATGCGTGTTTTGTCAGCATGGAGATGTAATCCCATCGTTGCTAACCAGTGCCTGACACGTCTCATTGCCTGTTGCAGTTCTCTGAGATCGGAGTGCAAAATCACGAAATTATCCGCATAGCGCACCAGCAATGGTCGTTCCCTCGCATGACCGTTGGCTTCTGCAACCACCGCTTCCATTCCATGCAGTGCCACGTTCATCGGCAAAGGCGAGAGGACACCTCCCTGTGCTATCCCCTTTTCACTGGGAGAGTAGGTGCCGCCATCCATCACCCCGGCACTCAGCCAGGCACGAATAACCTGCCTGAGTGCTGGATAGGTCTGCAACTTCTCCAGCACCACGGCCTGATTGACAGAATCGAACGCTCCTTCAATATCGGCGTTGAACACAAATGTAGGATGGCCTTCAATCGCCACCAGGAGAGCGGCTATCGCATCATGCGTGCTCCGACCGGGACGAAAGCCATAACTATGGGATTCAAATTGCACCTCCCATTCTGGTTCCAGTGCCAGTTTCACCAGCGCTTGCTTGCAGCGGTCAATCATCGGCAGGATGGCGAGCGGACGCCGTTCTACTGTTCCTGGCTTGGGAATCCATACTCGTCGAACCGGCATGCGAGGCTGGTGATTCCAGTGGTTGGGGGCAATGGCAGATGCCATCGCCAGGCGTTCTCTGAGGCTGAGAGATTTGACGCCATCGACTCCGGCAGTATGCTTCCCCTGGTTCTCTTCAGCAACCCGACGCACTGCCAGCAGTCGGGCTGCTTCCGATTCCATCAACTGCTGCTGCAAGTTGTGAACTGCCTGCTTGTCACCACGCTGACACGCTTGCGCGATCTGCTTTTGCATGCGCACCACCTGCTGCTCCAACGCGGTCCAGGGCAAGCTGTTCCGGGGTCGGTTCACAGGAGTAGATACCTGTTGTGGAGGCTGGGTGCCAGGTATTTTCTTATCCTTCATCTGCTGTGCCCGTCTCACTTTCAAGGTATACGAGATGATAGAAGGCAGAGATCAGACGTTACAGAGAAAACAGTGTTTGTTCCTTAACTGCACGCTCTCTCTATCCGCGTAGATACTCATAGAACCGTTGTTTTCGTAGACCAGGATAGGCACATGCCTTCTCACATCGGTATACTGATTGACCAACACCTCCACCGCCATCGTCGCTACGGATGTGTTCAGCGTCTTGACCGCGGGCTCTTTGATATCCTGCCCTGTCACGTACCCTCTCTTTACCAGCTCTTCTCGAATCGTCGGATCGGAATGCCTCTCGCTTGCGACCTTCGTAGGATTGATGCGATGAAGGCAGCTTAAACACAAGTAGTCTCCCACTCTAGCCGTAATCACTTCTCCACTCATGTCTTCAATGTTGCTCTCTTTCACCGTGATGTTGACCCCGACAGATATCAATGGAACAAAGTACTGCACCGATAGCTCCTGTGCCCTGAGCCTACTGGAATGATTATCAGTTGCCACAATCATCCAATCGGAGAGAGCCAACACGCTTTCTATCTCCTTGTCGTGAACATCCTTCTGATACGCCACGACAGTCGCGTTTGGATTGATGTGCGTGAGATGTCTCTTGACTACATCGACTTTCGCAAGCTTCCGTTGAGCATCCTCATAATATGCTCCCACCACACGATTCAGATTCGACATTTCCAGGACATCAGGATCGATCAGGTGAATCTCATGAAACCCCATATGGATGAGATGCTCTGCTACAATTGATCCAAGACCACCAACACCGACAATTGAGATGATTTGGTGATGCATAATTGTTCGCATCACATCCAACCCCAGGACGAGTGCGCTCCGATTGAAAAAGCCCTCTTTTGCTGTCACCATCGTTTTTTCGTACTGTTCATCCGTGTCCTCACGAAAGTCAGAACTCGCAATATTCTCTCGACTCGTTTGCGTTTTGAGCAGTGCCTTTCTCGCAAGGAGAGAGCCATTGTTGAACGTCCAGGCGCGTGCCGAGTACTTTCGTTGTGAGAAAACAATACTCGCGTAGTGCATCCCCTCAAACTTTTTGTGCAAAAACTGAAAGAACGTTTTTTCGTCTCCATCATCTGTTGCCGAGAACGAGACGCTCCCCTGGAGAAATGGGTGCGTATGGACATCGATAATAGTATCAACATCATACCTATGAGTGAGTTCAACTAATGCCTTGTGGATGAAATCCTTTTTGATCCGCAGAAAGGCCACACTCTGCTGATTATAGTCGGACTGCTCAGGGAACAAGAGATCGATAACCTTGATAACCGTATAGCCATGAATCTTCTGCGTTTTCCCGAGGAGCACCGCGAAATGTTCTCTTGAAAGGTCTTCGAGAAGCCTTGCCCTCAGGCATTCAAGATCGCCATGTTTAAATTTGATGAGATATCGAGTATGTGTACTCATTGCTAGTTCCTTTCGTAAGCTGACAGGGAGACCGCAACGGTCTCCCTGCCCTTATTAATCTGTCCCCGACAACACTTCACTGATCAGCGTAAAGTACGTCCAGAGGTTATCACCTTTCCTCCAATCCCCAGGACGCTGTATCGGAGCAGGTTGCCAGGCTCCAGCGTGAATATAGACGCAATACCACTTCCATCCCTGCGTTAAGGGATCACTACATGCTTCGTGATAGGCGGACTGATACAGGTGTCCATTGACGGAGAGGGGGATATCTTCCTTGAGGTAAAAACCCACAGGTGGTAACTCAGGATACTCTGTAGGAAAGATAATCATCAGATCAGTAGTTCTGACAACGTGATGCCATATGGGAGGTAAGACGTATTGATTAGCGATCATCCAATCCGCGTGTTCCTCGTCAAACGACACGCCTTGCTTAAACAACTTCTGTGCAATATCGTAGACTTGCTCCGTGATGAGCTGTTTTGAAAGCGCCGTCCGATCTCCTCCATAGGTTACCCCCTTTGTTCTATCAGGGATAGTAGTAATCTTGACAGGATTGCCGTGTTTATCAAACAACTCCGTAGGTTTATAGGTATAGCCCGACTGAATCGGTCGAAACGTCCCTCCTTGCTGAATAACTGGTCGCCGCCCCGGCCCGGGATTCACCTGTTGAATCAAATTCTGACCAGTAATGCCAGCGGGTGGCACTTGAATTCTTCTGCCGTTGATGATTGCCATGAGTACATCCTCCTTTTCGCTAGCTGATGATTGGCTCGCCGTTTAGCCCATCTCTATCATCAGACACAAGAACATCTTCCGTCTCAGTGTCTGCCTGTTCTCCAGGTACTTTCACATCGTCTTCGTCCACGTCATCCTCTTGTAGTTGGATCGGGTCCTGGTCTTGTTCATCTCTGCTCCCCTCATCCGACTCACCACTTTGTGATTGAATGAGATTTTTGTACTGCTCTTCCATGCTCTCCTCATCTTGCTCATCGTTTTGAACTGCAAGATAGCCTTCATAGTACACATCAAGGTCGATAAAACCGGAACACTTGAGCAGAATGTCTCTTCCTGCGGTCTCTTCAAACGCCGCTACCTCAACACGAACACCCGATTTCCTGACTTCCTGGATGAGTGAGACAAAATCCGAGTCTCCGGTCGCTAACACAATGATGTCAGGTTTCACCTGATACACCACCTTTAACATGTCCATGGTTATTTCAACATCGAAATTGCACTTGTACGTTCCGCCAGCGATACTGCCCACTTTGCTCGTGACAATGTATCCAGAACGCCAGAGCTCCTCTATTTCTCTGTCTAATCGATGCTCATTGCGTGGATTGATGGGGACGTAGCAGTGTGCATCGCCGAGAAATCGCTTCTCACCTACATAGTGGAGCAAGTGGTGATAGTCGAAGCGATATCCTTTCTCCCTGCAAGCTCTGTTGATGTTCGCATAGTCCAGGAAGAAGACAACTTTTTCTTTTGCCATAATATTCTCTCCTGTTCGAGGTATGTTTTCTACAACCTATTCGGTAAAAGCTAAAGCTAAACCTGGCATGATAGGACTACCATGCACTCGCACTCTCACCTCCTCTTTCGTTACAAAAGATCGAACACAGGTGTTCCCTCCCTCTTCCTTCTATTGACCTTCCATGAAATCGAGAGAGAGTCTTTCTCATTGCAGGAAGAGAATCGGTTGTAGTGAACCAGGAAGAACCTGGTTGACAACTTTTCTCCACGTGCAGCTAAATAATATCGCACGCGATGCTTGCAACTTTGCAACTTTGCAACGCCTTCACACGAAGAATTTATAGAAAGATGCTGTAACGCCGATACTAGCTTCGCTAGCTGAGCTGCTAAAGAAAAGCAGGAGTGAATAGGAAGAAAGGTTAGAGTTATGGCTAAGGGTTGGCGGAAGGGCGATTATAATCGTCAGATATTCGGGCAAAAAATAAGAGAATACCGTTTGTCTTTAGAATGGTCTCTTGAACATCTTGCTCAACGTAGTAGCATGAATAAGGGGACACTACTACACGTTGAAAAAGGGGAATGTCATTTGCCAAACACTAAGAGACAGAGGTTAACAGATGTGCTCACGGAGGCGCTAGAAAAAATTGGGCAACCCGTTAACCGCCGAACATTCTTGAAAATAGCCGGTCTTACCGCAGTCTCCACCACTCTAGGCACTGCGTCATCTCCTACTCAACTTCAACGAGTCGAAATTCCAGGAGAAAGCAGTCAAGAGAAGTTGTTCCAGGAGAAGCCACATGAAGAGTATGCCGAGATATTAAACCAGCAGCACAAGTGGCAACAGGCTGCAACCTTTTGGCTTCTTGCTGCACAAGAGGCAAGATATCGTGGTGACTGGGCCACATGGAGTCGATGTCTATTAAATGCAGGCGTGATGGCACTCAGCAGTGGGCAATTTGAGATTGCTGAAAGAAGATTCAAAGAGGTTATTAACAGATCTCAGGATGAAGTGAGTACACTAGCTGTAGTAGAAGCTTGCGTTCGACTTGGTTGGCTCTACTATGAACAAGATAAATTTAGCCAGGCCCGCCAGGTTCTCCTAAAGAGCCAAACACTCCTGTACAACCTTAGCAAGAGCCTACGCCCACTTCATTTTCCTGAACACGGCTGTACGCTTGTATATGAAGACAATGAGGTGATAATGGCACTAGAAAGTACGAGGTTACACTGGTTAGGGCGGACATATGTTGATTGGGGCATCCAACAGGATAATCAGGAACTCGTAAAAAAAGGTGTAGCGAGATTACAGAAAGCCGAGAACTATGATACTAGGCTTGGTCTACATACGAGTATAGGATTTGAGTTGCTACGTCAAATCCCGGCCCTCCTTCATCAAGGGGAGTTGCATACGACTGAAAATTATCTAGCTCGAAGTGAAGAACTGCTTGGCACCCCAGGGAAGGGAAAAGGCCATATCTATCTTCATAAGGGGTTGGTCGTTCTCGAAGAGCAGCCGAAAAAGGCAAAAGACTTCTTAGAAAGTGCTCGTGAGATTTTTGTCGAACCACCATTCTACTCGAAAGGAGTATCGGAGGTATTAAAAGAAATAAGTGGAGCTTATTTGATGGATAACAAGAAAACGGGAGACGAGATAGCATTAGAGTATGCCTTAGCCACAACTGTCCTACACCCTTATGGTCGGAACCTAGAACATCTTCAATTGGCTGCTCATAAGATGTATTGGCGCCTGGGCGAAAACATGACAGCGTTCAATACATCCTGGCAGGCCCTGGAAGAGAAACTTTGGAGTATGGAATCAGAACCTTTCTCAGACTTGAGATACTTGATGAAGTCTTTTCAAGAGAACGGAATACATCATGTAGAGACAGCTACACAGAAGGCAAAGAAGGTTGTACATAAAGAGCTATTTACAAAGTAAGGCCAGACCAAAAATGCTATACATTCAGTCAGACTGAACAGTCTGAACAACTCAAATTGTATCTTCATCCGAACTGACCCCAACCGACCGCTCCAAGCAAAGTTCTAACTGAAAACCTTATCTATGAGTGCGAGCAGTTTCACGTATCGTTTGCAGGTTGAGCAGTTCAGCCACCTCGTAGCTCGTCACAGGGCCAGCTTTGGGTCGCAGGCGGATGAACGTGGGAAAATGTCCAATACGTCCATGCAGTTCAGCAAGCAGAACGAAGGCGGCAGGTGCATATCCCGGTGGATTGATGAGCAGTGAGCGTGTCTGCCACTCCTCCGAGGTAAGCGGTAGAGCATCGACGATGGCACGTATCTGGGCTTCGAGCGGCTCGCTTTGGTCGATCTGTACAGGGATGGTTTGGATGTTGTCGATAGCCACACCCGCGAGTGCTTCGATTTGCACTATGTGTTCGTTTGTAAGTGGATGGGCAAAGTTTAATAAAGTGAACACTAGTCTATCTCCAGTACCTCTTTTATCTTTTGAGCTACTTTGATTGTTTGTAGCTTTCCCCTAGCCGTTGTATAAATTGTCAACCTTTCTGCTTTCTCATTGTCTGCCCATAAAAGAATGAAGGTACCATCTGGACCTGACTTTAAACGAGTATGAGTTGTGTTCTCGAAGAAGTCACCTATGATCTGTTGCACAAAGCCTAATGCAGCAATTTTGAGACAAGCCATGCGACTACCTTTGATAGAATGATGCTTTCTATCTGACAAGGAGGAGCTAAGTTTAGCTTCCACATTTTCTACGTCTACCGAAGGAGGCCAATCAATGTTTTCTGCTTCCTTTTCCTCACGTTGAAACTTTTGATACAATGCATTGCCCATGTAGGATAGATAGACGTAGTTGTCCGAATCAGGTGAGGTGAGAAATGTTTTAATATACTCGGCATCAGCGTAGCCCTCAAGATAGCCTTCAACCTGTTTTTGCGTTCTTGCTTCATCATCCACCCATTTAAAGAAAGTATTATAGGTAAGAAACAGAGTTGTATCCCAATCAAGAGCAACTGGATTGAACGTTACGACACTTTGAAAATCTTCATAAATGTATTTGACAGGAACATGGTAAATCATGCCAAGCATGGTGCTATAAACAACTTGTGCTTTGAGGCCCGCTGTCGCATTTATGACAACTTCTTGTCCTTGCCGCTGTGCCTTTTCAATCTCGTTAATCAACGTATTGACAAGGTTACGTAGTCCAGTAGTCTCAATATGTTTTGCATCTCCATGAAACTCAAGCGGAACTATATTGACGTGCTTGTATCCCTTTTCTTGAAAGTAGTCACGCAGTAGTATTGCACATGTTACGGCCTCAGATGTTTGTGTATGTAAAAGGACTAGATAATCGTCTAACTCAGCTATTTGCAATAATGATTTTGCTTCGGAAGATGCTGCTTGTGGTGTCTGACGTAGATACTGACGCATTTGGTCGTCAGTAGGCACGTTCGTATTCTGTGTCCTCTTTGTATTTTGATAGAGCGATATTCCTGTTGTTGTGAGAATAGTCGTCATTATCAAGTCCTTTCGTCATAGCAGTAAGCATATTTTCAATCACCTGGGTACAAGTTTCGTGTATCTTTGATACGCGCTTGCGAGTGACTCTTGAACCATTGCTGACTTGGGTAGACGTACTCGACGGTCTTGTCGGGAGGCCATTGCCAGATGCGAGCGAGGTGCTGTAGTGCTGGCTGCGAGCTAAAACGTTGCCATGCCTTGCTTACCGCTTCGTCGTGCGAGACTAATTGTCCAGCTAGCAGATCAGTGAGCGTATCGTTTTCATAGGTTGTGATACCCCGGCTCTCGCGAAACTTTGTGTAACGAGTGGCATAGTCAACGAGTTGTAGCTTCGTAACTTCAAGCCAAACGCTACCCAAACCCATTGGCTTGCCATAACCAATTTTGTGACGCATGTTTGGTTGTAATGTAATAGCCAATAACAGAGCAGCTAACTCCTCCGCTTCAAGATTAGTAAAGTCAATACGTGCATCGAAATCTGTACCACTTGTGAGTGGTTCGATGTGCTGATTGCGATATTTGCCTGTGTCGCGTATCTGTATCAAGCGTCTTTCAGTCGTTGGTTCGCCCACATGATGAAAGTAGAATTTTCGACCTGCAATATAGCGAGTTTGTTCATCAAGGTAGAAGGCGCGATGGCGCGGTTTGGGACCATCCAAAACAGCAGTATAGATTGGTCCGTAGAACTCAGGATTGTTTTCGTAAGCCCGTGCATCCCCAATGTTTACCTTGCCTAGAAAAACTTCGGCATTTCTCTGTTGCCCCGCTTGCATCATTCCAAAGAGACGGCAAGCGATACACAACGATGTGTTGCGCTGACAATATGCAAAACCAGAAGGCACAGGATTATGTGTATACTCGTTGGGTGTGCGAAACACAGTGATGCATCCATTGCAGAGCGTCTCAACAACCGAACGGAGCATCCCTTTGAGAGATGTGCCTGGGATGATATATTCGTTCCACATATTGCGTAGATGTTGCCCTGGATAGTCTGGGTCCTGCATTGATGAAGTTGGATCGTGTATGAATAGCGGTGTTTCGGCTCTAATATAGAGGTAGAGATAACCGGAGTACAGTTTCCCTGGATGCGTCTTATCCGGTGCAAGAACGTTGTGCCAGACAGGGGTATGTCGCTCTGGTGGATGGGCTGTGTCGATAGGTACAAAATCGTAGGGGTTCATGCTTTATTTCACTCCTGTTGTCTCTGCATCTTCTTTAGGACGAGGAAATCCCTTAAAGCGGTATGCAACTGTTACTGCCGTTGCTGAGTCGATATATTCACACACGACAAGACGTAGGCGATCCTTGTTCGCTAATTCAGGAGGATGAGGATAGTGCAACAAACGTGGGATACGAACCTCGGCAAAATCTCCTGCTTGTGCCGATGGGTGTTGTTTTGAATCCAGCCTCTTCCCAAACAGAAGATATTCTCTGTCTTTAAGCGTGTATGCATTCAACGTGGATGGTTGAGTAGTAGGCAGCAAATCTGGTTGCCATGCTGTATGCCCTGTATAAACAATCTGTACGTTCGCCTGATGTCGTTCCCAGCGTAGCTCACCCTGTTCATGAAAAATGCGTCCTGACGTGTACGATGTGAGGTTAAAGTTGGGATCAAAATGCTCGAATCGTAACAAATTCTTTCGCTCCTCCTGCTTTACAACGCGACGTGGCTGTTCCTCTAGCATCATAAACGTGCAAGTCGGGACGCGATAAGCACGAACGAATGTCGCAAACCCTTCTCCTGAAAGTGTACTTGTAAAGAGCAGATGATCGGTTGCATGAGTCTGGGTAGCTTGTGTCATTTCATTTTCCTCGTCGTACTTTAGGATGCACTCTTCCATGTTTGCATCCGCGTTACAAATGCCTCGATGCTCTGCTCTTTGAGGTTGTTCAAATCACCCCCTTTGACGACACGTGTTCTACGTACACCTTGTAAGTCATGCGCTATCGGTGGCTTCAATACGAGCATATCGTCAGTGCTTATTTCATAGAGTTCTGCCTCTTTCTCATCAAGCCAGCTTCCTAGTCCCAACAGCTCATTTGGCTCTTCACGCTTTTTGTTTGTACGTGCTGAGCTTAGCATGACGCCACCCTTATGCACTCCCTCTTCTTGTTCATGAATGCTGGCCTTGACCTTGCCCAACCCTCGCGAACGGCCAGAGCCGAGACGAATTAACTCGTCTTCCATGTCCTGGATAAAGACGAAGAGCATACCGAGTTGCCAGATTTCAAAGTTGCGCAGGTGGAGCGTGGTCGTGAACGTCGTTTCCGCCGTTACCGCCTCTAAGTCGAATTTTGCTCCAGGACTTGTGCCACCTGTTAATCTGTCGATGGCGATACCATCACGGTGTTCAACCAGTTTCTCTTTTCCAACCGCATTCCCTGTTAGATACGCATCTTCGATAGCGATACGGCTGCTGAACGACGTGGAACCAAAGAGGCGACATGCTGGACATGACTCAGCATATACTTTGTGCTGAGGTGTTTTATCGTTAAAGCGCGTGCCACATGAGACGCGGTACAGGTGCCTTTCGTCTCTCGTATCCTGTTCATTTCGGCGTGAAAGTGGGTTACAGGCTACCTGCGGCTGAATGCTATTGACGACCTTCTCAATGTGACTGCGGAAGACGCCTTTGAGTGAACTTCCAGGAAGATAAATTTCTTCTTTTCCATCGCGGCGATACGTCTGTACAGGTGCCATATCCGCGCCAATCACGGTTGCAAATCCTGACTTAATCAGTAATGGACCTTTTGTTGTGATATCTAGGCGCAGACGCGCATCATTGACCAGTGCTTTTAACATGCCTTCCGCTCCTCTATGAATTGCTTGCTTGTGGTTCTTTGAACAGCGTGTTGATATGCTCATCGAAGAACGCTTGCGCATCCTCAATAGCTTCGAGACCATCATCTTTGCCATCTTTTTTGCGTAACAGGTAGCGTTGCAAGCGTTGTTTCCGCTTATCGTCTGTGAGTCGCATGGCGCGAATGCTCAAATTTTTGAGAATACACGCCCCCAAGCCGCGTGAACGGAAGCCACCAACACTTCCAAAACCGCTTATGAACTCACTCAGCCCGATGCTTATGAGTTGCAGATCCTGTTCAGTAGCATTCTCGATCATGATGTACAGCTTGAAGGTGGTTGTAGACGGCACAACCTCAAAATCGTATTTCGCGCCACTCTTCGCCGTTTCGCTGTCTCGGTCAATGGCGACACCATCACGTATCTGCGTCGCGCCGCTCCACTCATCATCAATAAGGTAGAGATCATTGATCGTGATGCGCGAGGCGGAATAGGGCGAGCCGAAGAGTTGACATGTCTGGCAAAGTTTTGCACGTGCCTCTTTAAGAATTTTTTCGGCCTCATTAGGGCGAAAGCGGCGTTTATCGGCAATTTCCCTCTGACGTGCTGTGGGACATGGCTCATCAGGTATTTCTTCAGTAGGTAGTCCACATGAATGCAGACCGAGATCGGCAGGCAGGCTTGCCACCATTTTTTCTATCGTGCTACGGAGCGTGCCCTTGAAGCTCGATCCTGGAATGAAGGGCAGTCCCTCTGGTGTCAACACAACGGGGCTATCGGTATAGCTAAGCGTCACTTTGCCTCCGCCGATGTGTAGACCCGTCTTCATCTCTAACTCGCCCGCGAAGACATAGCGATTACGCAACTCGTAGCGCATTGGCGGTTCTTGCTGGTCGTTTTGTATGTTCTTTGTAGAATCCTCTGTCATGCTCTCATAGCCTCCCCTGTCGTGTTACTGGACCTGCATTTCTTCCCTGCTGTCTACCTTGATTAGCTGGCGTATTGCGCTGTTCATCGTTCTGAAATGATCGCTCGGCCATCATATAGCTATTTTCCGCCAGCAGATGTTGAATAAATTCGCGTGCCAGCAGCATTTTGAGTGTCTGCAAGTCTTCTTGTGACTGTTGCCCTGCTTTTGTCTTCATAATGCTCAGGGCCGTTGTCTCCAATTGCTTGAGTTTCTGTGCCAGTCGGTGATAAAAATCAGGAATGTGGCTATCTTCACGACGCCACGTTGTACGTGTGCGTTGATGCTCGATGAACCACGTTAGCTTATCATAAGTACTGTATAGCGAGACGTTCAATAGACCATTGATTTGTGTTGCTGGCAACGTCCTGGCGACGCCACGCATAAACTGAACCGCCTGAGGATACAGTTCTGTATCACTCAAGAGGCGTACCTGCTCCTGTACTGTTATCATGTTTTGACACCTTCCCCTTCGCTGATGTAGTACTCGTACTGCACGACAAGCTGACGAATTAACTGACGTAGAAGCTCCAAGGCGACCTGTTGGTGCATGCGCTTGTCGCTGTCGGTATCGTCTCCGATGTCTACTTTTATACATACCTGATGCACATCAACCGTCTTGAACTCGCCTTCAAGATAGTTTTTCAGGCGCACACCAAACCGTTCACCATCAACTTCCTTCTTCCACCCCGGTTGACGCGCCGTTTGTTTCTTGATGTAATCCAACACATCGGTGACTTTCAGCGTTGTCTCGGCGATGTTTTCTAAGCCAGTCATTTGCGACCTGTGCTTTTGCAGGTCGTTCTTCTGCTTCTCTTCTGATACTCTACGCTGTTGACGCTCCTCTTTCTGTACCTCTAAAAAGGATTTTGCTGCTAGTGTTCCCAGTGCTTGCGCTCGATTGTAAAAATCATCGCTTCCAGCTCGCTCATTCACTGCTATCATAAGCTCAATGCGTTTTTTCATGCTTGTTCTCTTTCTAGATGGAAAGGGTCAGAGATTGAGATACGTCCAAAGCCTTCCGAAACGCGCTCCCCACAGCCCTTCACCTCCATTGCGTGCAGTGCTTGTAAGAGCTTCTCTCCTGGTTGCTGTTCACAGGCAAAGAGGAAGGTAGAACCTATCTCCATTGCATAGTCGTTGGAACGTGGCGTCCCCCACAGTTCATTCCAACCACTGATACGTTGTGTTTCAACAGATTGATAGACTTGCTCAAACGTATACGTGGATGCAGATTCCCCCAATAACTTAGAGAGTGATGCCGCATCAATTGTCTTTTGATAACGTAGAAATGGATCGCGCAGTATAAGTGGCGAGAGGAGCGTAATAGAGAAGTAAAAGGGGTCAAGGTCTTTCACCTGTGCATCGTGCGTTACCTGCTGCATAGCTGTATTGAACTTGTCTAGTTTTTCAGTGAAGGACTCAAATGTGTTCTCCGGTGCGTTCCACATTTCAATCTTGACACGACCCAACCCGCGCGTGCGTCCAGTTCCGATCCGAATAACATGTTCATGCACGGCCTCGTCAACAAATACCTTAAAATCGTCGGCCAGTGTATCAGGCAGTATAATCTCGCCCCAGAAGACCATATCGTCATCGAATACCTCGCGGTTATATAAAATGCTTTCCTCGACAACTCCCCATTCGCGGTTAATACCAGTACGTGTTTGTAGTCGTGTATCAACCTTTGCCTTCATACGTAATTTAGGCTTGATATCGCTACGTCTATAGTATCCGTCGATAGAATCCATGACTTGATTACACTTAGCATTGCTATAACGGCCTTTGTCGTAGGTGCAATACTCGTGAGGCTTGAGAGGAGAAAGTAACGAAGTAATATCTGCCGACTCTTTCAGCAGTAACGAGAAGACTCCCCAATCTAACAGGCTATCTCGTACTCCATGCCGCTCGTCTTCATGACCTTCCTCTTGCCCAGGCAGAAAACCCGAGAACCGCTTACACGACTGAGCAGTTTTAGGCAGAGGCGTCACCGGCACGTTGGTGACATGAAAACTCGTTGCTCCAAATTGCGCGGGATAAAGTTGAGGAAAGTAAACTTCATCACCGAGAAAAAATGTTGTGAAATCGCTATAGTTATCAAAGTGTAACGTGCGATGAGCGGAGGCAAGACTTCCTAGCAGCGTTGCACCTGGAATAGAGTACGTGGTTTTCACTCCGCCCTCGGCATGATCGGAGCGAATGGTCAACGCGGAAAGAGCTGTGACTCTGAGATAAAAACGCTTCATCCTTGTCCCCCTTCTTGACTACTTGCATACGTGCTTAACACCTCAAGTTGCTCTATCCACGACCTCCATAGCTGCTCGCTACATCTTTTCTTGTCGAGCCACACGCCCTTTATTTCACAGTGACACTGTCCCTTCCCCGTCGATTTGTTGCCGCCAAGTCGCTCAACCATCAGCATTCCAGCGAGCAGTAGTAAGAGAGAGTAGGTTGGCTGCGGAATGTCCGTCTCGCTGTCTGGTAGCGCAGGAATAGGAGTACAATCGAGTTGCCCCTTGATTGTTCCTCGAAAGACAAGGTAACGGGTACCAAATTCACTAGTATACAGTGCCTCGTTCGCGGCGGTGCCTGTCAGACGATCTATTCGCGCCTGTGTCGCATCGCTCGTTTGTACATCTTTATACCGTTCACGTCTTCCCTCCTCTTGCCGCGCGTCATCGAAGTGCAGACCGCTGGGGTAAAGCGGAGAGCCAAAGATGCGGGTGATCAATGAAGGAGCTTTGCCAAACTGAGTCAGGGTCGCGAATGCATCGTGAGGACTGGCAACTGGGGTTTTCGGCAGGTAGAAACGGCTCAAGTGCTCGCAGTGTTCGCGTACCACACCCTTAAACGTAGAGGCGGGCACATAGAGATATCTGTTGGCGTCACGGATAACCGTCCGATCTATCAAGCCCGCCGTCACGCCTGTGCCAAAATGAAACGGCGCGTCAAATTCAAGTTCATAATCTATTTGAACAAGCATTTCTTATTATCTCCTCCTACGATGTGACAAAATCGTACAGGTCGATGAAATCAAGCAAAGGCGTTCGATAAATTGTTAAATTCTCACTACTACCCTCTCCATCAAGTGACCACGGGAAGAGCGGTCCCATACTCTCTTGTTTTGTACCCTTACGTTTATCAAACCTCTCCACCATCTTCCGCATAAAATCGCGCTCCTTCTGTTTCCAGTTGCGAAACAACGCAAGCGATTCAACAATGCTCGTGGTATGGTCCAATTTTAGAATTGCTTCGCGCAACTGGTGAAGTTTCGTGCGTCCCAGACGTTCAGTATTTCCCTGCCGCAGCTGTCCAAGCAACCAATCGAGATCCGAGAGCGTATAGGGACGCATCGTCGCGTAAAATTCTTTTGTACTGCCCCACTCCTTGCGGTGCATGCCCTCGTATTCCTTCTCATAGCCGAGGCTTGTATTACCTGTAACGACCACAAAGTTGACCCGTGACTCTTCCCGCTTGTTGTCGCTACTTCCCGCAGGTTGTTGCGCACCAGACTTTTTCGCCGCCTTGAGTGTCGCCTCGACCAACTCGCGTTGCAAGCTAAATGGATATTTCACGGGCGCAAGCACAACACCGACAGATAGCGTGTATTGCTTTGTGAGTTCGTGAAACTTTTCCGCGAGCGTATGCGCAACCTGCATCGCCTTGTCCGCGGGTGTCACCATGACAATGATGCTGCTGGCAAACCCTTCTAAAAAGATGAGGGAAAGAGAACAATCTCCTGCTATGATAAGGGAACAGAAGTGTATCCACCCATGGCAGACGAAAGTGAGAAAGTGAGATGTCTCTGCAACCA
>JAABUQ010003797.1_pt1 | contig 26846 bp, 24 predicted proteins | sample 5560001 | NCBI WGS metagenome assembly JAABUQ01 (sample SAMN10711888, study PRJNA513371) | rock metagenome | isolation source: Antarctica rocks | place: Antarctica: Victoria Land, Finger Mt nord | collected 2015-12-18 | reverse complement strand
AGTATAAGCTTTATGACGGTTAGGAAAAAGATTTTTGCTAGTTAGAAGGCTGTGCAGTCACGACGAGACGAGCAGAGGCAAAGAGCATGAAAGTTCAAATCATTCAAGTACCGTATGACTCCGCCCATCGAGGCGTTCGGATGGGACAAGGACCTGAACACTTTATCCAACAAGGAGCTGATTGGATACTTCGACGGCAAGGTCATGATGTCCAGGTTGACTGTATTGAGGCAGAAGATCGCTTTCGAGCTGAGATCGCTACTGCATTTGAGCTGTATCGGCTTCTGGCAGAGCATGTGAGGACAGCTATCACCCAAAAAAGCTTTCCCTTGGTGCTCTCAGGAAACTGCAACAGTTGCTTAGGAACGCTTGCCGGAATTACCTCTGACTCAGCCCAGGTAGGTATAGTATGGTTCGACGGTCATGGAGATTTTAATACTCCAGAGACCACCATCAATGGATTTCTCGATGGAATGAGCCTTGCGATGGCTACAGGTCGGTGTTGGAAGGCGATGATGAATGGAATTCCAGGATTTCGCCCAGTGCTAGAGGAAAATGTCGTGTTGGTTGGTGCTCGCGAGTTCGATCCAGAGGAAATTGAGTCTTTTGAACAATCCAATGTCACCATTGTGAGCGCTGAGTCTATTAGACAAAAGGGAATTGAAGTTACCCTAGAGCCTGCCCTCACATCGCTGAAATCCCGTGTTGAGCAAATTTATCTGCACATCGATCTTGATGTCTTAGATCCCAAAGAGGCAAAAGCCAATGAGTTTGCTCCTCCAGAGGGGCTCACTGTGGACCAGGTTGAGCAAGCAATTTTAATGCTCAAGGAGCGCTTTACAATCAGTGCCAGCGCTATTGCATCCTACGATCCTGAGTTTGATGATCAGGGGAAAACGTTTCGCGCAGGTGCCAAGTTCATGGAAATCATGACTGTGACAGGTAATAGATAATTGGCTGTGAATAATCATTCAGTTTTCCATGCTTGAGCCCAAACAGGAAACCATAACGTCAATTCACAACAGCACACTTGCCTCAAACAGTTGTGAAATTGGGAAGTCCGCGCTATACCCGCGAGGGTTAGTGTCGGGTGGATGTCACAGGTAACGGGATAAGACTTCAGCGGTAGCGAGTCCTGTTTTAGCCCAGCTGAATTGGTTGGCTCTGGTGAGGCTAAGGGTGGAAAGGTGCGATCGCAATCCTGAATCAGCTGTTATGGCCTGCATTGCCGCAGTAATTTCTTCGACTTTGTAGGGATTGACGAGGATGGCGGCATCACCGGCGACTTCTGGTAAAGAGGCAAGGTTAGAAGTGATAACGGGGGTGCCGCAAGCCATGGCTTCGAGAACTGGGAAGCCAAATCCTTCCCAAAGGCTAGGGAAGACAAGTGCGATCGCACTGTTGAATAGGATAGGCAATTGGCTTTTGGGTACGTAATCAAGGAATTTCACTTGAGTCGCGATACCTAGCTGTTCTCCAAAAGCTTGGAGGGTGGGGGTGTAGCGGCGGTCAGTTGGCCCTGCTAACCAGAGTTCGTAATCACGGCAGTTGGGCAGTGCGGCGAAGGCGGCAATTAGCCGACGCAGGTTTTTGTAAGGGTCCTGGCGTCCGACGTAGAGGAAGTAGTTGCGCTTGGGCAGGTTGAGAAAGTGGAAGTGGTTAGCATTGTGAGCAAGGAGGATGGGGGTGATTTTGTCAGACCGAATGTGGAAAAAATCGGTGATGTCTTGGGCAGTGGCGGTGGAGTTGCAGAGGATGTGTTGAGCTTGGGCTAAGACTTGGGGGATATAGTGGCGGTGGTAGGGTGTGAGGGGTGATCGGGGGTTGGGAAAACGCAGTGGAATCAGGTCATGGACTGTAACAATGTAGCGGCAGTTGGAAAATAAGGGGGCTTCAGTAACCGGGGAAAACAGGAGGTTGGACTTTAACTGTTGGTAAATTTTCGGTAACTGTAGCTGAGTCCACAGCAGGCGGCGAAAATGACCTTTTGTCCCTTGAGCGGGGGTCATATTGGGAGGAACTGAATAGCAGGTATAGTTAGCAACAGCCTGTGAAGTTAGTAAGGTTGGGTTAAGTGGCTGCAGGTGAGGAAAAATATGAGTGGCATAAGTGGTTATACCTGTTGGTTCATTCATCAGAACAGACAGGTTAACCAGTACTGGGTTCAACAAGATGGTAGCGATCGCCTCAGATAGAGGAATATGCCGTAAATTTTAGCAACTGCTGCATCTGTTATAACTAGCAATAAAAAACCCCAGAGCTAGCTGGGGGATAATCTACCTAGATTGACACTCTCAGCTCTAAAGAGACTGAGATTTTAAAGAGGCTTCCGACTATGACCTCTAAATATCCCAGGTTCAGGCCGTTTGCCTTAATGTTGGGTTCCTGCCCTGAATCCGTTTGCCACGAATGGCGGAATCATATCTGACAAGCGCGACTTTCCGAGAGTCCCCCGGTAGGTTTTTAAGTCTTGTACTGACTGGTTTATGCCTACTCTTATTCGACATGTAACCATTATCACATGGAGGTCTAAGCTTTGTGAATAAAGTTGCTATTTGTTAAGTTGAGTGGATGCAACAGGCTGGGATGCCAGGGTCCGATTAGGTGCTGCAAGCGCACTTAACTGCTTCTTTAGTTGGTCCAACTCTGCTCGCATGTTCTTACTTTCATTTTTCAGTTGGGCAATCTCAGTCGCTTGCTCTTTGAGCCTGGTATCTTTATCCCCAACGACTAACTGCTGCCCCAAGCCTGGTTTTTTTGCTAGCTGTTGCTGCATCATCTCAGGACGGTGTGCCCACATCACGCCCTTTTCCACTCCCTGACCGTACAATTCTGGATGCAGGTAGTGCCCACGTTCGGCCACGGGCTTGTTCTCCTCCACCCCAATCCGGTGGGCGTTCGCGTAAGCGTCATGGCGAATACCACTGACCTGCCAAGAAATCTTCATCCCAGGTTTCCCTCCCGCAATCTTAAAGCGATTACCTACCATTTCTTGCCCGATGTAAACCGGAGCAAAGCTACTAATACCCGTAAGTTGGTAGCGAAAATCGCGATTAAGAGCTTCAAACCACTTAGGCATCTGAACCCAGGCTTCGCCTTTTGCGTCTAGGACTGCAATGCCGTTGTAGATATTCATCATGTCTGGGCTTTCCACAAAGGAGTGGGAAAGGTACTTATTCCCAGGATCGAGGGGGTCGTCAATCTTAAACGACCCAGCGCCTTTGATAAGAGTCCCCGTTATGTATACACTACCGTTGAAGTAACCTGCATAACCGCTGGTGCCGTAGCCGTACACGCCATAGTACCCGTAGCCGTACACACCGATGGAATTGGGACCGTAGCCGAACACGCCGACGCTTTGAGCACTGTAGCCGTACAGGCCATAGTAGTTACTTAAGCTGTAGCCTTCTATGCCGATGTCACTGTAGCCACCATTGGCATAGTAAGCACTGTCGGCTTTACCTGGGCTAATAAGCAAGGCTAACAGAGGCAGAACCAAAAGCCGAAGATTCAGAAATTTATTCCTCACGATATAACTCCTGAGCGTTGATGGGGTTTAAGTTTAATTCAGTTGCACCAGTACCGAACCAAGGCAAAGCCTCGACGTCCTTTATTCAAATATCCCTGGTAGCCTTAGACACCTATAGGATAAGATGTAGTGCCCTTAGTATTAACGTTATAATCATCTTCAGATGTGTTTTTTCTTACAAAATTTAACTGTCTTCAGTAACGTTCGTTCTTTTTGTAATTTTATAGCGACTGTCTTTAAAGACGTTGCTGTTGCTGTATAAAAAATCACTTAGTTTGTTGAATAGTTTTTCAGTATTACTTTGACTAGCAGTAAAGATCTCGCCTGTATACTCGCCTTAGATATAAACAGCAAAAAATACGCGCCCATGTTTATCAACCTTAGTAACATGAAGGCGCGTTTTGCCAATTAGCTCCCAAGAGGGCTATTATTGCTATGATCTCGTCGCTGCAGTTTGCCTACCTGTCTGAAATGTGAGCGGATTGTTCTTCAATCAGGGCAGATAGTCACCTCTAAGCCCCAGGTTTGCTCTGCACTACAGCAATGCGATGTTGGCGCATAGGTGTATTGCTAGCCTGGACAGCTCGCTCCAAGTTGTTTAGCTTGGCGGTAACTTGTGCGTTCATTGCATCCATCTGCTTGTGCAACTGGGCAATTTCAGCTTCCTGCTTCTGGATTTTGACATCTTTTTCCTGAACTACCTGATACAGTCCCTGGATAGCTGCCAAAGCTACTCCCTGGATGTCTGCCGTGTTGATGTGCTTGTCGTCCTCTCCGATCGCAAACGCGGAATGGAAGTCCTGCGCCATTGGCCCGATGTGCTGGTCATTCGTTTTTCCCCCTTTCATGTTCCAGCGGGTAATCGGTAGCTGACTAACGCGTTGGAGAATTTCTTTGATATTGACAGCAGTGAAATTCTCTTTGAGATTACGGTCACTGGTGCAATTGAAGCCTGATCCACCCGCAAAGTAACAAGAGCCGCTACCCTGAAAGCCACCAGCAAAATACGCCGAGTAGCCACTACCGCTGACACCGTACAAGGCGATGTAACTGGGGCTGTAGAATTCTCCAGCAATGTAATTTGCGCTGTAGGCGTACTCCCCGATGTTACTTGAACTGTAGCTGTAAGTGCCGATGCCGCTTATGGCGTAGTTGTACGCGCCAGTTGCACCATCGGTATTGCCGACTACTTGATAACTGTTAGCCTTGCTTGAGCCGATAAGCAAGGAAAGCATTGGCAGTGCCAAAAGCAGACGATTCAGAGAAAACAATTTATTTTTCACGAGATAACTCCAGAGTTTTGACAACGTTTACAGCAGATTTCAAGTAAGCAGAGTACACGGGTTGTGCCAGGGTATCGGAGTTCACAGGTTGCCACTGTACTTCATCAAGCTGAAATCCGCTGTAATTTTAGTCAGTTACAAAAGCGAACATGCACACAAAATATTCCTAGTAGTTTTAAACAAACAAGGAACAAAATGTATTGTTTATCACTACTACCACGTTATTTCTCTGTAACATAATTAATGTATTTATTGTTACAAAATTTAACTTTTTTTAGTAACTGTCATTATAGAAAAAGATATCGCCAATACTATATGAACCATCTCCTTGCTGCGGTCGTATGACAATTCTGTTAAATGGTCTTCCTAGTATTGATTTTGGTAATGATAAATATCTTGTCTGTATACCCGGCTCAGGTATTGTTGAAACGGGTAGGTGGCCGAGTAGGGTTTTATCCATAAAGAAATCAACTAAGTAAGTATCATTACTATCAGCAGCAATTTCTAAAATTTCGCTCACTACTGGTGGTTCAAGTTGAAAGGATACCTCGCCGTTCTTAGGAATGATGAAATTTTCTGGTGCATCCCATTTAGTGCCATTAGGTACATATTGCCTCAAGCTTTTAGGGCTTAATATTGATGAAGGTATATCTTGCTGATCTGCGATGGTTGCAGGTAAACGAAGGAAATTACGAAAAGCAACATCGCTCTTCCTGTTATAAATGTATACTTCAGTGCCGGGACATGCTTTGCGGACAGATGGTTTGCCGAATCTTGCTTCTATTTCTGCCTTTGATAAGTTATTGGTCAGAATGAACTGGTATTTCGGGTACTGTCCACTGCCTTCTCCCACTTTATTGATGTACCATGCCGGATTATTAATCCAATTATAAATATCCAGGTTTAGCTGCAGTTGGTTCACACGCACTCTGGAATGCGACTGTATCGTCGTATATTTGGCGTTCCAGTAATCACTGTAGCCGTATTGGAGATCGTAATTCACTGCAAGCTTATCCAAGCATTGAGTCGGTTCTGAATAAGGAAGCCTCAGATTTGCCGTCTTTAGCATTATTGCTTCAGGTATGATCTGACGCAAGCTGAAAATAACAACGGTGGAGAAAAGAACTAGCTTCAACCAAGATGCTCTCCTACCGTTGAAAACGGCGAGAATTAGGGCAAGGAAAAATAGGGGCAAGATATAGAGTGTTTGAATGTACCGAATGTTACCTGGGTCTGTCCAATTACCAGTAACAATTAGCGCAGCTAGTGTTATTGTTAGTGAAAGAAAGGAAAAAATAATTAGGAAAAGAACGAGATGTGTTGACTTGTCCTCACGACTTCGTTGATTAAAGAATGAGTAGTTCCAATGTTTGAATAGCAAAATAATAGAAGTGACTAAAAAAATAGCAAGTATGGCAAAGAGATTAGATGTGTTAATCAAGTAATAATTTATATCGTGAATAAATTCTTTGAAGGTATCCAAAGAAGTTCCTATCCCTATATTGTGAGTATAAGTTTGAGTAGGAATACTAAAAATACCCGTGAATTTAATTATTTTTATTAAGGCTGTGGCAACAAGGTAAGCTCCTACCGTTAATCCTGCTGTGACTTGGAAAGTACGGAGTGGAATAAAGCGAAGACGATAAAAGATGAAAATTGTTATCGCTAACGGCAGCAGAAACTGTGGAATGATGATTATGTCTGATAAAATTATTAGAAAAGACAGAAAGAAAAATAATGTTGCTGAGCCGTAGGAGTATCCCTTCTGCACGGCGCTTAGAGATATAGCAATCAATGTAAAGCCAATAAGAATAGCACCAGCGTGAGCAGAAGGTAAGAAATATTGTGATATAACCGCATAGTTAATATCCTGTATAAAGGCCACAAAGAGAAGCCCTGCTGTAAAGACACATAAGAAGCAGTTAAAAATATTCTTATTTAAAAGAGAGGCAATTTTTGTGATAATTACTAAACATAGCAGAAAAAACAGAACATAGTAGGATACAAACGCATAACCAATATCAGGCATAATCCAGAGCAGTGGAAAAAACATAACCATGTCTGGGAAAAAATATGGTGCTGGCGTGATGTGCCAACCGAATATACTGTAATGATCTACAAATAGATCTTTGTATAAGCTGACAAGATAAAAAAAGTCACTGCTAAGTCCGGCGATTAGAGGTCGGATGCTAGTCACCAGACCAATGGTTATCAGTAGTGGCAATAGGAAATACATCAGAACATGTATCCCTCTTACCGATGTTATCCTATTACCATAGGTAGGTTTCATTACGTACTCCTTTAACTTAACGCTGAGGTTATATTATCCAAATCACTTAACCAAGCATCAAGTAATGACAGCTCCTGCTCTTTAATTAGGGACATACTTACAAGCTTTTCATAACAGATAAGAAGATTATTATTCAGCTTATCAATACCGGAAATTAGGTTTAAGCTTCCAAGAGCTTCGCAAATAGAGCGATTGTGAAGATACCCTGGAATCTCTTCACTAAAGTCACGCATAAGGTCGTGCTTATTTCGTTCTTGCCATACAGTCGGTTCGTGGAATAGAATACTCCACCCATTTAACCAAGCAATACGCTGGGCAACAAAGCTACGCCAGATATCAGTCATTCTAAATGAACAGTATGCTGGCAGATACATGAGTTTATATGCTTCAGGCCACCAACTAGTATTCTGGCTGTTAAATGGGCACCATGTACCAGATGCTAATGCTAATCGCCTGTCCTTTCTAAAATTTTGTGGTAGTGAACAAATTAGACGGTAAATTGCATCAACGTCAGGGTTCTCGTCTGCTAGACCTTGCTGAATAGGAGAATCAACTTGATCAATATTCAGTGAATCCCAAAGGGGATTTTGAGCTTGGACAGCATCGAGAGGAAATCCACGTGGCCAGATGTTTTGCTCTGTAAAATAGCTATAAACATTTACCCATCCAGCATCTTTAAGTGTAAAAACGTCTTGCTTTCGTTGACGAGGAGCCCAAAAATCCTCCCGAGGAATGTTATCATCATCGAGTTCTACTATAAGAGGAGATTTTTTCTGAATTGCTAATAAGTACCCAATATTTTTGCGTGCGTAGTGTCGCTTTGGGCATAGTTCAGCGAATTTAAATCCAGTTTCTATCTGCTGTTTAAGTCCATAAAAGCTACAGCCATCAATCTCAAAATTTAATGGACTTGCTTCATCACCAATTACTATAAATTGGTGGTTTCTTTTCTTTGCTTCTTGAGCTATATCGCACAACACTCTATTAGTAGGCGGTGCAATTGAAGTTATGACTACCGCAATTCTGTCATCCATGTTTTAGACTTTCCAATACTATTCTCTACAATTTGCCTGTAAATCGTTCTCTAATCAACCGCCAGAGATTTTTAAATGCATCTCTGATTACCTTATTATTCACACTTGGGCTGGCTGATTTGTAGTGAATAGGAACTTCAGCAATTTTTAAATCTCGGCAATAAACCTTGATTTCTGTTTGGAAAAAATGCCCTTTTGAGTAAATACCTTTTTTTAAAACATGTTGCAGAGCATGAAAGGTAAATAACTCAAATCCACTAGTCATATCTTTAAGCTTCGTTCCCAAAAGTAGGTTTGTCAGCATACTTCCTCCACGACTAATGAAATAGCGTTTGGGTGAGCTGGCTGATATCTTTCCTCCTTTACAAAAGCGGCTGCCAAATACGCAGTCGTATCCTTCCTGCATTTTGTGAAAAAACTTTGGGATATCAGATGGTTGGTGACTAAACCCAGCATCAATTTCTAATATCCAGTCACAGCCAGATGCTAACGCTTCTTTATATCCATGAACATAAGCATCAACTACGCAGCGATTTATTGGAGCCCAGACCACACAAAGTTGAGGCTCGGATCTTGATAAATTTACCAGAATGTCTCTAGTACCATCCGTGCTAACCTTATCCAAAACTGCAAAAAATTTGACAGACTTAAAATCTCTACACTGATCCAGCACTAGATTCACGAAAGTCTCTGCGGAATTACGTTCATTTGCCATAGGACATACGATGCCCAAATTGATTGAACGTAGGCTGAGCCTATGCTCATGTAACACACCTATTGCCATTCACACCACACTTATCGATTCTCACTCCATAGACATAATATAGTATTTCAATTAAAATGGCTTGAACAGGAGTCAGCCAGAGTTGCTTTTGTGCGACTGCCGGATGAATTTAGAGGCTAGCTCCTCTTCATGAACAGGTAAACATCCTTACGCTGATAGCTTAATTTGAACTGTTGAGTTTGCTTGAGTTGACTGACTAATTTGACAGCATACTCTTTAGTATCGGGCCAAGGATGACGCAAATTCAGCAACACGTAATCAACCTCAGCCAAATCAGCAGGCGGTAAACTAGAAGAAATTTGCCTCACGATAGGTCGGTGAGTCACATGGGGCGCATACTGGTTATCAGTTAAAACGCCTCCTTTGGTTTTGATTTGGGCGATCGCCTCCCGCGTTGGGTTCCATGTATCCAAGGTTTTCAGATAAGATGGAAAATGAAGACAATTTGACATCAGCAGGAAAGCCAGCAGCGACCATTGTATAATATGTCGTCGGTTTCGCAGCCATCCTCGACCTGCAGCCAGACTAGAAATCACAGCTAACAACAGAAAAGGCAGTATGGGTAGGGAATATTGTGTTCCTAATTGCTGCTGACCTGAGTCACTAGAGAGAATATTTAGCGCCAGAATGGGAATTGCACCGATTAGAGGTACTAAGTGTCGAGGCGAAAGCCCCCAAACTATTGGTAATGCTAACAATAATAGGTACTTAAAGGTGTTTAGTGAAAGTATCTTTCCTAATACTAGCCCTGGCTTAAGCAGCAGATTTTGGGCAATTTCTGAGAAAGAATTTCCCAGGTAGCTATAACGCGAGATATGGCGACTTATGGTTACTGTTTCGCTACCAAAGAACGGGATAATGACCTGCGTAGTAATGACAAACCAGGTAACACCTGTAAACAAGGCAATTACGCCGCATAAACGCTTTTTCTCAAATATGAGTAGCCATACACCCATTGCTGCTACAGACAGTGCTAATACTTCCTTACAGGCTAGAACAATGATGATGGCTAAACAAAACCATCCAGGTTGACCCAGTCGCGCTGATAAAATTGCCCACAGTAGTGCAGGTACTGCAATGACTTCTGAGTGGAAATCAAACGCATTAATATTAAAAACAAGTGGATACAGAAGGTATACTCCTGCTATTGCTAACGCTTGTGTCTCTTTCAACCCTGCGTGACGGGCTAGACTCCACGTCGGTAAAGCTCCTAGTGCCAAAGCTCCGGCTTGCACTGCTAACAACCAGTGAATATCTGGATAAATTTTGTACAGTATGCTGATCGGGTAGAGAATCAATGCTGCGTGGTCAGCAAGAACGTGAAAACGCATCAAAGAAGAAAAAGCTGGCTGTCCCTGGCTAATTAAATAAACGGCTTGATCAAAAATTCCTAGATCCCAAGCCGTCGAGTGAAAAAGTGTATGCCTTAGGCTACTGTACGCGAAGAGAACTAGAGCACTAATGCCAATCATTGTGCCTATAGCACTCAACTTGATCAGTTTTTTACTCATTTGCCTCTACGCTACTAAGAATAAAATTAAGAGCGTTGCAAAAACAGCATCCAGTCCTCGTTAGGACGCTCAGTGAGGCACTGTTCAACTGTCAAGTCCTTGATTTCTGTATCAAAGTCGATGTGCCTTAGCAGGAAACCTTCTGTTTGAATATCTTGCAAAAACGCCTTGGGGTCAGGATAGCGCCCAGCGTTGAACTCCATGATTATAGTTATATCTTGATTCTTGCGTACTGTAGTACGCATACCACGCCAGATTGCTTCTTCTGCGCCTTCAGCATCCACCTTAATTAGATCAACACATGGCCAACCACTCGTTAAAGTATCGAGTGTAACTGTCTCAACTTCAACTACATTATCTGCTGCTGTTGCATCCATGCATACTGATGCATTCCGCCCTTGCCCTGGCGGAATCACTAGTTTGACTATTTTATTCTCCACATCAAAGATGGCTTTTTGCGAAACCGTCAGATGCCTGTCAAACCCATTCACCTGCACTGTCCGATCTAGCAGCCTAACCAACATTGGGTTTGGTTCAACAGCTAACACCCGACCGGATGAGCCAACGGCATCAGCCATAATAATAGAATAATATCCATGATTCGCTCCTATATCCACGCAGTGCCACCCACGCTGCAGGACACGGATCATGGCGACAGTAACCCACGATTCCCAGTATCCGTCTAGGCAAAGGTGGGGTGTGATGCCTATATCATCTGCATCAGCGTAAAATACGTACTTACCTAAGACCCGACATAATAAGGTTCCGTTACCTATATAAGTCACCTGACAGTTGCTGCGAGCATTCGCCTGTATATTTGCGGCTGATACTAGTGATTTTACTTGTTCACCCAAAGCTTTTAAATGTACATCATTAGCCTCAAGCGCGGGAAGCTCATGACTTGAAAAAGCAACAAAGACTTCATTAGCAAATACTGGATTAAGCTTTTTTGTTATGGATTTAAGGAAATTATGATCTAATTCCCCAATCATGCCCTTATGGATCAAAACCCAGTGAAAGTCATGACTATCATTGGGTGAAATTGATGAGTAAGGGTAAACTATTGGAAATTCTTGACGAAAATCGGCTGGAGCTAATATTCGATCTTCATTTTTAATGTGCTTTTGCACAAATTCAGCTGTATTTACCCAATATTGATCGTTGTGTGGAAACGCCATAATGCTTTATTACCTATCTCCTAAAATGAAGGCTTGAATAATTTATCTTTTAAAGAACCGCAGAATAAGCTTTGTATAGATTCTTAACATAATTATCTTTGCTAAATAGCTTAACCCTTTCCCTTCCAGCTTCTGAAAGCTTTGCTCCTATTTCAGGGTAATTAATCAGCTTCTCTATCTTCTCTCTGATATCATCTACATCATAGGGATCGACATAAAGTGCAGCATCTCCACATATCTCTGGTAAAGAGGAGCTATTGGATGTTATAATTGGGCATCCAAAATTCATTGCTTCAAGTGGTGGTAGCCCAAATCCTTCATAGAGAGACGGAAAAACAAAGCAATATGCCCCTGAATAAAAGTACCTTAAATCCTTGCTGGAAACATATTCTAATACCTTAACTTTACGCACAAAGTTCTTGCCAAAAAGAAATTCTAATCTTCCTATCTCTCTCTCCCATAGCCAACCTTTTTTGCCGACAATCACAAGCTGCATATCTGTATCTATTTCTGCATATGCATCTATTACTCTCCTTAAATTTTTCTTTGGCTCTATAGCTCCTACAAATAAAATGTATTTTTTTAATTCTAATTTATAGAGTTTTAAAAACTTAGTAATTCTATCCTCTTCAACAGCAGAAGGTTTTAGTACTATCGGTTGATAAGTAACATGAACTCTCTCTGGAGCTATATCAAACACAGTTAAAATATCTTTTTTTGAGCTCTCAGAGACAGTGATAATTATTTCAGAGTCTTTAATACTCTCTTGAACAAGTTTATAAAAGAATTTTTTATTGTCTAATGTAGTATAGGGCAACCTAAGTGGTATCAAATCATGAATTGTTGTGATCTTTTTTGCTCCTTTTATTTTCATAGGAAGTGGATAGGTCGCGTGCCATATATCTATTTTGTTAGGGGTTGTAACCTTTGAGGTAAGTCTATATTTCTTATATAAGTTATTAGCAATGTCATAGCAGAATTCAAGATCAAGTATTCCTATATTCGTTAATTCTTGGCTAGAATCCCTCTTGATAATGAGTTCACTAGAGTTTACTCTTCTCGCTTTGTAAAGCAACCCGCTAGCTCCTTGAGCCATAGCTTTAAGGAAGCTAATTTTATCAAAATTTACGTTTTGGTTGTCAAAGAACAAAACTTCGTCAAGGATTGGGTCATTACTACGTTTACTGCTGTAACTAAATAGTACGTCTACCTGCGCTTTCAATGAATTTAGGGCTTGGACTAAACTAATACCGTAAGTTTTTATACCAGTTCCGTTCTTCAGCTCTATGTTATATCCGTCTACCAGAACGTTTGTTCCTTCTAGATTCATTTAATGATTTACCTCAGTCACTTTCACGCTGTTAACATACTCTATTTCTACGGAATCAAGATAGTATTGAACTGCCGTATCTGTGCTACCCGAGAATTTTATCTTGCCTTTGTCCAGCCAAACAACTTGGTCACAAGATTGTTTGATGAAGTTCAAATCATGTGACACAACTAAAACTGTTGCGTTTGCCTGCCAAAACTTTTCAATCCGCAGTTTGCATTTATTTCTAAAACTCTGATCTCCCACAGATAACACCTCATCTAGGATGAGAATATCCGGCTGTACGTCGGTCGCGATCGCAAACCCCAACCGTGCGACCATCCCTGAAGACAATGCCTTCACTGGTACCATCGCATACTCCTCCAACTCTGCGAACTCTAATATAGATTTCGCTCTTGCTCTCATGTCTACCCTAGAAAACCCTAGCAGCACTCCATACAAGAGGATATTATCCATCACTGTAATCTCTGAATCAAATCCCGCCCCTAGTTCAATCAGCGGCGCAATCTGCCCCCGAACCCGCACTGAGCCCATTGTCGGCTGTAAAATGCCAGAGATGACCTTCAGCAGTGTTGACTTCCCGGCACCATTTGCCCCAATAATGCCGATCTTGTCTCCAGCCTTCGCTACCAGAGCAATTTGATCTAGAACTAACTTCTTTGCAGGCTGGCGGTATTTACCCTCCACAACCGACAATACCGTTTTTTTAAGGTCATAAGAAAACTCCTCCTGCGTCCGTCGGTATAGTGAAACCTGATCTAAGCGAATAACTTCCATTTACAGCAAGTCCATAAACTGATGTCGCCACCACATAAAACAAGCCCATCCTAGCGATAAAATTATCACACCACTGAGCAATGCTCCCCAAATTAAACTTAAATCGGGTAAGTCTCCAGATAAAGCGATCTGACGAATGCTCTCAATAATCGGTGATAATGGATTCAGCGCCAACAGAGGTTTAGCTCCTTTTGGCACAATGTCGGCTGGATAGAATATAGGACTGCTAAGCCACACCACAAATACAACTAACTCATAGAAGTAAGGTAAATCTCTAAAAAATACATACAAAGCACTAACCAAAAACCCAACGCCTGTAGACACAAGAGCCAGAGCCAACAGTGGCAACAGCAAAGCTAGCACATTCACTATATTCTTAGAGATTAACAGTGTCACAATTGCCAGCAATGGCAAAACCCCAATTACAAACTGAAAGATATTCGCCGCAATCATCGACACTGGAAAAACAGTCACTGGCAGACGAATTTTATTTAAAAGAACTCCGTTCGACACCACACTCGTCAACGCCTGGGATGTCGAAGCCGAGTAAAAATTAATTACCACTAGCCCTGTAAAGGCTGCTAACACATAATTGAGAATTGAGTTGTGATAATGATTCTTAAACGTCGACCCAAAAATCACTGTATACAACCCGGTCATAATTAACGGATTTAACAGCGACCAATACGCCCCTAGGAGCGAACCCCGATAGCGCACTTTCAAGTTCCGCGCCACCAGGACATGGAGCAACTCCGAGTAGCGCTGCACCTTTGACAATCTGGTGTGATTCAGCAAAAGAGCCATTCCGAAATACCAATAAAGACTAGAGGCAATTTATCCAGGTATTTTAACGTATGCGATGAGCAATGCCCGACGCTACGCTTAATGTCCCCTCAATTTCCAACGGAGGGGACGTATTGTCAAGAGGCAGGGGGTCTTTCTTAGAGCGATCGCAGTCGTTCTGTAAAATACATTACATCCGGAGAGGTTCTGTCCACACTTGGGATTTGCCTGTAACTTGAGAAAACAACAAATACTTCATTAGCAAATACCGGAATAAATTCTTCGTTTATGTATTGTAGTAAAGCTTTGTCTATTTGCTCTATCCTGCCTTTATGGATTACTGCCCATTTCCAGTTATTAACTTCTTCCATAGAAGAGGAATAAGGGTAGATGCCTGTAAATTTATTGCCGAACTCAATTGGAGCAATTACTTTATCTCCTTCTTTAAAGTATGTTCTCATGAAGTTTACTGGCTTGACCCAGCATTGATCTCCATCGGGAAAAGACGTACAGCTACTGAGTCTGAGATGGCAGTTTTCATAAAATTTAGAATCTTTTTCACACAGATTCATTGCTAATAGGTAGAATTTGGCAGCCGTTTCATTTTTCCCTAAGTTTTCGTAGCAAGAACCACGGCGGAAATAGATTTCATGCCTCAGATCAGCCGAAAACCCTGGCAGTAATTTCTGCTCTGCTTTTGCAATCAATTCTAATGCCTCTTGGTATTTGCCTTGAAGCTCAAAGCATATAGCGTTAGCAATTAAACTATACAGTATTGAATCTATATGGGAACCTGGTAAATTTGCCACTTTTTCATACAAAAATGCTGCTTCTTTCAAAAGATTTGCTTGTTTACAATAATGTGCCAGATTTATTAAGTGATCTGTATCTTCAGAATCTTCGCAGTATATTATTGATTCTTTACAAAGCTCAACCAGTTCTTGTAGTTTGCTTTGAGCATTCAGAGTATCTGCAATCCGGCTTATTGCTTTAACCCGTAATCTCGGTTCTAGCGTATTTTTGAGAACTTGCTTCAATAATGCCTCTGCCTCACTTAAATTGCCCTCCCTATACTTGTCACAAGCCGCCAGATAATCTTTCCAAAAATTAGGAAGCCAGTCCTCACAATAAGGAGGTGAAAAATCTTCGTTTTTGCGAACAAATAGCGCTAAACTGTTAATAATGATATCATAAGCATATATTTGAATTGAAGATATAGGTGGTTGACTGCGTGGTAATGGCTCATTTGCAGGCAGTGGGGTGATAGAAAGATCAGGATGATCCAACAGCTCAAGACCCTGGACCACAGGGTTGCCCCCTGTAAACCATTGTTCTATCCAATATTGATCGGTAAAGAGCATATTTGGCTCATAGCTATTTAAATTTGTGGCGTTAAACTCTGTTGTTAAAGCTGCAATGCCCCCTGGCTTTAAGACCCGATGGATTTCCTGATAAACTCTGTGTAACTCTCTAAAGTTATTTACATGTTCAATAGCACAGCAGCTCCAGACGAAATCAAAGCTTTCATCTGGGTACTCTATGTCAGTCATACTCATGTTACGGACGATTAATCTATCCTGACGGTACGGAAGAAAGCTTTTTGCGTAGACATCATTGAGGCTTACTGCTGCAGTTGTCCAAGTCTGTGAGTCATATAAGTCCGTAGCCGTAATTTCTTTACAGACGTTGGTGAAGGCATAGATCAGAGGTTCGGTTCCAACTCCCAACCCTAAGCCCTTTGCTTCTGGGTTTAGAACACCCAGGTGCTCTAGTCCTCTGTAAACCTGGATAAATTCCCACATTTTTCTGCTCTTGTCGCTGAGCCTTAGCAAAGATGCAGTTGACTGAAAATCAACATCTTGCCAATCAATAATATCTGAGACTTTGCAAAACTTCATATTTTTCCTTTGCGTCACTCAGTTAGGCACTACTTTAGGATTCGGCAATAGACCCATGGTACTGGTTGCACAGCCTGCCAGCTTACTTCTAAGGTCACCGATTCCGCTACACTGAGTCAAGGTTGATCGCATTGTAAGTTGGAATGGAAATCGGAAAACAAGTCAAAGTCTGCCGTCTGAGAGACCGGGTATCTCCTCCCATCATTAAACGGCTGGGGCAAGTCGGTACCATTAAAGGCTTCAAAATGCTTGATGGTAGCAACGTTGGCGTGGTAGTTCAGTTTGAGGACAACTTCAGCACCTGGTTCTTTGAAGATGAACTTAGAACCATGACGTAGGGGTGCCCTCGGCGCGTGGACACTTTTAACCAGACATTGTAAAGATAACATTTAGAACCGCTCAGGAAATCAAGTAATGGCCCTGATATTGACGTTTTTGGGCAAAGGTGGAACCGGTCGCACCACAATAGCGATCGCAGCCGCTAAACAGCTAGCTCGCCAGGGAAAGCGGGTCCTACTAGCAGAGCAGGATACCAGTCCTGCCTTTGGACTCTTAGTGGGGATAACTCCTAGCCCTGACCCCCAGGAAGTCGCTTCCAACCTCCAAGTCGTCCAGTTACAAACAGCTGTGCTTTTAGAACGCAGTTGGGAAGACGTGAAAAACCTGGAAGCGCAATACCTCCGCTCGCCCTTGATTAAAGAAGTCTACGGTCAAGAACTCGGAGTATTGCCAGGAATGGACAGTGCCCTAGTGCTTAATGCTATCCGGGAGTATGACGCCAGCGGCAAATACGATGTCATCGTCTATGATGGCACCGGCGACGCTTCCACATTGCGGATGCTGGGGATGGCAGAGACTATCAGTTGGTATATCCGTAGGTTCGGTAAGTTGCTGGCAGATTCCGACTTGGGCAAAACAATTTCGCCTTTTATCCAGCCGGTTGTTAGCACAATTTTTAACGTCGGCTGGACTGGCGATAACTTCACCCAACCAACTAACAAAGTCAACAATTTGTTGGATCAGGGTAAAGCAGCCCTTGCTGACCCGAACCGCGTTGCTGCTTATCTTGTGACAACTGGCGATCCGGCTGCCGTTACTACCGCCCGTTATCTTTGGGGTAGCGCTCAACAAGTAGGTCTAACCGTTGGTGGCGTTATCCTTAACCAGGTGCCCACAACCGAAACTGCATCTGAGTTTTCTCCCTTGAGCGTCACTAAAGTTCCCAGCAGCCCACCTGGTGAATGGCAACCGCTGATAGACGCTCTGCCAGATTTTACACAGGCGGCACAGGCTCCTAAGCCAATCGAGATAGACGTTCCAGCCCGTCAGGTACGCCTGTTTTTGCCCGGATTCGACAAAAAGCAGGTCAAGCTCACCCAGGCTGGCTCCGAAGTTACAGTGGAAGCAGGCGACCAGAGACGCCATATACTACTACCTCCAGCCCTAAGTGGCAGGACCGTTACTGGTGCTAAGTTTCAGAATGGTTATTTGACGATATCTTTTTAGCTTTTAGCATAGAGTCAAGTACGCCTTATGTCCAACCCAACTCCCTCACAGTCCCCAGACCCCAACTCAACTGAGGCACTACCAGCGGTGCCAGCTGAGATAGATATTAACCCCGATCCGGCAGCTCCTCTAGCTCCTAATCGCAGTGCCAAAATGCGACAGATGCTTGGCATGAAAGGTGCGGCACCTGGGGAAACCTCTACTTGGAAAGTCCGCCTTCAGTTGATGAAACCGATCACTTGGATTCCCCTGATTTGGGGCGTCGTCTGCGGTGCGGCTTCTTCCGGTCAGTTCAGCTGGACGCTGGAAAACGTGTTGAAGTCAGCTGCCTGTATGCTGCTATCGGGACCGTTGCTGGCGGGTTATACCCAAACAGTCAATGAGTTATATGATCGCGAGATTGATGCGGTCAACGAACCCTATCGCCCTATCCCTTCCGGAGCAATTTCAATCCCCCAAGTCGTTAGCCAAATTCTGGTGTTGTTAGTGGCTGGAATTGTTGTGGCGTATGCCCTTGACCGCTGGGCTGGTCACGACTTCCCGATTATGACGGCTTTAGCTCTAGGCGGTTCGTTCCTCGCCTACATCTATTCGGCTCCACCTTTGAAACTGAAGCGCAATGGCTGGCTAGGCAACTATGCCCTCGGTGCTAGCTACATTGCTCTACCTTGGTGGGCGGGTCACGCTTTGTTTGGCAACCTGAATTGGACGATTGTGATTCTGACGCTGATATACAGTCTGGCGGGGTTGGGAATTGCCATAGTGAACGATTTCAAGAGTGTGGAGGGCGATCGCCAATTTGGGTTGAAGTCACTACCCGTAATGTTTGGCGTTAACACTGCTGCTTGGATCTGTGTAGTGATGATTGACCTATTTCAAATCGGGATTGGCGCTTATCTGATCACACTACACGAGAATCTTTACGCCGCGATTCTACTGCTGCTAGTTATCCCTCAAATCACTTTTCAGGACATGTATTTTCTGCGCGACCCGCTGAAAAATGATGTTAAGTACCAGGCAAGCGCCCAACCGTTCCTTGTCCTGGGGATGCTCGTCGCTGGTCTGGCTCTAGGTCATGCAGGAGTCTAATTCCTCCTATTGGTCAATGAAATCATGGATTTAACGACCTAACGTTAGGTATAAAACCATACGCACGATAAAGGAGTCGTCGTGTTCCAACTGCTGTATTTTCTAGTTAATGCTATCCGACCTTTTTTAGTACCGATCTGCTTTTTTTGTGCCTGGACGTTAATTATTCTCTTTGCTTGGAGCCTCTGGGCTACGATCCGAGACAGCGTGAGTACAAGCAAGCGAATGCACCAGATACCTTGCCCCAACTGTCAATTTTTTACCGGCGATTATCGGCTCAAATGCACGGTGCAGCCGTCCATTGCCAACTCTGAAGACGCGATTACCTGTCCTGACTATCAACCGAAGACAAATCCTTTACTTTATTGAGCCCAAAGACATTTAAATTGTTCCACTAACTCTAAATGCTGGTACAAAAACTCAACACCTGCGCCGAATTCCTGGCTGGGGATAGCACTCACTTACGAGAACTACTACACCCCGACAAGCAATCGCTGGCGTTACGTTACAGTTTGGCTCACGCTACCTTGCCAGTGGGGCAAACCTCTCAACCCCACTCACTTAAAACGTCCGAGGTCTACTATATTCTTAGTGGCAGCGGGGAAATGCACATTGGTGGTGAAACTCAGCTGGTTGAACCAGGTGATGCGGTTTATATTCCTCCCAATGCCCGACAATTTATCCACAATTGTGGCAGCGAACCGTTGGTGTTTATCTGTATTGTTGACCCAGCTTGGCGGCAAGAAGATGAAACGGTATACGAATGAGGCTAGAAGCGATCGCCAAAGTCTGGGCATGGTCGTTGATGTTTCTGCTGTTTACCTCACCTGTTAACGCTCAAAAGCTCGTCGACCCTCTTTTGCAGCAGGACGATACCCCACAACAGGTGTGTCGTGTAGCACAGGCGAAGGTTGTGTATTTGGGAGAAACCCACGACAGCGCAGCTGATCATAAAGCTCAGATGGAGATTCTCCAGAAACTTTATCGGCAGACAAAAATTGCGGTCGCCATGGAAATGTTTCAACGACCCTACCAAGGCGTCCTCAACCGTTACCTGGCAGGGCAACTGAGTGAGCAAGAACTGGTGGAGCAAAGCCAATATGAGCAAAGATGGGGCTTTCCTTGGGAATACTATGCCCCCATCTTGCGATTTGCGAAGGAAAAACATCTGCCGGTTTTAGCCTTAAATACCCCCACAGAGGTAACACGCCAGGTTGCCCGTGAAGGTTTAGAGAGCCTGACACCAGCCCAGCGCCAGTTTATTCCCCCTTTCTCAGAAATCCGCACAGACAATGCTGAGTATCGCCAACTAATGCTGGGTGCTTTCAAGCAGCATCAAGCCGCAGGTCATGGAGCTAGCGCTGATTTTGAGCGCTTTTTTCTGGCGCAAGTTCTCTGGGACGAAACAATGGCAGAAAGAATTGCCCAGTTTTTGCAGGCTAACCCAGATTATCAAGTGGTGGTGTTAGCTGGTAAGGGACATATTAATTACGGCTACGGAATTCCGAGCCGTGTTGCCCGACGCTTGAACAAAAAACATCTGGTTCAGTGTTCAATTTTGCTCAATTCCTCTGAGGTCGATTCGGCTAGACAATCCCACCATTTGCTCGAAGCGTTTGACCATTGACCCAACTGCCTTCAGGACTTGTCAAGAAAGCAACGACACTGGCGATGTCATTGGGTTGTCCCAAGCGCTCCAATGGAGCTTGCTGAGCAAATTTTTCTATTAACTCTTCAGACTTCCCTTGATAAAACAGGTCAGTTGCCGTTGGTCCAGGTGCTACCGCATTCACGGTGATGTTCCGTCCCCGTAATTCCTTTGCCATGATGTTCGTGAAGACTTCAACAGCAGCTTTTGAGGCAGCGTAAACTGCGTAACCCGGCATTGCTAAACCTAGAGCACTGGTTGAGAAGTTAACAATATGACCACCGTTGCGGAGCCGACGGGCAGCTTGACGCAACGTTAGAAAGGTTCCGCGAGTGTTGATACCGAATACTTTGTCGTACAGCTCGTCGTCGGTGTCTCCAATATTGATGGGTTTGGGAGTTTGGATTCCGGCATTATTCACCAGAACATCTACACCACCATACTCCTGTTCAGCCATGTCAAATAGATCCTCTACATCTTTTGGAGTGGACACATCTCCCTGAACCGCGATCGCATCACCTCCCTCCGCTTGAATCTCATTGACTACTTCTTCCGCTTTTTCTCTGCTGCCAGCGTAGTTAATCACGACAGCAAAACCATCAAACGCTAACCGTTTCGCGATCGCAGCACCAATTCCACGCGAAGATCCTGTGACAATTGCAACCTTCTTGACTTGCTCGTTCATCCTAATTTTCCTTTAAAGAATGTTGGTCTTGTTCGCGGTTCGCTCGTTACAGCGATAATGCTTTTATTATTAGAGGAATGGCTGATTAAGTCTTTCACGGATTAATCATGATTTTAGGTTTTCAATCATTATTGACCTAGCACTATAGCCCCCTCAGCCTCCCCGGAATAAGTAGACACCCCTGAAGTCGCTATGCTAATCGACCCACGGACTGGAAAACCGATAATGCCACGCCAAAAAGCGCAGACAGCGCACTATCATCTACTGCTCGATCAGCATTCAGGACTACATCACGCCCGTCTAGAACCTGAATCCTTCGGCACTCACGAACATCATGCACATCAGATCACTGTCCCCTTTAATCAAGCAAAAGGAGTGACTTCTTGGCACTCGTCGGCGCAGCACAAGGAACAAATGGTACAAGTGGGTCAATGCTATGTTGCTCCCTCAGGGCAGCCGCATGGCTTGACACTTGATCACACCGGAGAACTGGTCAATTTCTACGTAACTCCAGAGTTTATTGCATCAGCAATTCCTGAAACTACCACAGCCTCTCCCCTAGAAATCATTGAGTTTCAGATCTCAGATGACCCGCTAATTCGTCAATTGGCTGCAACTGTACGTACTGATCGCTTGCTACACGGATCATCCAATAAACTATTTCTGGAGTCTGTGCTGAATGTACTGGCAGTCCATTTGGTTAATAGTTATGCGGTTTCCAAGGTCCAGGTACCAGAAGTGGGGAAATTACCTAATCATTTGCTGGTAAAAGTGAGAGAGTATATTGAGGCAAACGAAGCATCCGAGATTTCGATTGCGGATTTAGCAAGTTTGACTAGCTACAGCACGGTACACTTCACGCGGATGTTCAAGAAAGCAACCGGACAAACACCTCGTGAGTACCTCATTTATCACCGTGTTAGCAAGGCGAAGCAACTTCTCGCAAGTACTAACCTATCGATTGTTGAGGTTGCTTACTACAGTGGCTTTGGGAGTCATGCTCATTTCAGTACTCAGTTTCGTCGCCTGACTGGTACAACACCTCAAGCCTACCGGAAACACAGTTAGAAAAACAAAAGTTCCGTATTTGTACTGTACTTTTACAAATATTAAAACTAGAAAATTGTTATTAATAAAATTTATTTTGGTAAAATCAGATGGTTAAAGAACGCAAGCATAAGGAATGGCAAGGCAAAAATAAAAAATCTTATCAAACTTCTAAAGATAACTCCACTGTATCTTTGATAGTTGGATTGTTTCTTATATCTGCCTTAATTGCTTTTAAAAATAATCCGCAACTTATCTACACCATATTGCCAAAAGACAGTTATTTTAGTCCAGGTATTTTAGAGCACAAATTCAGTGAAAAAATATTGAGCTCAGATAACAATAATGAGAACAACCAATCTGTAATAGCTGGTGCGGCTGAGGAGTTTAGAACTACAAATTTTACTAAAATAGACAAGTACGCTTCTTCTGTTCGTTATGACGGTACTTCGATTTTTGAATTAGCTTCTCTCTTATCCCATTATGCCAGGACAGAAGCAGAAAAAGCTCGCATTATATATTCTTGGATTGCCTATAATATTACCTATGACGTACCGGCTTATCTAAGCGGTAACTACGGAGATTTGAGTCCACAAGGGGTTCTCAAATCTCGCCGGGGCGTGTGTTCAGGATATGCAAACCTTTACAAAGCTCTTGCTAGAGCTATGGGATTGGACGTAGTTGTTGTTGACGGGTATGCTAAGGGATATGGTTATGCTATTGGTAACGCCACTCAAATAAATCATGCTTGGAATGTGGTGAAAATTAATAAAAAATGGTATTTACTTGATTCGACTTGGGGTGCGGGCAGCATAAATAACGGACAATTTAACAGGCAGTTCAATCCTTATTATTTCGCAACCCCTCCTAGACAACTTATCCTCGATCATTTTCCTGCTGAAAATAAATGGCAACTATTAGTCAAACATTATACCAAACAAAAGTTTGATACAATACCTAAAGTCTCCCCTGAATTCTTTAAAGATGGACTTCACCTTGTCAGCCATCACAACCAGACAATTCAGGCTAACGGTCGCTTTCAAGTTGTCTTGTCATCTCCTGAAGATACAATTGCTATTTCCCGATTAAAATTCGGCTCAAATTTAAACGATGCTTATACCTTCGTTCAGAAAAAAGATAATAAGATTATTGTGAATGTCGCTCCTCCAGTCGGTGATTCAGAACTAGAAATATTTTCTAAAAATAAACGTGTTTCGGGACCATATCAGCAGGCAATATCTTATCGAGTTGTTTCCCATAATGCGGGTGAAGAATTTCCTGTAATTTATTCGACTTTTTCAGAGAATAATAGTTATTTATACGCCCCGTTAAATAAATATTTGCCTACATATCAATCTGTTTACTTCAAGGTTGAAGTTCCTAATGCGCTTGAAGTACAGGTCATTGGTGCATCCTCAAACAAGTGGATTAAACTAACTCGTTCTGGCAGTATGTTTGAAGGAAACGTACCTGTAGGTTCAGATAAAATTAAAGTTTCCGCCAAGTTTCTTGGAAATACAGATTACTGGACTTTGGTGGAATATAACTAATAGTGCTGAGTACCAAACGGTAATCATTCTCACCGCACAAACTTAACCCAATAGCGAACCACTGGATACCGCGCACCCGTTCGCCTAAAATCAACCAGGCAAGCAGCAATGTCCAGAAGGGCATAATGTAGACCAATACCGATGTTTTACCTGCCCCGCCGCTTACCAACGCCCACATGGCAAAGCCATACGCACCTGCGGTTTGCAGCAACCCTACCATAAAAGCTCCAGGAATTTCTTTAGGCAACATCGGTTTGTGCAACAACATTATTGCCAGCAACAAACTAACCGCACCTAAGGAAAACCTCATTGCCGCCAAGACAAAGGGAGAATAGTGCAAGACATCACATAACAGGCGAACTGTTAATTTTCCGTTAATTTCGGCACTGAAGCCTCCGAAATATACCTTTACCCTTGAAAGAGTGAAAACCATTAGCAGATGAATAGTCGAGAGACTGCACCCCTATGCAACTTGAAGAAAAAGTTGAAGCTCAACTAGCCGACAAAATTCAATCAATTTTTCCGTCAGAAAACAGCGTACCAGCGGAATTTCAAATCAAAGCACCCATTCATCAAACGGAGTACTTGATCAACGGCGAGTTGCGTCATTGGGATGGCCCGACGCAAGAATCCTTTTCGTCAATTTATCTGAAAACTAGCGATGGCCTTGCTCCTAAGCTGATTGGGAGTTTCCCCCTGTTGACCGAAAAAGAAGCCATAGAAGCCCTAGAGGCGGCGTGTTCTGCCTATGACCATGGTAGGGGACCCTGGCCCACCATGTCAGTAGCGGGGCGAATCGAGTGCATCCAAGACTTCGCTTACCGGATGAAGGAAAAACGGCAGGAAGTTGTCAAACTGTTGATGTGGGAGATTGGCAAATCTGTTAACGATTCTGAAAAAGAATTTGATCGGACGATCGCTTACATCGAAGATACGATTGATGCCTTGAAAAACCTAGACCGGACAAATTCCCGGTTTGTCCTGGAACAGGGAATTGTTGCACAGATCCGCCGCGCCCCTCTGGGTGTCACGCTGTGCTTAGGTCCGACCAATTATCCTTTGAATGAAACCTTTACCACTCTGATTCCTGCCCTGATTATGGGCAATACCGTAGTTCTGAAGCCGCCACGTCCAGGGGTAGTACTTTATAGTCCTTTACTAGAAGCATTCCGGGATGCGTTTCCTAAAGGCGTAGTCAATACTGTCTACGGCCTAGGCCGGGAAGTGACACCACCCCTAATGACTTCGGGTAGAGTTGACGCCTTAGCCTTTATTGGCTCTAGCCGCGCTGCGACTTCCCTCAAAAAGCTCCACCCCAAACCCCATCGCCTGCGGAGCATTCTCGGACTAGAGGCGAAAAACCCCGGCATTATTCTCCCTCGTGCCGATCTCGACCTGGCGGTTAAAGAATGTATTCTAGGCACGCTATCTTACAACGGCCAACGTTGTACTGCTTTGAAGATTCTGTTTGTTCATACGCAAGTTGTGGATGTGTTTCTAGAACGGTTTTGCCAAGCGATTGCCAATCTCAAATTTGGGATGCCTTGGGAAAAAGGCGTAACCCTCACCCCGCTGCCGGAACCCGAAAAGCCTCAGTACTTTACCGCACTGATCGAGGACGCCAAGCAGTTCGGGGCTCAAATTGTTAACCCTGGCGGTGGCATGGTCAACGAAACCTTTTTCTACCCGGCGGTGATGTACCCAGTTACCTCGTCAATGCGGCTGTATCGGGAAGAGCAGTTTGGCCCAGTGATTCCGGTGATTCCCTTCGATGATATTGAGGTGCCAATTCAATACATTGTTGACTCAGACTACGGACAGCAGGTGAGCATTTTTGGCCAGGATGCCAGCACGATCGCTAAATTGGTCGACCCCCTGGTGAACCAGGTCTGCCGCGTTAATATCAATAGTCAGTGCCAGCGCGGTCCTGATACCTTTCCCTTCACGGGTCGAAAAGACTCCGCCGAAGGTACCCTCTCCGTTGTCGATGCACTGCGGTCGTTTTCTATTCGGACGCTAGTCGCCGCTAAGGAAACAGACATCAACAAGTCAATGCTGAAGCAAATTCTCAGAGAGCATCAATCGAACTTTCTCTCGACGGATTTCATCCTGTAGCAAGCGCCATTATCTTTGTCCAGGGGAGGAGTCTGCTTATGCTGTCAAACCTAAATTAAGTTGACAATACTGATGGCGCTTTTGCATTTGCTAAATCTTTTGTTTCAGCTAAAGCGGCACTGTAAATCAGCTCGAATTTTAGGTTGAGCGAAAAACCGGGAAGATAGCCTCCCTGGTAGGGCATTTCTTCCAGACTGCTAAACGAGCCCTTAACCTCTGTGATCGGTGACAGCAAGTGTGGGTTGTGCTGGCTCCATTGAACTAAGGAGGCATCCAACCTCTCTTGCAACTCAAGTGCGAGTAGCGTTGCATCGTCTGGACTAGGTTGACGATGCAGAATAATCAAAAACTTCAGAGAGAGCAACAGCGTGGTTTCTAACCTTGGCGAACCATCCCCTTGATGAAAATGAGTCCTTGACGACTCTACCTGAAAACTGAGTTGGGCTCCGAACTTAGAAAACTCCTGGGATTCGAGTTGGCGACGAAGATGGGGCAGTAATCCCACTTCTGAATCAGACAGAATTTGCCTAACGGTTGAGATTGTCGTCATAAATTTCTTCAACAATTTGTACTGGAAAGGCTTTAATATTAACAACATTACCAGGGCAAATGGGGGTCCGACACTGATCCTGGTAAATAGGTATCATTGGAGCTAAAACCATTACTGTGAAATGGAGGGCTTCTAGTTCTAGCGGATTTTGTGGTGTCCGTTGACTCGATACGCCAAATTGTAAAACAGGATACTAAAAATCACTGTTTTGAATCACCTGCCAGGGTGAAAAGGCTCTCCAGAGTAACCTGATCCTGGA
>JAABUQ010003796.1_pt1 | contig 26851 bp, 31 predicted proteins | sample 5560001 | NCBI WGS metagenome assembly JAABUQ01 (sample SAMN10711888, study PRJNA513371) | rock metagenome | isolation source: Antarctica rocks | place: Antarctica: Victoria Land, Finger Mt nord | collected 2015-12-18 | reverse complement strand
CTGGAACGACGCGATGCACCCGCCAGAGGAAATCATGAGTCCGTTCCCTGGAGGTTGGTCCCTTAAACGACCTCACCTCGCATCCCAGTGGATTGACTTGCGCCATGACATGGCGAATCGTGCCATCCTTGCCGCTCGTATCCATCCCCTGTAGGACAATGAGCAGGCTGTGATGCTGTGCCGCCGCCAACAACTGCTGTAACTCTCCGAGTTCTACGCTGAGCTTGTCCATCTCTGCCGCTGCCAGGGCGCGATCCATATGCTTATCAACAGCGTCTGGATCGTAATCCTTCAGTTTGACTTTGCTGCCTTCATCAACCTTCCATGCAAGTTGCATTGTGTCTCTCCTTTCCCAACGCGATAGATAGTCTCCTGGCTATGCAAGTTCTTCGGGGTAGGGTGAAACGTCTCTTCACGCGTGTGCCAAAGATTCATGAATGCATCCTCTCCCAAACACTTTGGCCACTTGACTGTTTCAAGCCACTATATCTTGCAATCGTGTGTTTGTCAAACTGAGGTTATGAGATCATTGAAGGGTGCGGCACAACTGATGGCAAGGTACATCATGATGGATGACGGAAATATCGATTTGGCATTATCAGATTACAATGCTGGTCCTGGGACAACTGCCGCGGCAGTACGTCGATGCGGTGCGGTACATGTTCTTGGGTGTCTGCCAGTTGAGACACAGCAGTATATCCACGCGATAACAGGCAACTAAACAGGTACTGGCTACAACAGAATCGAATCAACCCACGTTGCATAGCAGATAGACGCTCTTGACCTGCATCTTGTAGGTCAAAAGCGTCTTTTGTCCTTTCCAGCAATATTGCTATCTTGCCACTGGTGTCACCAATGTATACATTAGCCCTATACTAATGCTGTGTAGATGACAAGGCGAAGAGTGGTTTGATGCTGGTTGGGAATCCACTGCCCAGCACAGGTAATCAGGTTGAGGAAGGTGCCCGTCATGTTCCCAAATATTGTGTGTAAGGGGGCATTATTTGCCGTATAGTACTTCATATTCATAACGCGGAAATGCAGTGACTTTTCCCCCGGATTGACGACCATAATGCTCTCTCCAATGTGCAGGTTTCGCAGTTTCCAGAAGACTGCGGGCGCCCCTCCTGGACGATCAAGGTGTCCATCAATGACTGCACTCCCTTGCGCTCCCGGATATGGACCATATTGGTACCAACCCACTCCATCCCATGGCTTCTGGGTAGGGACTGCCAGGTCGCCATCTGCTAACACTCCCACTGGCTCGATCAAGGCATTGACCCCGAGAGTGGGAATGATGAGGTGCCCACCTGGTCGATAAGTAGTTGGGCTGGCAACTGATCCCTTTGTCCCTGGTGTTTGAGAGGATCTGCTGCCCGGAAGACTGACGAGCGATCTGGCTGATCGTGAGGTCTGAAAGAACTGGCCCCCTATCCATCCACCAAGCAGAAGACTGAGGAGGACAAAGAAGAGGGTAAAAAGAAGAGGAAAGACGTACCAGTAGCGTCGCAATGTGTGCATGATAGTGCTCCTGTGTTATGGATTGTGTGAGGGAGGAGCTGCCTTTTGCATTTCAATAGGGGCTGATGGACAGAACGTGACCGATCCACCAGGGTCGCTTCCCGTCGGTGGCATGCCAGGATACGTTGGCATCGCTGTTGGCGTTCCCGTGAGTGTCGAAGTCGGTGTCCCAGATGGCGTTCCCGTGAGTGTCGAAGTCGGTGTCCCAGATGGCGTTCCCGTGAGTGTCGAAGTCGGTGTCCCAGATGGCGTTCCCGTGAGTGTCGAAGTCGGTGTCCCAGATGGCGTTCCCGTGAGCGTCGAAGTCGGTGTCCCAGATGGCGTTCCTGTTGACGTCGAAGTCGGTGTCCCAGATGGCGTTCCTGTTGACGTCGGTGTCCCAGATGGCGTTCCTGTTGACGTCGGTGTGATCCCACTTGTGCAAGGAGATCGGGTAATCGTGTTGGTGTCTAATGTCACCGCGCCATTGCGGGCATAGAGGGCGCCGTTGGATACGGCACCTGTCGTGAAGGAGATGGAGGTGAGTGCCAGGATGTTTCCTGTAAAGCGCGTGTTCGTTCCCACCGTCGCGGAACTGCCAACCTGCCAGAAGATATTGCACGCTTGAGCACCATTGATCAGCAACACACTGGCATTGCTCGCCGTGGTGAGGGTACTCCCTATCTGGAAGATAAAGACACTCGCGGGGTTCCCTTGACCGTTGAGGGTGAGCTGTCCGGTCAATTGAGCAGAGGATGTGAAACAGTACACCCCTGATGAGAGGGTTTTGCCGCCAAGATCCTGGCTCGTCAAATTCACATCACAGGGTTGTCCAGCAGCATTCACGTACGAGGTCGTCACATCTTTTTGCGCTTGCAATGCAACCGCGTCGGCAGCGTGGATCGTCCCGAGCACGCTGCCAGGCGGAAAACCCTTCACCGCGCTCCCTGGACTCACTCCAAGATCACCAGTCACCACTGTCGGACCGGTATTGGTGACCGTACTTCCACCAAGTACGGCGAAATTGCCAGCCGTTCCAAGAGGAGGTTGGGTCGCATTACTATGTGCATAAACCTGTAAGCGAGCAGGCAGCAATAGAATAAGAGCACAAGATAGGATCACCAGCACTGCACTCATCAGTGCGAGGCTCCTTTTTGACCTGGAAAATCTTTTCATCAGTATCGTTCTCCTGCTGAAGAAAGTGTCACTCTCTAGAGATTGGGAAATGAAATATCTCCCGGATAATCGAACAAATAGGAATCAGAAGGACATCTGATCCAGAAGAGCACCCAATAGTAAAGAGAAAACAGAGAACTGAACTCCATCTACTATATAAAGTGTACAATAAAAATTGTATTTGTCAAATATACATATATAAATATATATTGTATTAGTTTATATAGGGTGATGTAAAAGGTAACAATATGAGAAAGAATGTGCTTTTAAAGCAATCAAACACTCTTGTTCACGGGATACTCGGATCACCAACAGGGTAGGAAGAACAGGCGAAGCATTCGTTTGAGTGCATTGACAAAAGAGCTATCCTGGAGAAGAAGGCTGGTGTTTCATCACGCAGCAAGGGGGACTATGGCCTATGCAAAATAATTCTATGCGCAGGTAAAATGAGCAAGTGCGTGCAAATACGTGCTAAAAAAGACTCTGCTAACTGTCTCCTTTAGGTATGCCTGGTTTACGGGACCGTCTTTTCTGCGTACTCAGGATTGCCTGGTATTCTTGAATTAGCTTTAAAGGGGGAAGGATTTCCCACTGAGATGCTAGCCAGTCTTTTCCCCAACGAGCGAGTGTTGTGTCGATCTGAGTCAGATTCTGTTGTTGACCGATAACACCCATGTCTTCCAGTTTGTGGAGTGCTTCTTCAATTTTGGGGACAAACCGACTCGTTAAGTGTCGCTCGTCTACCTCGATCATGCTCGCGGCCAGCAGATCTGACATCACAATAGGGACGCTAAATGTTCCTTGTGATGCTTGTTCACGCCATCGCTCCGTCAAATACAGTGCAAGACGTAGCGCATAGCGGTCGTTTTGTGGATTGAGTTTGAAGATTTGGCTGTCGATCTCTGCCAAAGAGTAGTTCTGATGCTGCTCGTAGGTGCTGATCCAGTCTCCTGGCGAGACAAGAAAGCCAATGAGAACTTTATCGCCTGTGGTTGTCTTACGACTCACTACGGAGTAGCGGAGATATGGTCCATCGACCTCTATTGGAATAGCTTTGCCTTTGACAGTGATGCGGCAGGTGCCTCGAACATTACATGACGCGAGCAAAGCCAGGTCCTGAATGACACGCTGCTTTTGCTCAACTCTATATCCATCGGTATAGCGTTTTGTAGCCCCTGGATGTGCGACGCGGCTATGCTTCTGTATTCCCTGCCATTGAAGAATTTCTTCCAGCAAAATCACCCCCAATGGGAGGTATCGGCTGGCTCGTCTCCGCCTACCAGAGCGGTAACACACTTCCTGCTATTCCCTCACAACCGTAGGGGTAGGTCACAGGGACGACTGCCCATACGCATCAAGCTAAGAAGTGCAGAGATTATCGTGAGCAAAAAACAGGTCGTTGGGAGGGAGCATGCATGACAGGGCTCGCCCTGTCATGCATGCTCCCTCCCAAGAACCTTGCAGAAGTTTTTTGTCGTATAATGAATGAGCATTGACAAAATAAGCGCGGAATCGTAGAGGCCACATTCATGGCACCCCTACGGATGTCATACATGGGTCCCTTGAAAGAGGAGGCAACGTTGCATCTCTCTCTTTCCCCTGTGCTACTATTTTTTGAACGAAAGGAAGTCTATCATGGCAGAAAGTGTGTACAAAGTGGTCGCACTGGTAGGTACCAGCAGCGAGTCATGGGACAAGGCGGCTGCCGTCGCAATTGAGGAGGCATCACGAACGTTGCGCGACCTGCGCGTTGCACGTATCATCGAGCAGGATGTGCATATCGAGTCTGGGAAAGGGCTAACCTATCGGGTCAAGTTGGAACTCTCATTCAAGTACGAAGGCGGTGCCTAACCACTACTTCCTGGCGAAGACGAGAGCTTCTGGTCGGCTGTGGGCTTGTGGATCAGTAGCTCATTCATGTTCTTCACAGACGTCCACAAGGGGCTACCCTACTATACTCTGATGCGTGCGTCGCACGCCGTCTATAGTAGGGTAGCCCCTTGTGGGCGTCCGTGGGGAAACCTTTCTCCTTATTTGAACAGTATTGGCCCGTGTGGGCGTCCGTGCATCACTTCATTGAACCGTCTTGCCCGTGTGGGCGTCCGTTGGTCTTCTCTTAATGCGTATTGCTCCGTCAAGCTTGATGTGACGTCTTGGAGCCGGACGACCGCAAGGATCGTCCCTGCATTTCTGAGTCAAATGACCATTGACAGTCCACCATGGGGGATGAATAACCCATCCCTCTTCTCATCATCCGTCAGGCGTCGTGCCTCGGCTCTTTTTTAGTGCGCGGTCTACGCTTAGATGGCTTCTCTTGTTTTTTCGCATGCGACGCATCAGTAGGAGTATGTGCTTGGGGTTGTGACTTAACCTGTTGCAAGACAGAGCGTCTGAGATCTTCATCGTGTTGAAACACATCCGGTAGCGGCCCTTCAAATGGGTCCCCAAACACAAATCCTTGCTCGGATGTATCGGATACTCGCTCCTGATCGCTGGTGGGATTTTCTGGCAGACCGTCCTGGTGAAACATTTCAAATACTTCTTCTCGTATATTGAAAGGGTCATCTTGCCCGTCATCCCATTTCTTGCTGACCACCTGAGGAGAGCTAGCACCAGGTTCATTATCCGGAAGCTTTAACTGTGGCAGAAAACCCATTTCATGCAGCACAATCGAAAAATTTCCTGACTCTTCGCTAGAAACACCCTCTAACTCTTCAGCGGAGATTGCCATATCCTCGTACTGTTGAGGAGTGGGTGCTGGCTGTATGTGTCCCCTCACCTGTTCTCTATTCATGGCTCTCTCATCTTCGCCCTTGTCAAAGAGGTTGTCCAACTGTGAGAAATCCTGTTGCTCCGTTTTGAAAGCCATTTTCTGCACGCCTCGAAGAGCTTTTTCCTCTTCAAATGGATTACCCAATGTATTTTCACGCCGAGAAGCTTCCACAGCAGGTCCTTTTTGCATGCTCTGTACGCCTTGTTTCGCCGCTAGGTCCAACCGCTCTGCCTCTGCTTTCAATACAGTCTGCGTCATTGCATCATGTCGTTGGCCTGGTTGCACCAGGGCATGCGACATATACATGTGCTGCATGTCTTGCTTACCATCGTTCACGGGCAGGGATGCACTATCTTGCCTGTTCGCACGGAACAGGCTAAAAAGCGTCATCGTCTCACGAAACGCAAGCCAGAGCAACAGCCCCCATGCGATAGCGAGCAACAGCGATTGCGCAACGAGAATGAACAATGAGAGCAGAAGTTCATTCCCTTGATCAGTCCGTACGTATCTTCATTCACCCCAAAGCGAGTATCTCCCCGTAAAGCACTTGACATAATAACGTAGAACTCGTGCATATTGGGAGCGGTGCGCCCGTGCGTCTGGGGATCCATGGTAATCCCGCGATTCTCATACGTTTTGACCAAACAGCGATACAGGAACGCCTTCTCTTTCTGTGTAAGCATACCTCCATCGCAGAGGAGTAATTCGAGGAGCGTAATCAGGTTGAGCAGCTTTTCACGGAAAAAATTTCCTCTGTCGTTTCGCTCGCCCACGTCAACAACGTCTGTTTTTTCTGGATGTCCATACAGCTCTAACGGGTTGAGTTGCAGCGATTCTGAAGACAGGCGTATATACTGACCCTTTACCCGCTGACACAGGTTATTGTATTCCGCTTCAGGATCAACTACATAGACGTTACATGTGGTAAGCAACCTGCTCGCAACCGTCTTAAGAAAGAAACTCTTTCCCGCACCAGACTTGGCGAAGACCACAAGGTTCGCGTTCTCCAACTCGCTGCTGTTAAATGGATTGAGAATGATCAGGCTCCCATTTGGATGAACACCGAACATGACGCCGGTATCCATGCTGATATCGCTACCGGTGAAGGGGTAGAAGGTTGCCGCCGAACTGGTGCCAAACAGACGACCTCGCCCCAACTGATTGTCCCCTTGAGGCAGGCAACTCAGAAAACCCGCGTGGTGTTGCCAGTGCGCGGGCAGTGCTCGAAAATCAAGACTGCGGATAGCCGAGACCAGCCGAGGATAGTTCACAAATGCCAGGGTTCTCACAAACTCCTGCCCAAGTTCGCCATCAATGCGCATATACCACGGAAAAATCTGTACACTGCTGGGTGCTATCAATTCGGGCACGCTGACGAAATCAGGTATTTTCTCCTTGTTTGCTCGCTTCTTGCTCACCTTCCTCCTGCCCTTACGCTCTTCTTGTCCCACTTCCTCATCTGCCTCAAGCAGGCGTTCGATATCGTCGGCATACTGTGAGGAGCGAGAGCTATCACGAGTCGATACCATCAAAGAGTTCGCACCCGCTATGAGGCCATCAGATAGCGGCAATTTCCTCGCTTCTTCGGAGAGAAAACAGCTCTGATATAAAGCAATAATTTCCTTATCTGTCAAGCGATGACCGCCGAGCCCTAAACGCTCCAAGCAACAATCACTGGATATGCTAGTTGTTCGGCACACCTTGAGCAGTCTTTTCCTAATATTTTAAAAAAAACACATGCTTACTACTAATGACAATTACAAATGAGGAAATATGACAAAATTGTACAGATATTTTCTCGTGTTGTATAGTTTTTGTTGTGTGTGATGAACACATCTTCTTCAAAGATGTAAATGAGTGCACGTTGTTGTCTTATTTCGCGTCCAGAAAGAGTCATGACTAATGTGGAGGTAGAAAATCACAGGAGAAAAATAGTGAAGAAAGTAACGATAGCAGTCATTGGTGCTGGACAGAGAGGAAACAACTACGGAAACTACGTAGCCAAGCATCCGTATGAGGTACAATTTGTTGCTGTTGCGGAACCTACTACGATAAGAAGAGCACGCTTTCAGTCTCTCTTTGGTATAGCAGAAGAGCAATGTTTTTCTGATTGGCAGGAACTACTAGCGCGTCCGAAACTCGCCGATGCAGTCCTTATTTGTACACAAGATCGCATGCATTTTGCACCGGCAATGGCAGCCTTGAACCTTGGATATCATGTTCTGCTTGAGAAGCCCATGTCCCCTGCTCCCGAGGAATGTATCAAAATGGGCGAGCGTGCGGAACAGCTCAACCGCGTCTTTGCCATTTGCCATGTGTTACGGTATACGAATTTCTTTGCGACTATCAAGAAGCTTCTGGACAATGCAGCAATCGGGCAACTGGTGTCCATTCAACACAACGAGAATGTTGCCTACTGGCACTTCGCGCACAGCTACGTGCGTGGAAATTGGAGAAATTCAACTCGGTCTAGTCCCATCATCCTGGCAAAATCCTGCCACGATATGGATATCTTGCTGTGGCTAGCTGGTGCTGACTGTACGAACCTTTCTTCCTTCGGCTCATTGACGCATTTCACTTCGGAGAACGCGCCAGTGGGAGCTCCAAACAGGTGCCTGGATGGCTGCCCTGTCGCCGATACCTGTCCATACTACGCTCCAACGTTCTATCTCACCGGCGAAGATGGATGGCCCGCATCCATTATCAGTGATGAGAAAAGCATGGATGCGCGCCTGAAAGCGCTGGCAGAGGGACCGTATGGCAGGTGCGTCTATCATTGTGATAACGATGTTGTAGACCATCAAGTCGTGAACATGGAATTTGCCAACCAGGTAACCGCTGCCTTCACGATGTGTGCGTTTACCGATGATGTCAGTCGAACGATAAAACTGATGGGAACGCGTGGCGAAATCCGGGGAGTAGTCAACAGAGACAGAAGCGAGATCGAGATTTTAACCTTCTTTCCAAAGTCGCACGAGCTGACTACATTGCAGAGCAAGGGCGGACCACAAGGCCATGGCGGGGGTGACTTCGGAGTGATGCGCCACTTTGTGCGCCTCCTGCAAGAAGACACTAAACACAGTGAACTGACATCTGCAGCAACATCCGTACAGAGTCACCTCATGGCATTTGCCGCGGAGCAATCTAGATTAGAGCACAGGAACATCAACATGAAGGATTTTTTCCACTCGTTTCAACTATAAATTGATCACAAGCACCAGGAGTTCTAAACAGCCTATTCAATGAAGAGCCATCTCTTGGCAGGAGATGCACGGACGCCCACAAGGGGCTACCCTACTATAGACCGCGTGCGTCGCACGCGGTCTATAGTAGGGTAGCCCCTTGTGGGCGTCCGTGGGTGTTTGCGTGCGTCCGAGGGTCCGTTGGAGCATGTGGGCATCCGTTGGTGCTTGAGGACGTTCGTTGGACTCGTCTTTAAACTCTCTTGGGACTTGCCATGTCGTCCTGCTCATCGCCCGACGTGTCGGTACAAGCCCATCAATTCTTAAGTTAACGCTTATTGTTCTGTCAAGCTTGATGTGACGTCTTGGAGCCGGACGATCCTTGCGGTCGTCCCTGCATTTCTGAGTCAAATGAACGTTGACAGAACATTATGGGGCTTGCCCCTGTCATGCCCTGACTTTTAGCCACAATTTTCTATTCAAGAGAAAGTTGAGTAGCAAGATGGACTCCTTCGATCAAGGATTGAATGTACATCCATCCCTGCCAAAGCGTTTTCCATCCTGGTGGCCCATCTCCCCTGCGTCCCAAGTACCCGCCCTTCTGGGCGATGGTGTACCAACACTGCTGCGTGCTCAAGTGCGCGACAGGAACCTGGGCGAGATGAGCTACCACCTGCACCACCTCGAGAGGCAGATACTGCTGAGCGGGGGCTTGGGGGTCTTGCCGAGCTACCGCTCGCACTTGCAAGAGGCGAACCGCCATCGGAGCGAGCAGTCCCAGCAATCGACGCAAGCTTTCATACTCGTGCAGGTGTCGCGCCTCCACCCGGCAGCCTGTTTTGAGTCCCTGATGATAGTCTTCCACCGTCCAGCGTGCCCGATACCACTCGATCCGTTCCCAGCCTTGAGCGGCACTGGACACCGGCACCGAAGTCAACAGCACCCACTCCAGGGCTTCTTCCCCTTCCACTGGCTCAGCTTCCCAGGCTCGCACGACCCAGACCACTAGCGGCGAAAGGTGCTGACTCCCTGGGTCGTGCGGAGGCAGCAAGCGCACCTGTCCTACACTCAGGTGAAGGTGAGCCACTCGCTGATGCCGCTTCTGGCTGGCGGAGAGTTCTACATCTTGCTCCGCGATGCTCGGCCACTGACGTACCACTGCAAACAGATGCGGTCTGGACTCTTCGTGAGGATCAGCTTTGCGATGCACACGCTTCTGGAACGGGGCATCGGGGGTCTCCACCAGCAAATCCCCACAGCGATCTTGCGAGGCTCGGATGACAAAGTCGCTGCCTAAGCGACGACAGAGCCAGAGCAAGGGAAAGATATCGGCTCCTGGGTCCCCCACATGAATGCATTGCACCCCTGCTGGTGGGGAACCAATGCTCTGCCAACAGGGACACTTGCTTTTTAGTGATGAAATTGATGCCACGATTAGCAGAGTAAATGCTGATGGTTCAGTGACGCAACTCTTGAAAGACTCAAATGGCCCAGAAGGCTTGCTCTCCCTCCCGGATGGCACGCTCATCTTTTCTGAACAAGAAGCGAACCGTGTTGTCTCTCTTGCCCCAGGTGCAAAAACACCTAGGGTCCTGCGTGTGCTCCCTGGGACGCCAAGCACCGCAAACTGTAAGCATGGTGTCGATGGTATCGCGCTTGACCCGACCACGAACACGCTCATCGTGCCAGATAGTCCGACTGGGGAGGTGTATCGTATGAGCCTGGATGGCAAGATGTTGACACTGCTGGCATCGGGTATTGTCCGTCCGGTTGGTGCAGGAGTAGATCCTCATGGAAATATCTTTCTCGCTGATGAATGCGGAAATGCTGTTTGGCGTATTACACCCGATGGGCAGAAAACGCGTATCGGTGGGTTCGGGATGCCAGATGATGTCATCCCTGATGGACATGGCAACCTGCTCATCATTGACCTCTCTCCCTCTCTCCACTCACTGATACGCTTGAATCTCACAACAGGAAAGCGTGAAACGTTGGGGAGGCAGGGATACATTGAGCCACAAGGTCTTCTACTGGACTCTCGTGGCGACATTTTTGTCTCAGACGATTATGCGAATATCATCATGGAGTATAAACCTGTCCAGTAAGAGAAATCTGGTAAAATTGACCTGAGACGGGGTAGTGCTACGTAAGCTGGTGCGCCGATGAGGCTTCACCGTCCATACTCGAAATCAAATACACGCCTTATGCATCTCTTGCATACTCTTTCTTAAAACTCACCAGTGCTTACGTTAACGCCTATGCGACTTGTCCCTGTCATGCGCTACTTATCTTGACGCGTATGGGCATCCTCTTGCGGGTGCCCCAATACCGTTCAAACGAGGAGAAAGTTGCCCCCACGGACGCCCACAAACACACCCTACGGATGCCCACAAACCCGACGCACGGACGCCCACAAACCCGACGCACGGACGCCCACAAGGGGCTCCCCTCCTCTACCTTGTTGCATGCGTCCCTTGTGGGCATCCGTTGGGAAACCTTTCTCCTTCTTCTCCTGAAATTACGCTACGATATTCATCGTTCTGGGTGCTCCGCTAGGAGCATGGGCTATGTGAACAGGATTGTCCACAAGGGGCTCCCCTCCTCTACACAACGTGCGACGCACGCAAGCAAGAGAATATAGTAGGGTAGCCCCTTGTGGGCGTCCGTTGGTCTCCTGCCAAGAGATTTGCACTTATTTGAACAGTATTGCCCCTTGTGGGCGCCCGTGGTTTGCACGAGGGCGCCCGTAGTTTGCACGAGGGTCGCATGAGGGCGTCCGTTCGTTTTCTTCTTCTCCTGAAAGTGCGCCACGACATTCATTGTTTAGGGTGCTCCTCTCCTGACTGCTCATCCCTCACTGTGCTTCTCCTTCCAGAGGTGGCCCAACAACTACGACTCCATATTTCTCATCCACGCGCTGGAGGGCTTGTTGGTCTGGTGGCCCAGACGTTCCTGGCCCAGATGCAACAATGGCACTGACTTCCTCAAAGTACTTGCTCATCCCGCCTCCTGGGAACGACTCGATGAGGAGCTGCCCGTCTTCCTTCCCACTATTGCGGAAGGTATGCGCCGTGCCACCAGGGACGAAGATCCAGGCTCCCTCAGAAGCTTTTATGGTGCGCTCTGCTACTTTGAGTAAAAAGGTTCCTTTTACGATCCAGAAACACTCATCATACTGAGCATGAATATGTTCTGGTGGTCCTACCTGGGGTGGAACCACTTCAAACCACGTATCCACTACCCCATTCGTGGTTTCTCCCGTCGCTTTCCACACCTGGTACCAGGTCTCAGAAAGAGACGTCATCTTCCCCTGACCTGTTTCTTGTATGATCGGGATACTCGTCGATGTCATTTGATCTCTCCTTTTGTTTAAAGCAAGAGAGTAAGCTCTTAGCAAAAAACGTTCTTGGCAGGCAGGGGCACTACGCGACGTGGAGCACAATGCGGCCTCTCCCATGACCACTCTGGCTGAGTTCGTGCGCTTTATCTGCTTCGCTCAGTTGGAAGATGGTGGAGGGGGCTGGGCGGAGTTCGCCTGCATCAAGAGATCGGGCAAACCTCTCCAGAAGATCCGCCGAGAGTTGCATCGAGAAGAACTCAGCACTCACGCCCAATGCCTGTGCTTGTTCTGCATCGGGTGGTTCTGCGATTGCGATGAGCCTGCCACCACGTTTCAAGGTTGCAAGTGCGCTGGCGGTTGCCTCACCACCAACCGTATCGAAGACTAAATCCACGTCCTGCGTCTCGTCTTCGACATGCTTCTGAGTGTAGTCGATGACCATATCTGCACCCAGTGCCTGTACAAATGCGACGTTGCTCGTCGAGGTCGTCGCGATCACATATGCGCCTTCCCTATGAGCGAACTGGACCGCGAAGGTTCCGACGCCACCTGAACCGCCCAGGATCAACACACGTTGCCCAGGTTGCACGTGACCCTGCTCGAAAAGACCTTGCCAGGCCGTGGTTGCCCCAATGGGGACCGTTGCTGCTTCATCAAAACTGAGTGATGTGGGCTTCAACGCAAGGGTCTGCACTGGCACAATACTATACTCGGCATAAGACCCGCCAGCGTTGCGACCAAACACTTCTTGACCGGACTGAAAGGTTGTCACTCCAGGACCTATGCGTTCCACCACCCCTGCAAGCTCGATCCCAGGCACATAGGGGAACGTCGATGGCATAAAGCTCTTCATAAAGCCAGAACGAATTTTCCAATCGAGGGCATTGACACCAGTAGCATGGACACGGACCAGCACCTCGCCTTCTCGTGGCTCTGGTTGTGAAATCTCTTCGAGGCGAAGTTGGTTTGCATCACCATAGGCATGAACACATATTGCTTGCATTGTTGACATGATCATCATCCTCTTTTCTCTTGAGTGAATAGGCAAACATATTCCCCAACTCAGGATCAACGCCCCGTTGCAGCATCCACAACGGCTCTTCCCTGTTGTCCGGTGGCCCCCAAGACGAGAATCTGTTTCTCTGTGTAAGACATGCTGTCCCTCCCCGACATATACTATGTCGGCATTGTATTTTTAGATCAAAAAAAGTTGTTCCAATCATGGTGTGTCATCATCCGAGATGAGATTGGCAAGAGCCTGTTGCATGAGGCGGCGAAAAAGCACCTTTTCGATATCGGTCATCCCACGCACTGTGCGTTCCGCGAGAGCAAGCCAGACCTGGAGGGCAGGCTCGTAAAGTGAACGACCACGTTCGGTGAGGTACACCCGCGAGGCACGGCGATCAGTAGGATCAGAGCGGCGCACAAGGAAGCCAACTCGCTCCATCCGCTGGACCGTTTTCATGATCGTCGCTAGTCCCACATTGAATCGTGCCGCCAGTTGGGTAGGCGTTAATCCATCCTCCCGCCAAAGGTGGAAGAGCACGTGTTCTTGCGCCGCATGTAAGCCTAACTGACTGAGTGCCTCTTCCGCTCGCTGACGTTGTTTGTGGGACAGTAAGATGATCAGATAACTGATCTCATCCTCCATACAATTCGTGTACTCCCTCGTCAGGTTTACTATACCGGTATAGTAACATGCCCAGGAAAGATTGTCAAGGGTCCGAAAGAATTGACATCCACTCATACCTCAATACTTCATCAACATCTTGACTTTTCCCCAGCTATCAGGTATAATTTCTTCTAGAAGTATAATCCCCGCGCTTCACAAACCCTGTACGGGTCCGATGTATCACACACACCCTTCCCCCTATCCACACAACACTTCTAGGAGACCCCCACCATGAACCCCATGTCACTCGCAAACCTTCTTTCCACCAACGACACTCACCAGCCTGAAACACAATGTCTCATCCCCACCCTCCTCCCAATTGGCCTCACCCTCCTCCTCGGTCAACCCCATAGCGGGAAATCCTGGCTTGCCCTTCACCTTGCCCTCTCCACCACCCTCGGCGACCCTGCCCTCGGTCAACTTCCAACATCCCAGGCAGATGTACTCTACCTCGGCCTGCAAGACACACCGCAGCGCATGTGTACCCGCACTCGCAAACTTCTCGACACCCGACCCGCGCCCAATAACTTCACCTGGACGAACGAGTGGACCCCCTCTGCGTCGGCAGCCGACAAAATCGCCGCCCTCGACCTCTGGCTCACCGCGTTCCCACGCATCCGCCTCCTCGTCATCGACTCCCTCGACCAACTCTCCGCCACACCTTCAAGCATCACCGCTCAAGACACTCCTCAACAAGAACTCGCCCTCGTACATCAACTCAAAGCACTCGCCTCCCACCATCGCATTGCCATCCTGCTCGTCACTCAACTCTCTGCTAAAACCAGCCGCCACTCCCCCAACGAACTCATGCACACACCCATGCTCGCCCTCGCCGACGCCCTCCTCATACTCAAGCGGAACCGAGGACAAGCTGATGCTACCCTCCTCCTCACGAGTACCGACCTCCCCGATCAAGAACTCGCCCTTCGCCTCCCTCCCGACACCATGTGCTGGACTCTTCTTGGCCCTGCCAACGAACATCTCCTCTCACAGGAACGTCAGGACATCCTCACACTCTTGCAAGAATATCGTGACGGCCCCCTCAAGCCAAAAGAGATCGCCTCACACCTCCACAAAGACGTGCGTGCCGTCACAAAACTCCTCTTCGACATGAGCCACGCCTCCCAAGTTCGCCTCATCGGGCGTGGTCAATACATGACCATCAAAAGCAACGACCCCACCACCCAACCGCCATCCTCAACACCTTCCATTTTTGGTAATATCGGTAATGAGAGTAATGAGAGTAATCATACTCATCAAACTTCCACCACCACACCTCTCACCCCATCACCTACCTCCACCTTCGACATAGCTAAGAACAGTAATGACAGTAATAACAGTAATCAGGGTCTCTATTCTTCCGGGGGAAATTGATGAAAATGCAGGGAGACCGCAAGGGTCTCCCCTCCACGTCGGGTTGCACAAAGATGTAGGGGAGACCCTTGCGGTCTCCCTGTTTTCCTTGCGTGCGGTCTCCCTGTTTTCCTTGCGTGCGGTCTCCCTGTTTCCTTGCGTGCGGTCTCCCTGTTTCCCTCGCAAGGATGGAGACCCAGGAAACTTTCCCTCTTTACTCCTAGTGCTCTTTATTGTTGTATGCTAGTCTTCTTCAAAAGACCAGCGCATCTACTCCTTACCTATCGTGAGTCAACTGGAAAAGAGGTAAAGGGAAAACTTATGTCCATACGCAAGCAGCAATCTCGCCCATTTCAGTATTGGGAATGGGCTACGGACAATATAGGTGATTCACAAAGCACTGTTCCAATGGATGGATCAGAATTATTACCTGTTGTAGAAAATGTGCAAAGACAATGCAAGATGAACCGCGAGGAGTATAATAATCCTCCTTGCGGAGCAGTGCAACAGCATGGATGGCCGAGTCATGTTCAACCAGTCCCCCGTGCGTATGTGGAGATAAAGCGCCCTGTTTCTACACTACAAGGTCTCTATTACTTTATGGGTATCGTCTCTGTCATATTCACTCTCCTTGGAGGCGTACTAGGAGTAGTTGGGATGCAACACAACTGGTTTGATAGCCTGTTATCGGCAGAAAGCTCTCAAGCACAGTCATCCCCTCATCGTCAAACTACGCTTTCACCCCTCTCTTTATCGTCAGATTGGCAACAAGCGGGTCTTACATCATCGGATGCGGAAGAGGCACGGGTATGGAGCGTAACGTTCGTCGAGCGGTACCAGACTGTGGATGGGACGATCCCTGCATCGTTCCAAAGTGCCCCTACCTTTATGACACGCGCCGCGCAAGAGCGATTTCGTACAAGCGATATTCGTGTTACACAGGGGTTTGAGCAACAATTGCGACAGGGACAGGAGAGACGCGTTGCTCTGCCTGATACGTTCCATGTACAACTGCTTCAGGCACAGCAAAGCAATGGACTGTTCTTTGCCTGGTTTGCTGTGCCTTTCGCTCTGCAAGATCAGGTAGGGAACAAGCCACCAGACGTCTCGTATCACTCGATTGCTGTGCTGGTTGTCCATCTTGCGACCCCATCAGATATTGCGGGAGGCTTACGCTGGCGTGTTTCAAACTATACCTCAGATTATCAAGTCGGTGAGGCTCTTCCTGTAATTCTTGATCAGCCGTAGCATGATTTGCACACTATTCTGAGGAATAGGTTCAGAGGAGGCAGCATGTGAATAATCGGCAGCAATGCATCTTTGGCATAGACCTTGGCACAACCTACTCCTGTATCTCCTACATTGATGAGTATGGGGATGAGGCTGTTGCCAAAGGTGCTGCGTTATACGGCCAAAAGCTTCTTCTCGACCAGGACAGAATCTCAAAGGTCAATAAAAAATCGTTTCGCCAAAAAGCGGACGCGATCATGCCTGGAGATGCAAGCACTTCTGACGCTGGAAAGCAGGCGTCTATCGATGTGACACGAGAGCACACCCTCAAAGAAGGCGTGTTAAAGAAGCTGGATAGTATCTCGATCACAAACGTCACCAGTCACAGTTTCGGTATTCTTGCCATGACCGACTATAATACACCACGGAGCCGCGAGATCATTGAAAACTTGATGCTGGTTAACGATCCGCTTCCTACATTTCGTGTCCAAACGTTTGGCACACTTGAAGATGACCAGGCGGCTGTTGAACTGCGCATCATGGAAAATACAGAGAAAACGAGCATTGTGGAACCAGGACACTATAAGCAGGAGGCAGAAATCGGTAAGGTGATTCTACCTCTACCATCAGGACTTCCTGCCAACTCCCCTATCGAGGTAACGTTCGAGCTGGATCAGCAGGGACGCCTGCACGTCATTGGATGTGATCCGCGTAGCAAAACAACTGTAGAGGCTACATTTGAAACCAGGGGAGGTTTATCGGATCAAGAATTGCAGGCGGTAAAATCACGTGTCTTGCACATCACTATTGTGTAATTGCCCTCGAAGTGCTTTCATGCTCACCAACACTTCGTGCTGTGTATTCGTTGGGTGAGCTCTTGCGAGGTCGAATAAGCGTATGACCACAGTAGCACGTCCAAACTTCTTTCTCCTACTTGGGCTAAATCCTAACGAGGTGTGGAATCAAACGCTCTTTGAGGAAACACTACAGCAAAAGCGCGGCGAATGGAGTCGTCAAGGAGCTGGCGTCACCAAAAAAGCTCTCGTCGCTAAGCAAAACCTGGCTCTGCTTCAGCAAATTGGCGAGGTTATGCTGGACTCTGCTCAACGCGAGATGGAGGCCAGTGCGGCACGCAAAGAACTTACTTCTTTACGCAATGTTCAACTGGAGCAGTTCGCGAGGCAACTGGCTTTTATGAATGCGAAGGATGCCGTAGAGCAGGAGGAAGTTGCCAGGTTCATTGATGCGTTCAAACATCTTCTTACACCAGAGGAGATCACGAGCCGTATCAGCGTCAAGATTCACACCGCTGCTCCTACCCACACAAAAACTGCTTCGATGCTCGATGTATCCATTGTGAAAAGTGTGACAGATCGCCTCCCACTTATTCACATGAACACTCTCTACGAGTTGCTTCAGTGCTCTACTAAGGTAACAACCCCCGAACTGCTGAGGGCCGCTGAGAAATTCTACATGCAGGCGGTTCGTCTTCCTCCAACAGCGGAAGTTACCGTGAAGATTGAGTTGGCAGGGCTAGCGAGGCAAGTCTTCAAGTCTGAAGAACATCGTGCCAGCTATGATGAGAGCATACGCCAGGCCTCACTTGCTCAGCTTCTTAACGAACTCGATGCGAGTGTGAGCCGTTCTACAGAGCGAGAGGTTCATCAAAAGCAGGTCTTGCTCTTTTTAGAAAATGCCAAAAAAGAAGGCTGGAGGGAGCATGAGGCCCTGGCGAGGCTGAGAGCGTATGCCCGTCAGCGCAAGTGGAGTATGACTACACCTGCGATTCACGAGGGGGCTGAGAATGTTAGTACACAAGCCACCAGGCTAGTGATGGCACAAGGAGCAGGTGTGCTTCCTTTGAGCCAGACGGTCATTACCTATGAAATCAAACTGCCAACCCTCTTTCGTAAGCAGCGAACGCTGCACATCGCTGCTGACCCACCTGGAGACCTTCCCGATCTGCTGCTCATGAGCAGGCAGGGTCGGCTTCCTTTCGGAAAAAACGATGGTTGTCTCTTCTATCGTCTCACGGGTGCTTCGCTGAGTAAGCGGAGTCTCGTGTGTGACCTTCCCGACACACCGCTACCCTCAAGAACATTTGCCAAACTCTTTTTAGGTGACGATAGTACGTATCGTCTGTTCATGGTCCATCACCCTTGTGAAGACCGCATGAGGTTGAATTAATGGTTGCTCTAACCCAAAGAATTACGTGTCCATTTTGCTTTCACTCCTTTTTACCACCAACGCTGCGTTTCCGTTGCATGACGCCTACATGTGCTGGCCGAGAAAAGGATGTCGTCTACGCCGAAGCGCGAGGCTATGGTGTTACTATAATGGGCCGTATCCTCGTTCCCGACAAGCGTCTACTCGCTCTAAGTGTTCCACAAGAGGCCAGGTGCGACACCTGTATGCGCGTGAGCCGAACTCGTATCTGTCCCTATTGCCATTTTGAGTTACCCCATGATATTGGCCTAACAGTGTGATCTTGACCAAAGGATACTATGTACCATATAACTGAGGATGAGCTTGCTCTTTTCCTCCATTCTTCTGCTCAGAAACGAGTTTTTCTTCCTTGAAAGAAGGCTTTTTCTCTGGGGGATATCCCACGTTTCTTCGTTGTCTCTCACAACAAACCAATGGTCTTCAATAGCTTACAAGAGCCTGTAAGGCCAGTCTATACACTAACTCAGCCTCAGTTCTATGGTACGTAGTACTTTTTCGTCAAGATCACACTGCTAGGCCAGTGATCCTAGTTTTACCTCTATAGCACTCAAACAGGTGCATTACTATGGTCTGTGCCATTTGCAACTCTGTTTCCTGATGGACAAGGAGGTTGGGCATGTAGCAGTTCTTGTCAGACAGCCGTTGTCGGAAACATGCTCTACTTCACCTACGGAACAAGTTCTGGTACATTTTTGTCGGCTCTCAACACAAATACTCATACAGTTCAGTGGACGCAACCAATAGTGACGATGGGCGTGGGCAATCCGGTCGTTGCTAACAACACCGTTTATTACTACACAGGGGCAAATTATACTCAAACTTTACATCAGGATGCGACGCTCTACGCGTTCCGTGCTGACACTGGAACACGTCTCTGGTCTGTCACGCCTTCACCGGGATATAATACACGAGGAACACCTCTCTTGTACTCAAATGGTGTTGTTTATGTAGGAAGTGATAAACTGTACGCCGTCAATGGCGTCTCAGGTCAAACACTTTGGAATAGCCCTGTACGAAGTACGGACCAAACGCTTTACCCTCCCGTTGTAGATGGGAGTATGCTCTATGTACTGGGAACCTATCAGGGCCAAGGAGGAGTGACAAAGGTTGTTCCTACTACCGGACAAATACTCTGGAGTACACAATCATGGCCTATGAACGCAATTGCGAGTGACCAAACGAGTTTGTCCTCTATCAGCTAGCCGAGAAAGATACTCAAAAGTAGTTGTGACTTGACAAGTAACCTTGCCAGCCAATGTATGCTCAAATTGCCGAAACCGCCCAAGGTTTTCTGAAAATTCTCAAGTGGTACAGGCATTATGGTGCAAATCAGACAGATTGGGCATCTTTGACATGATTAGTTGCCAATCAGCAAGGTTATGAGCCAAGTCACAATATGGTACGTCGTACTTTTTCGTCAGGATCACACCAATAGGCCAGCTGGGAGTAAAATGTCAGGCCCCCTTTTTCAAGCCATACGACAAGGTGTCTGGCCTCGAAGCACCTGCACCAAATGTCCCAGTCGTATAAGCGGCTCCTAATCGGAATGGAAACAAAAATGAGAATAAATGAAGAATTACTACAAACAGTAGCTTTTATTGGTTCGAGGCAAAGCGATGGAACTTTTCAAGCGAATGCGACGGGTTTTTTTGTATGGGTAGACCCAGATTATCCCTATCTAGTTACAGCACAACATGTGGCACAACGTTTCCAGGGACAGTCCTATGTGATGCGCTTCAATCCCCAACCCTATATGCGAGCAAGTGGAAGACTGGTTGGATTAAGAGATATGGAGATGCAAAAGATTGAGCGCTGGTATATGCATCCCAATGATAGTACTGTCGATATTGCAGTAGTCCCTCTGGCGAGCCTATCCCCTCGTCTCCTGGCCCACAAAACCATCCCCACAAGTATGTTTTTCCCTTATGAGCCAAAAACGCTTGAGTATACACCAGAAGAGGCAGAACAAGCACTGCTTCAGGGGTATGACAAGGATTCGTGATTTTAAGGGCCATGTGCGCCTGTCCTTACTCTTTTAACTACCACAACCTCTTTTATACTCTCTTGCACCAGTGAAAAAGCAAGAGACGCCATCGGCTCACGATCTGAAGCATCAGCAAATCAATCAAAGAGCCGTCGAAAGTACCAGTTCAGGTTCAGAAAAACGCTCCAGAGAGAGGGCAATGGACGCTCTCTGGAGAGAAAGTTGCTCCGACTTCTGCTTGTGGAAGGAACGAAAGAGATGAGAGCGGCGAAAGAAGAAGAACGGGCGCACATGGCCCTCAAAATCACGAATCCTTGTCATACCCCCACCACGCCTTTCTCTGGCTATGCCCCTCCAGAAGTGGGTTCAGCATGGAAGGCCGGTCGCTTCGCAGGCCAGGACTTTGCTCTCCAGCCCAATGGAACGCTTCGGTGCCCGGCAAACCAGAAACTGACCCCGCATGAACAACGCAGAGAAGCTGACGGGAGCCTGCGCATCATGTATGGAGCCAGCATCCGCAGTTGTCGTCCCTGTCCGAAACGGGAGCAGTGCCAGTGGCAAGGCAACACCACCAGGAAGCCGCGTCAGGTCAGCGTGCTCTTGCATCCGCTCGCCGTCGGTCCCGCACCGCTCCTCTGGCGAGATTGGAGTCGCAGAGTACACCGGCGTGCCTGTCTACGACTCGTGCGAGACCAACGGGTTGAGGTGAACCTGTCGCCCATGTCACCTTCTATCGAGGCTCAACCCATTCACCCAAACCTGATCCTTTCCCGCGCGCAGCGTGCCCACACACGTCTCTCGTGGGAGACACGCCTGGCTTGCAACGAGCGGAGAGACACTGCTGATCAGCTCATGCTCAAGCTCTTTGGGGTTCCCAACGACTTCGCGCGCGATCTCGGCCTGACGGTGGGCTAGAGAACCAGATCATCCCGCATGGAGAGGCAATCAGTTCCTGCTTGCTGCTCTCGCTCTTTTGGCATGGCTTGCCCAGCGCACGTTCACCGGCGCTACCCAGGGAAATCCGCCGGGAGCCCGTGCAGGCCGAGGGTAAGCGAGAGTTCGCCGCCATGGTGCAGGTCATGCTCCAGCACATGCCAGACCACCCAGGCGCGCGACACGTCAACGGGTTCGTCGGGGAATATCTGGCGCATCTCGTCGGGACTCCAGCGCTCCAGACACGCCGCCATGAAGTTCCAGGTCCTCTCCAGGCCCTGGACCAACGCGTCCGCGGAGGGAATGGGTGCCCCCAGCGAGAGCGCTGCCTCGTTCCAGCCCGCGTACCTCTGCATCTCCTCGCCTCCGTCTTCGCCCAGGAACCCGGTGAACCAATGGGCACGGCAGGCAACGATGTGCAGGGCTTGCTCACCGATGGAACGCAGGTGCGGTGCGGCGCGCAGTTCAAGCTGCGAGGCGGTGAGCGGGGCAATCGCCCTGCTAATGTGCTCCTGGTACGCCTTCCAGGAAGTGTAGAACGTCGTAAGCGTGATGGGGTCTTCAGTCATCAGAGCAGGGGCTCCTTTCTGTTTCGTTTCGCACATTCTAGCACAAAAAGCGGTAAGAAATCGCCCGCATTGCCTGATTATTGTCATTAATACCATAACTTCACCGAAAGGTTCTTTAGAGAGAAAACCGTTGGAGAGGCTTGAGAAGAGCGAGGATCGTTCTTTCATGAGGAAACAACAAACCTCAGAACAAGGTGATGAAAAAAGGTAGGATGTTGTCTCGGGATGGAGTGTGTCATACAATGACACCTGATATGACCTGGTTGTGAAGAGAAAGGAGCAAGAAGCATGATTCCTACCAAGACTCTCGACCTGTTCGCGGGAATTCCCGTCGCCGACTACGCGGCGGCGCTCTCGTGGTACCAACGGCTGCTGGGTGAGGCGCCCGCATTCTTTCCGAACGACAGAGAGGCCGTGTGGGAGCTAGCTCCGCATCGGTACGTGTATATTGTGCTGCGGCCGGAGCACGCTGGCCACGCCGTGCACTTGAGCTTCGTCGATGACCTCGATGCGCTCGTGGCGCAGATAGCCGATCGGGGACTCGACCCTGCGGAGCGGGAAACCTACTCCAACGGCGTGCGCAAGATCACGTACCGCGATCCCGACGGAAACGAGATCGCATTCGGCGGCGCTCCACGGTAACCGGCTTCCGACCAGGGCGGCGGAAGGCGCGGGCGACATTTTCACCATCAGAAGTGTATCGAACCGGAGTCTCGATCAGCAGCTTCCCCTGGCACACTTGTTACCTTGATGGTTTACACATCTTGGCATTGGAAAGTGGTAGATTCCGCCTCTGGTCACCTTTCTGAGGTTTGCTTTCATGAGGAAACAACGTTGTTCATTTTGGCGGTTGGTCATCAAGAAGCGCCAATCGCATCAGGGCAGAGTGAAGTTGCTGACGAAGTTCCTCATCAGTAAGGGAGCTGCCAGCGGCCAATTTCCCATAGAGGCGATCAATCTCACGCTGCTTTTGTCGTGACTCGGCGTCTTTCTCAGCCAAAGCTTGCTTCTGCTCATCAAGACGCCGACGTAAGGCTGCGAGCATCACATCTTTAGCGAGGTTTGTGGGGCGATCTTCCGGCGTAAGCCGATGCTGTTGTTCTGCCTCATCAATGGCGTGAAGAAGGTCTGGATGGCTACGGAGAAAGACCACAGATACCCCCGCGCGCCTCGCCACTGACGATCTCGTCACAGGCTGCTTTTCGTGCTTGAGATCATGAATGGCTGCAAAGGTCACCTGGCGCTTTTGCTCAGATTTTGCTTGTGCATTTTTTCGGCACTGCTCAGTTCTGGTTTGTTTTGTGGTTGTGGATACGCCCATCCCAGAAGCCCTCCTCTTTGATGGTTTGAATGACCTTTTCAGCGTGGACCAATTCTTGTTCATGTTTCTGTCGTGCCCGTGCGTAGGCAGGATTGGCTCGCAACGCTTCAACTGTGATGAGTAAGTTCGTGGCTTTGCTTTCCCAGACCGGCAGATGCCTTCTGTTGGCACGGAGCTTCGGACAGGTGGGGCAATGAGGTGAGTCGAGACAGCCATCGTGCATAGGCAGATGCACACAATTGCCAATGCCGTCGGGGAGAGGGGAAACGTACAACTTCCCTACTTTGTTTTCGACCCATCCCCCATCCAGATCGCTCTCAGGTTGGGTAATCTGGATGTGATCTGTCATCATCTCTGTTGCATACGTTTGTTGCTTTTTCACACGGTACGCATCGAACTTGGCTTTCAAGCTGTTCAGATAGACCTTGACGTATCGCTCGGTCATGGCAAGGCTGGCATGCCCAAGAAACTCTTTGACCGTGTAAATGTCCACGCCCTGCTCGATCATATTGGTGGCGAGCGAATGCCGAAATTGATGTGGGGCGATGACGTAAGGATGACCTTCATAGTGGAGGAAAGGTGCCAGCCTCCTCAATGCAGCAGCAAAAGTGATGTAAGATAACAGTCCATGTTCTGTACGGAAGAGATAATGTGCTCCAAAATGATTGGGGAGGTGCTTGCTGCGCTCATATTGGCGACGAATAGCATCAATGACTCCATCACTGGTACGGGTTGGGATACGATGATCCTTCCCCATTTTTGTGTTAGTATGTTCAATGCGGAGCCACCAGTACCCGTCCGAATCTTGATCAAGGCATCCATTTCGCCCGTATTCATCTGGTGTTTTGAGATGAGCCAAATCTTCAAAACGCATGCCAGTGTGTCGTAAGATGAGCAGGGCATCCCAGTAGATGGGAGCAAGAAGGAAGGGTTCTTGGTGTTCTTGCAGCGCTTTCTTTGCCTTTTCTAGAAGGGGATCGAGCTGATCAAGCACGGAGGGAGGAATGGGACGGGGAAGCGTTTGTGGTCTCTTAGGAATATCCTCCTTCCAGATCAGGAAGCGTGGCGGGCGAGGACCTGTCCAGGATGGAGATGTGGTCATGTAATTGGTCATTGTTCTCATTGCTTCCAAACTTCTGCTGGCCTGATTTGCGCTGAGCAAACCCATTGCTGGAAGCAGAGCCTCGATATGGCCTCTGGTGATCGTTCCCATATGTACTTCTGGCGGCAGTGCTGTCAATATGGGCATCAGCTTGTGCAGGAAACCTTGAAAGGTGGAACCATTCCATTGTGGCAGTTGGTGTCGGTAGTAGCGTTTCACTTGTTCCCGTAAGAGGGGATTGACAATCCAGGTAAAGTCAACAATGTAGGTGCTCGGAGGCACATGCTTCGGATAATCGTGCTTGAGCCGACGAATATCCCATACATCTTTCTTCAGTTCTTCCTCAATCGTTGTTGCAGCAGTTACTTGCAGGTGAGAGGCCAGAACCGACCGCCGTCGCCGGGTGACACCTAATGCTTCCAGTTCAGCTACAAAGCGCTCATCTTTGACCGCTCTGGTCCAGGCTACCTGATCTTTGTAGCCCGCTAAGCGACAAATCTGCAAGCCTGATTTGTTTCGGTTCTCCGGGTCTTGGAGGACTTCAAGAAGCCGACGCTGTGGGCGGCTCCAGGAGAGAACTCCGAGAGCTTGAACGACCTGGACAAAACAGGGATCTGTCATGGCCTGATACCAAGCCATATTCCCCGAATATCCAGCTGTTTGGCAGATCTGAGCAATGGATGCAAACCGATATCCCTGACGCTGGAGGACTTCCAGTAAGCGCTGTTGCGTTGGGACCCACGACCCTTCTGTGATGAGCTTCATGGCGGAGAGAGAAGTGATACGCTGTTCATGGCTGTCTTCCTGTGCGTTGTGCTGCACGCTCTGATCTCCTTTCCTGATAGCGGTCGTAGGCCCACTTGCGATCTTCATTGGTTAAATGGGTGTAGGTTTGCATCGTCGTCACGACACTGGCATGGCCGAGTCGCTCCTGGATAAATTTCCAGTCTACAGCTTCACCTTCTCGTAAGTAGGAGCGAACCAAAGCAGTTGCATGAGTGTGCCTCAAAACGTGGGGATGTAACTTGATTCCCGATCTTTCGGAGTAGGGGTATGACAAGGATTCGTGATTTTGAGGGCCATGTGCGCCCGTTCTTCTTCTTTCGCCGCTCTCATCTCTTTCGTTCCTTCCACAAGCAGAAGTCGGAGCAACTTTCTCTCCAGAGAGCGTCCATTGCCCTCTCTCTGGAGCGTTTTTCTGAACCTGAACTGGTACTTTCGACGGCTCTTTGATTGATTTGCTGATGCTTCAGATCGTGAGCCGATGGCGTCTCTTGCTTTTTCACTGGTGCAAGAGAGTATAAAAGAGGTTGTGGTAGTTAAAAGAGTAAGGACAGGCGCACATGGCCCTCAAAATCACGAATCCTTGTCATACCCCCAGCTCGCGAGAAGTTACGTATGCCGTGAGATCAGGTGCGCCAATTTTCTACGTCCGTTCGATGCCTGCATCTTGAGATGGGCAGCATCCCTTGCCAGGCGTACCCGTTCAAGGCTGGCATCACTACAAAAGGTGCGCCAATTTTCCAGTCCAGATTCCAAATCGAAGTCTTCGGTAACAAGAGCCTGGAAGTCGATTTGCTCCCCAGTAGCATGAGGGCCTCGACGAGAGCATTGCGTTCTTCAACCTGGTTGTGGTGGGCCCAATCCCGTTCCGCTGAAATCGCCCTGGCTACCTGTTCGGCCACTGCTATCCCATATGCCATCCGCAAGTGCCGCAATACATCTAACGACTCTGGGAGCAAATCTCCCCACCGTTGGCGCAATTCCTCGCGTTCTTGCAGTGCCACCTTCAATTGCAACGCCTCATAGCGTGCCCGATTCTCGGCCTCCACGCGAGCGCGGTGGGCAGCCATTTTACAGGCGTCATCACACTACTGTCGGCGGCGATGAGCAGGCATGATCCGGATAGGAAGTCCGCAGTTCGGACTTTGGCAGCGTGGTTGCGCATCTAACATCGGCATCTCCTTCTGCAATCGTAACAGAAACGGTGCGAAGATCGCGGTGGCCCACAGTTACGGTTGTTCCAGTTCTTCATTGCTCTGCTCTTGGTAGCTTTGCTCCGCACGCTGGATTACTTCTTCCAAGACCGCATCAGCCATTTTTATAAAGTTTACGCCATGATACTTGGCGAGCTTGCTCCACGTTTTCCGATCACTAGGGCTGTCTTTGAAGTCTCTATCGTTAGAGATGCGCTCTGCTAGAAAGATCAAGGCATTCTCAGACCGTAGCCAGTGCAGGAATTGATCGACCAGTTTGGTGTAATCCTCTTGCTCAGGCTCCGTCGTCCCATCGCCGTCCTGTCTTAACGCGTTATAAGCTGCCTTCACTAAGTCCTGGTGTAGCTGTTCTTTCATGCGTCTTCTCCTTATACATTAAACTACTACTAGAGCGGTGTTCATAAGGATTGAGCCATTTCTACTGAAACAGGAGGCGGATAGCCACAATGGGTAAACCAGCCGAGAGCATCCTGCGTCGTGATGAGGGTCAAAG
>JAABUQ010003795.1_pt1 | contig 26853 bp, 33 predicted proteins | sample 5560001 | NCBI WGS metagenome assembly JAABUQ01 (sample SAMN10711888, study PRJNA513371) | rock metagenome | isolation source: Antarctica rocks | place: Antarctica: Victoria Land, Finger Mt nord | collected 2015-12-18 | reverse complement strand
ATGCGCGGCACCCGGCTGGGCCTCGCGATCCGCGCCATGGCGGAGAAGCCGGACGCGGCGCAGCTCATGGGCATCGACACCGGGCGGACGGCGGCGCTGGTCTCCTTCATCTCCGGCTGCCTGGCCGGGGCAGGGGGGGTGCTGATCGGGCTGAACTTCAACGCGATCCACCCCTACATGGGGGAAGCGATGATGCTGCGCGGCTTCGTCGTCATCATCGTGGGCGGCCTTGGCGACATCCGCGGCGCGCTGCTGGCCGGGCTGGCGCTGGGCGTGATCGAGGTGCTGACCGCGGGTTACGTGTCGTCCAACCTCAAGGAAGCGGTGGCGTTCCTGATCCTGGTCGCCGTGCTGTGGACCCGGCCCTCCGGCCTGTTCGGCCGCGCCGTGCTGCGGCGGGCCTGATGCCCGCCTGGCTCGATGATTTTCTATGGACCTACCAGAACCTCGTGTACGCGCTCGGCGTCAACGGACTGCTGGCGCTGTCGATGTATGTCGTCCTAGCGGTGGGCCAGTTGTCGCTGGGGCAGGCGGCGTTCATGGGGTTGGGCGCCTACTCCTCCGTGCTGATGACCTTGAAGCTGGACCTGCCGTTCTCTGTGGTGCTGCCGCTGTCCGTCGTCGTGCCGGTGGCGTTCGCGCTCGCGGTCGGGGTGCCGACGCTGCGGCTGTCCGGCGTGTACCTCGCCATTGCCACCATCGGGCTGGGCGAGGTGCTGCGCGCCGTCTATCTCAACGTGGACCTGTTCGGCGGCGCGCTGGGCCTGTCCGGCATCCCAGAGCGCGCGACGGCCGCCATGATCTACGGGCTGCTCGGCCTCGCGGTGCTGGCGCTGTGGCTGGTGGGGCGCAGCGGCATCGGCCGGGCGATGGAGGCGATGCGGGAGGACGAGACCGCCGCGGAGGTCATGGGCGTGCCGGTCCGGCGCTACAAGATGGGCGCGCTGGTCGCGTCCGCCGCGCTGGCCGGCCTCGCCGGCTGCCTGTCCGCCCACGTGTCGAGCTTCATCGGCCCCAACGAGTACGGGTTCGAGCCGGCCGTCACCATCCTGTCCTACGCGTTGCTGGGCGGCATCAGCACGCCGCTCGCCCCGGTGGTGGGCGCATGGGTGCTGACCCTGCTGCCCGAGCTGCTGCGCGGGGTCAGCGACATCCGGCTGGTGCTGAACGGCGTGATCATCGTGCTGGCCGTGCTGTTCCTGCCGAACGGCCTGCTGGCGCTGCGCATGAAGCGGATTGGCGCCCGCACCGCCGCATGACCCCGTTGTTGGAACTGAGCGGCCTGACCCGCCGCTACGCCGGGCTGGTCGCGGTGGACAGCGTCACTATGCAAGTGATGCCCGGCGGCGTCCACGCGGTGATCGGGCCGAACGGCGCCGGCAAGACCACCCTGTTCAACCTGGTGTCCGGCCTGGTGGCGCCCAGCGCCGGACGCATCCGCTTCGCCGGACAGGATGTGACCGGATTGCCCGCCGACCGCCGCGCGGCGCTCGGCCTCGCCCGCACCTTCCAGAACATCCGCGTGTTCGCCGCGATGACCGTGCTGGAAAACGTGCTGACCGGCCTGCATGCCCGGCTTTCCGTGGGCCTGCCCGGCGTGGTGCTGCGCCTGCCGCGCTTCCGGGCGGAGGAGAAGCGCGCGGTGGCCCGGGCGCGTGCGGCGCTCGACCTCGTGGGCCTCGCCGACAAGGCCGGGCAGCGGGCGCAGGCGCTGTCCTACGGCGACCAGCGCCGCCTGGAGATCGCCCGTGCCATGGCGCCCGAGCCGCGCCTGGTCCTGCTGGACGAGCCCGCCGCCGGCATGAACCCGGCGGAAACCGAGGCCCTCGCGGCCCTGGTCCGCCGGCTCGGCGGGTTCGGCGCCACGGTGCTGCTGGTAGAGCACGACATGGGCTTCGTCATGGACATCTCCGACACCGTGACCGTGCTGAACTTCGGCAAGCGCATCTATGAAGGCACGCCGCAGGCCGTGCGGCAGGAACCCGTCGTGATCGAAGCATACCTTGGCCACAAGGTCGCCGCGCGGCTCGCGGCCGGCGCCAAGGCCGGGGTGCGCGGCGCCGGATGAGCGGTCTTGAGATCGACGGGCTGGAGGTGGCGTATGGCCGCACGGTGGCGCTGCACGGCGCGTCCATCGCCGTAGGGGAGGGCCAGGTCGTTTGCCTGATCGGGGCGAACGGCGCCGGCAAGACGACGGCGATGCGTGCCATCTCCGGCCTGGTGCGTCCGCGCGCCGGGCGGGTGCGTTTCGCTGGAGCCGACATCACCGGCCAGGCCGCGCACCGGATCGCCGCCGCCGGGCTGCGCCAGGTGCCGGAAGGCCGGCAGTGCTTCGCCGAGCTGACGGTCGCGGAGAACCTGGCGCTCGGCGCCTATTTGGTGCCGAACCGCGGCGAGGTCGCGCGGCGGCAAGACGGCGTGCTGGCCCGCTTTCCCCGGCTGCGGGAACGGCTGCACCAGCTTGCCGGCTCCATGTCGGGCGGCGAGCAGCAGATGCTGGCCATCGGCCGGGCGCTGATGGGCGCCCCGCGCCTGTTACTGCTGGATGAGCCGAGCATGGGCCTGGCACCGCTGTTCGTGGAGGAAATCTTCGCGATCATCGCGACACTCAAGGCCGAAGGCACCACGATTTTGCTGGTGGAGCAGAACGCCTCCGCGGCGCTCGACGTGGCGGACCACGCCTACGTGCTGGAAACCGGGCGCATCGTCCTGTCCGGCCCGGCGGCGGAGGTCGCCAGCAACCCGGTCGTCGCCGCCGCGTACCTGGGCGGCTGACCGGGTTTTAAGGCGATGGGAGGTCCTGCTGCTGCACCGGGGCCGGCGGAGGGGCGGCGGTCGGGTCTTGCAGCCAGTCGCGCAGCGAGCGGCGGATCTCGAACTCAAGCTCCACGTTCATGTCGTCCATCATCAGCCGGGTCAGGTTATACAGCGCGCCGCGCAGGTCGCCGTCCGTGATGGACGACCGGGACACCCGCGCTTCCGCGAAGCCTGCCCGGGCGCCGTCGGGCGTGAAAATCTCCAGGCGTACAGCCATCAGCCCGTTCAGGTGACCGGAGCTTCGGTCAACCTGCGCCGCGTCGATGGTGAAGACCGCCCGGCCTGAAGCGCCACCGGCTGCAAGGCGGTCCAGCGCCATCTGCCGCAGCGTCGCGCCCGCCGGCGCCGGGGATTGCGCCTCGACCGGGCTGGGCGGCGGCGCGTCGCCGACATCGACGGTCGCCACGTTGAGCCGCAACGGCGTCAGGTAGTCGTAGCACAGCGGCGGCATGGCGCGCGCCGGCGCGTCCCCGCCGCACGCCGCCACAGCCCACGGCAGAAGCAGGGCCGCGCGCCGCGGCAGCTTAGTTAAGGCGTTCATCACCGGCTTTGCCGTGCACCTCGCCGCGGTCGAAGCGGAAGTCCAGGTTGCAGAACTCGCAGGTCATGACGATGTCGCCGCCGACCGACATGTGGTCCAGGTCGTCCGGCGGGAACGTCTCCAGGATGCCGGACAGCCGAGCGCGGGAACAGCGACAGCCGTAGGCCAAGGCGCGGTTGCGGTCGGCCGAAACGCCGGCGGCGCCGAACAGCAGGTGAAGCAGCCGCTCCGGCGGGATGCGGTCGTCGAGCAGCTCCTCCTCTTTGAGCGTCGCGGCGAGCGCCGTCGCGGTCCGCCAGCTTTCGGCCTGCGCCTCCGTGTCCAGCTCCGGGCTGATGCCGCCCTCGCCGGGGATGCGCTCCAGGATCAGCGCGCCGGCCCGCCAGCCCGCCTCCGTCCGGGCGCAGGCGAGGCGGACGCTGCACTGGATCTGCTCGCTGGCCTCGAAATAGTGCAGCGCCATGTCAGCGAGGCTGTCGCCCTCGATGGCGACGATGCCCTGGTGCCGCTCGCGGTCCGGGCCTTGGTCCACGCTGAACGCCAGGTAGCCGTGGCCGAGCAGGGCGGCCGCGGAAGGCGCGCTGTCGCCCGCCAGCAGGGCGGCCAGGCGGTCGGGTTCTGCCCGGGCATAGCCGCGCAATGCGCCGGATTCGGTGCAGTCGGCCAACAGCATCGGCACCGCGCCGTCGCCCTTGGCTTGCAAGCTGAAGCTGCCCTGGAACTTCAGCGCCGTCGCCAGCGCCGCCGCCAGCGCCAAGGCTTGGCCGGACAGGGCGGTGACGGCATCGTGGTTCTTGTGCCGGGTCAGCAGCGCGTCGGCCAACGGGCCGAGCCGCACGAGGCGCCCGCGCACCGGCTGGCCAGATAAGTGGAAGGGGGTGACGCCGCGGGGCACGACGATGTCGGGCACGTCCGGGCGGGCGCTATCCAGGAAAGCAGGGGTCGATGTCATGCGCCCTACATAGGGATCGGCCCGGCCCCCGTGAACCTGCCGCGGGCCAGCGATGCGACGTGGGCCATGTTTTGGGGGAGGACCATGGCGAGCCGGATGATTGAGACAAGCGATGCCGCGTCCGTCGCCGCGCTGATCCGCTCCGCGTTCGACGCGATCCCAGAGCCGCTCGATCCCCGGCCCAGCGCGCTGCGGGAAACCGAGGCGAGCATCCTGGCGCATCTGGCCGCGGGCGGCGGCGGGGCGGTGGTCACGCAAGCCGAACCCGTCGCCGCCGTGCTGTGGTCGGAGAAGGACGGCGGACTTTACCTCGGACGGCTCGCCACGGCGCCGCGCTGCCAGGGCCAGGGGCTTGCCGCCGAACTCGTGGGCGCCGCGGAGGCCGAGGCGCGGCGGCGCGGCCTGCCGCGGCTGCACCTCGGCGTGCGGCTGGCCCTGGCCGGCAACCGCCGCCTGTTCGCCCGGCTGGGCTTCACCGAGACGGTGCGGCACGCGCACCCCGGCCACAGCGAGCCGACCTGGACGGAGGCCGAGAAGCGGCTGGTCACGGCACCACCGCCAGAAACAGGAACACCGCCAGGATCACCAAATGCACCGCCCCTTGCAGCACCGTCGTGCGCCCGGTCCCGAGCGTCAGGACGCTGACCAGCAGCGTCAGCCCCAGCAGCACCTCCTCCTTCTGGCCAAGCCCCAGGGTCAACGGCGTGCCGAGCACGACCGACACCGCGGCGACCACCGGGATGGTCAGCCCGATGCTGGCGAGCGCCGAGCCGAGGGCGAGGTTCAGGCTGGTCTGCAGCCGGTTGGCCTGCGCCGCGCGCAGGGCGGCCAGCGCCTCCGGCAGCAGCACCAGCGCCGCGATCACCACGCCGATCACCGACTTCGGCGCCCCCGCCCAGGCCAGCCCGGCCTCCATGGCGGGAGACAGCGACTTCGCCAGCCCCACCACGGCCACGAGCGCCACGACCAGCAGCACTGCGCTCACCAGGGCCGCCTGGGTCGAGGGCGGCGCCTCGTGCAAGTCCTCCGCCCCGTCCTCCAAGAAGTCGCCGGGGTGCCGGACCGTCTGCACGAACACGAACACGCCGTACAGCACCAGCGACACGACGCCCACGAAGGCCAGTTGCGACGGGGTGAACACCGGACCCGGCGTGGTCAGGGTGAAGTTGGGCAGCACGAGCGTCAGCGTGGTCAAGGCTGTCAGCACCGCCAACGCGCCGCTTGCGCCCTGCAGCTGGAACCCCTGCGCCCGGTATTGCATGCCGCCGGCCAGCAGGCACATGCCCACGACGCCGTTGCACACCAGCATCACCGCCGCGAACACCGTGTCCCGCGCCAGCGCAGCCTTCTCGGGTCCGCCGCCCAGCATGACGGACACCACCAGCGCCACCTCGATCACCGTGACGGCGACGGCCAGCACCAGCGTGCCGAACGGCTCGCCGACGCGGTGCGCCACCAGCTCGGCATGATAGACGGCGGCGAACACCGTGGCGACCAGCGCCACCGCGGCGGCGCCGACCAGCCAAGCGTTCAGCCCCATGACCTTGGCCCCGGCCAGCGCCGCCCACGCGGCGAGCGGCCAGAACCAGGCCCACCAGGGCATCCGCAATGTGCTCATGCTGTCCAGGTGCTTATACGCGCTCGGACTAGCTGTCCTCGGCGATCTCCGCTTCGAGCGCCTCAAGCCGCCGGTCAAGCTGCGCCAGTGCGTCGCCGTCCAGCCCGAGTGCTGTCAGCGCATGGTGCAGCGCCGTCCGGCAGCCGTTGAACTCGGCACCCAGCATGTCGGACGGGGCGCCCGGGGTTTTGCGGCGGCCGAGGCAAGCACCGTAGGCGTTCCGCGCCGGGCCGGCGCCGTCCGGCAAGCCGGCGAACGCTTCGTCCAATCGCTGTTCGACCCAGCCCGGCGTCGAGGCGATCTCCTCGGTCAACGCGCGGCTCCCAGCGCCCAGGCCAGCACGCCTTTTTGCGCATGCAGCCGGTTCTCGGCGCCGTCGAACACCACGGATTGCGGGCCGTCGATCACCTCCGCCGCCACCTCCTCGCCGCGGTGGGCCGGCAGGCAGTGCATGAAGACCGCGTCCGGCGCCGCCTGGGCCATCAGCGCCGGGGTGACGCAATAGGGCGCCAGCAGGTTGTGCCGGCTTTCGTTCGGATCGTCCGCGATGCTCACCCAAGCGTCGGTCACCACGCAGCGGGCGCCGCGAACCGCCTCGGCCGGGTCAGCAAACACGTCAATGCGTGCACCCGCGGCGCGTGCCCAGTCGATTAGCGCCTGCGAAGGGCGCAGGAGGTCAGGCGTCGCCACTCGCAAGGCGAACCCGAAGCGCACCGCCGCCTCGATCCAGGTGCTGAGGACGTTGTTGCCGTCGCCGCACCATGCAACGACCTGGCCGGCAATGGGGCCGCGATGCTCCTCGAACGTCATCACATCCGCCATAAGCTGGCAGGGATGGCTGCGGTTGGTCAGGCCGTTGATCACCGGCACCGTCGCGTGTGCCGCCATCTCGTGTAGATTGGCCGCGTCGGCGGTGCGGAGCATGATCGCGTCCACATAGCGGGACAGCGCCCGCGCGGTGTCGGCGACAGTCTCGCCGCGTCCGATCTGCAGTTCCTTGGCGGACAGGGTGATCGCATCGCCGCCCAACTGCCGCATCGCCACCTCGAAGCTGACGCGCGTGCGGGTGCTGGGCTTTTCGAAGATCATCGCCAGCGTCTTGCCGGCGAACGGCCGGGACGACACCCGGCCGGCCTCCTTGTATCCCGACGCGATGTCGAGCATGTGGCGGAGCGTCGCCGGCTCGAAGTCGCGCAGGTCGAGGAAGTGGCGGGGCGGGACCTGGCCCTCCCCGGCGCGGCGACCGTCCGTGTTGTCGGCGGAGCGCCGGAGCGCCCCGCTCACTTTGCCGCCGCCGAGACGGGGGTGGGCAGGCAGCGGCGCGCGCCGCGGCGGATCATCTCGACCGCCGCCTCGCAATCCGCGTCGGTCAGCACCAGCGGCGGCACCAGGCGCACCACGTTGTCCCCGGCCGCGACGGTCAGCAAACCCTCTGCGGTGAAGGCGTTCTGCAGCTCCGTGTTGGGCACGACGCCCTTCAGCCCCAGGATCAGCCCGGCGCCGCGCACCTCCGTCAGCACGGTCGGGTACTCCGCCACCACGCCTTCCAGCGCGGACCACAGCTTGCGCGCCTTGCGCTCCACCTCCGCCAGGAACCCCGGCGCCAGGACCACGTCCAGAACCGCGTTGGCGGCGGCGCAGGCCAGCGGGTTGCCGCCGAAGGTCGTGCCGTGGGTGCCGGGCACCAGGTGCTTGGCGACCGCCTCTTTCGCCAGGATCGCGCCCATCGGGAAGCCGCCGGCGATGCCCTTGGCGATGCTCATCACGTCCGGCGTGATGCCCGCCCACTCATGCGCGAACAGCTTGCCGGTGCGCCCCATGCCGCACTGCACCTCGTCCATGCCCAGGATCAGCCCGAACTTGTCGCAGGCGGCGCGCAGGCCGCGCAGGAAATCGAGCGACGCCGGGCGGATGCCGCCCTCGCCCTGCACCGGCTCCACCAAGACGCCGGCCGTTTCCGGCCCGATAGCGTCGCGCAGAGCGTTGAGATTGTTGAACGGCACGTGGTCGAAGCCGTCCACCTCCGGCCCGAAGCCAGCCAGGTATTTCTTGTTGCCTGTGGCGGCCAGCATCGCCAGCGTCCGGCCATGGAAGGCGCCGTCGAAGCAGACGACCCGGTAGCGCTCGCCCCGGCCCGTCTCCGACATGGCCTTGCGCATCATCTTGACCAGGCCCTCGTTCGCCTCGGCGCCCGAGTTGCAGAAGAACGCGCTGTCGGCGAACGTCGCCTCGACATAGCGCGCGGCCAGTCGCTCGGCCTGCGGCACGCGGTACAGGTTGCTGGTGTGCATCACCCGCCCAGCCTGCTCGGCAATGGCCTGCACCAGATGCGGGTGGCCGTGGCCCAGGGAGGAGGTCGCGATGCCGGCGCCGAAGTCGAGGAATCGTCGGCCGTCCACCGCATACAGCCAGGCGCCTTCGCCCCGCTCGAAAGCGAGGTCGGCACGGTTGTACGTCGGCATCAGGGCGGAAATCATGGGAACTCGGCACCTCAGTGCATCATCCCCGGGCCATGTCAGCGCCCTGCGACCCGTCGCGGGCGGTCCCGGGGAAGCAGGGAGGATGGGGCGTGCCTTTGCGGGAAGTCAAACCCTAATCGGCAAATTGCCCGTTAAACAGCGAAGTTTGGCATTGCGTTCAGCGCATCCTTGACGGCTGGTCCGGGTTTCGGCGCTGCACGTCTCATGGCATCGTGCCGGAATGGCGGACTCTCCCCCCAAGACTGCAAAGCCCGGCCGTGCCCGGCGCCCGCCTGGCCCCGTCGGCCCGGCGCCCAGCCGGTCCCGCCTGCACGACGCCGCGCTGGCACACGTGGCGCGCTTCGCGGTCACGGAGGCCGGGCTGGTCCGCGTGCTGGACCGCCGCATCGACCGCTGGGCGCGTGCCGCGGGGGCGGAGGGCACGCCCGATCCCGAGGCCGTCGGCGCCGCCGCGGCGGCAAGCCGGCAGGCGGCGCGGGAGGTGGCGCGCGCCCTGGTGCAGTCGGGCGCAGTGGACGACACGGCCTTTGCCGGCGCCCGCGCCCGCAGCCTGACCCGCGCCGGACGCTCCCGCCGGGCGGTCAGCGCCCACCTGGCCGCCAAGGGCGTGCCGCCCGAGGTGGCCCAGGCCGCCCTGCCGGACCCCGAGGACGAGCTGGCGGCGGCCCTGGCCTATGCGCGCCGGCGCCGGCTGGGTCCGTTCCGGCTGCTGGACGCCGACGCAGACACGCTCCGCCGCGAGCTTGGCGCCCTGGCGCGCGCCGGCTTCCCGCAGCCGGTGGCGCAGCAGGCGCTGCGCATGGACCCCGAGGACGCGAAGGCGCTGGTGATCCGGTTGAAGCAGGGCTGATGTCCCGGAGCCGCCCGCGCTTCTCCCGCGCCGCCGTCCTGGACGGCGCGCGCCGCAGCCTGCCGGTGCAGGTCGCCGTGGTGCCGTTCGGCCTGGTCTGCGGCGTTTCGGCGCAGGCGCAGGGCCTGTCCTTGGCCGAGGCGACGCTGATGAGCGGCCTGGTTTACGCCGGGTCGGCGCAGTTGCTGGCGCTCAGCCATTGGTCCAGCCCGGCGCCGGTGCTGGCCGCCGCCCTCGCATCCTTTGTGGTGAACCTGCGCCTGGCGCTCATGGGACCGGTGCTGGGACCGTGGCTCGACCGCCTGCGCGGCTGGCGGCTGTGGGCCAGCCTGTTCGTGATGGCGGACCAGAACTGGGCCATGTCGGTGACGCAGATGCAGACGGGGCGGGGGGGGGGGACGCCGGGGTCCTGTTCGGGTCGGGCGCGCTGATGTGGGTGTTCTGGGTGGCGTCCACCGCGGCCGGGCACCTGCTGGGCGCGACCATGCGCCCGCCGGCCGGGCACCCGCTGTTCTTCGCGGCGCTTGCGGTGTTCGTCGCGATCCTCGTGATGATGTGGCGGGGCGGGCGCGACGTCCTGCCTTGGGTCGTGGCAATGGCGGTGTCCCTGCTGTTCGCCCGGCTGCTGCCGGGGACGAGTTGGTATATCCTGCTCGGCGCGCTGTCCGGCAGCGCCGCCGGGGTGTGGCGCGACCGTCAGCGCGGCTTTTCCGCATGACGCTCGACCCTTGGGTGCTCGCCGCCATCGCTGCCATGGCCCTTGCCACCTTCGTGACCCGGGCCGGCGGCTACCTGCTGTTCCGCGCGTTCAGCCCGCCGCCGGCCGTGCGGGCCATGCTGAACTACATTCCCGGCACGCTGTTCGTCAGCTACGTGGCGCCGGCATTGGCCGCGGGCGGGATGCAGCAATGGGCGGGCGCGCTTGCGACGGCGGCGGTCATGCTCGCGACGCGCAACCTGGCGCTCGCGATCCTCGGCGGCACGGCGGCGGCGGGCGTGGTATGGGCCGCTGGATGAGCGGGAAGCGCGCGGCGCCCTTGGCCGTCCTGGCCGTCCTGCTGTCCGCCTGCGGCTTCGGCCCGCGCAGAATCGTGTCCTCCAGCGGGTATGCGGCTTTGGAATGCGTGCCATACGCGCGCCAGGTATCGGGCCTCCAACTCCACGGCGAGGCACATTCCTGGTGGGAGCAGGCGGCCGGGCGCTACGACCGGGGCAGCGTGCCGCGGCCGGGCAGCGTCCTGGTGTTCCGCCGCAGCGCCCGGCTCGGCTCCGGCCATGTTTCCGTCGTGGAGCGCGTGGTGTCGGACCGGGAGATCGTGGTGACGCAGGCCAACTGGGTGCCCCGCCGCGTGACCCGGGACGAGCCGGTCGTCGATGTTTCGCCCGGCAACGATTGGAGCGCGGTGCGGGTCTGGTGGGCGCCGTCGCTCGCGCTGGGCCGCACGGCCTATCCGACCTACGGCTTCATCGGTCCGGCCACGGCGGGCGAGTCCGGCTTCTGACCCCGACCGGAGACTCCGGCTTCTGACCATTGCCAAACTGCTTGCAAGCATCGCCGGGCCGCGCCATGTCATGCATCGGGGTGGACCTTTGTCCGCCGGTTGAGATCTGAGCGCGTCCTGACCGGGCTTCGCTCGCACGGAGGAACCATGGGTAGCTTCAGCATTTGGCACTGGATGGTCGTCCTGCTGGTCGTCTTGCTGCTGTTCGGAAGCGGCAAGGTCAGCAACCTGATGGGCGACTTCGCCAAGGGCATCAAGTCGTTCAAGAAGAACATGGCCGACGAGGCCGATGAGTCGATGGAGGCCAGCGCCGAGCGCCCGGCCGGCACCATCGCCGCTCCCGGCACGACGACCACGGTGCGCGAAACGGCGACCACCCGCCACGGCTGACAATGCGGCAGGGATGGTGGGGAGCTGGTTCGATCCGCCTTAAGTGGTGAACCGGCTCCGCGCCATCGCCGGCCAACCGAGCTGTGTCGGCCGTGCGCGCCTTCTCCGCCTTTTGCGTGACTTCGCAGCTTCTGCCGCGTTGCGCTCCACTTCGACCTGAACGGCCCGGCGTCGTCTGTGGCGGAAGGTCAGCAGGACCAGCTCGATGAACACCAGCATCACCGTCGCAGGCTCAGGGATGGCGACGATGCCCGCGAACTTGGCGTTTGCGGCGGCGCTTGGCGGCCGGTCTGTCGTGGCGAACGTCGTGCCGCTTGTCACCATCGGATTGATGTAGCCGACCGCGTGGTTGGAGGACTCAAAGCCTGAACTGGTTGTATTGTATAGGACGACCGTATCGAAATACCCGACTGTGTCAAAGAAGTTGACGTAGGCATAAGCCTCACCCGAGTTTTGACCCTTGAATGGCGTCGTCGGGTTGCCGCAATAAGCGTTTGATCCGCTGCACGTACCGAGCGCGGTCTGAAGATCCGTCACGCCAAACGAATATAACAGCTTACCGCCGCTGTAGAATTGAAGGTTATTGCTTGCGTCGAGGGCGGAAATCCAAATACCGAAGTAGTTCACACCGGGAATGCTGGCAGAAGTTGACAGTCTGATCACATAAGCATCGCCGGACGATGTGTTGCCGAACAGTTCGGGATACGGCGCCGTTCCATTGGCGCCACCATACTGGTTGGCCGGAGACCTGCTCCAGTTGGTGTCCCCATTGGCCGTATAGACGCCTTTGATATAGTTACTTGCACCGAAGTTGCTCGTGCCGGTCTGGAACGTCGAGGTGAAGTCGCCCTCGGACCAGTTCGTGAACGCTTCCGTGCCGTAGTAGCAGCTTGTGGTGCCACTGCAGCCTGTTGGGAAATTCGGCGTCTGGACACCGGCGGCCAGGTACGACGCGGTGATCGGGCCGGCGCTCGCATCTTGCCCGGCGAACGCCAGCGCGGCTGCAACCGCGATGCTCGCCAGGCGCATCGGACGGCAGTTGGATCGGGACATGGCACGTTCCTGGGCGGGCGCGTATCGGGAACGCAACCGCTCAACCAAGGATGGAGACAGACTCGTCATCGGGTGCGGATTAGCACTTGCCCCCACAACCATCGCGTTAGAAAATGATGATGCGGTCGCTTGTTCCGTAGGGCGGTGCTGCCGGTGCCTGACGAGCAGATTCCCTCGCCGCGCCGCCGCGTGATAGTCTCTGACCGCCATCGTCACGGCTTCGTCATTGAACGGCATTGGCGAGACCGCGTTCCCGAACACCCGCCGCACCCTGGCGTGGCACAAGGAGAGTTTCATGCCGACATACGATGCCACCATCAAGGCGCTCAAGGCCGGCGCCAAGAGCATGACCGTGAACGCCGCCGTGAAGAACATCGAAAGCTGGGAGACTACCCTCGAGAAGGTCGAGGTGAGCGGCGTGAAGACGATCATGAAGGACCTCGAAAGCCTCAAGAAGCACTTGCAGAAGCACGAGATCGACGGCGAGGCGGTGCGGAAGCTGATCGCCAAGCTCGGCAAGGAGACGGTCACGATTGCCGGCCGGACCGAGGGCAAGCAGGCCGAGAAGGTCAAGGCGCTTGGCGAGGCGTTGAACGGCGCAGCCGAAAGCCACGACGAAAAGGCCGCCTGAACCCCGGCGCACACCCGCCACGGCCGGGCCGTAGCGGGTGCATTGCGCCGCAGGCTTGGCTGATCCATGGTTTCGGCCCGCAAGGAGGCCTTCCATGACCGCCACGACCGCCGCCACACCGGAACTCGCCGGCTTCTCGTCCCAGCGCCTGCGCAAGATCGACGGGTGGATGGACCGCTTGGTGGAGGACGGCAAGCTGGCCGGGCTGTCTGTGCTCGCAAGCCGGCACGGGCAGCTGGCGTATGAGCGTCACGCCGGGTTCGCCGACGTGGCGCGCGGGCTGCGCATGGGGCCGGACAGCATCCTGCGCATCTATTCCATGACCAAGCCGCTCACGAGCGTGGCGATCATGATGCTCTACGAGGACGGGCTGTTCCAACTGGACGACCCGATCAGCGGCGTGCTGCCATGCTTCAAGGAGATGCGCGTCTACGCCGGGGAGGGCAGGGAGCCTGTGCCGGCTGAGCGCCCCATCACCTACCGGGACCTGCTGACCCACACTTCCGGGCTGACCTACGGCTTCATGGACGCGACGCCGGTCGATGCGATGTACCGGGACCAGGGCGTCGATTTCCAGACCTCCGACGGCACCCTGGCCGAGGTCGTGGAGCTTGCGGCGTCGCTGCCGCTACTGGCGCAGCCCGGCTCGGCGTGGAACTACAGCATCGCCACCGACGTGCTGGGCCACTTGGTGGCCATGCTGTCAGGGCAGGGATTCGGGCGATTCCTGCACGACCGGGTCATCGCGCCGCTCGGCATGGTGGACACGGCGTTTCAGGTGACGCCGGACAAGCTCGGGCGGTTTGCCGCGAACTACTATCGGGGAGAGGACGGTCGGGCCGCGCTGCTCGACGACCCGGCGACCAGCCGATTCGCGACCGCCCGCGCCGTCGCGTCCGGCGGCGGCGGCCTGCTGGGCACCGGGCGCGACTACATGCGCTTCTGCCATATGATGCTGAACCGCGGCACGCTGGACGGCGAGCGCCTGCTGGGCCGCAAGACCGTCGATCTGATGACGGCGAACCACCTGGGCGGCGACATGGCCAGCATGGGCCAGGCGCGCTTCAGCGAAAGCAACTACGAAGGCATCGGCTTCGGCCTGGGCTTCTCCATCATGCTCGACCCGGGGCGCGCGCAGATCCTGGGGTCGCCGGGCGAGTACGCCTGGGGCGGGGCGGCCAGCACCGCGTTCTGGATCGACCCAGCCGAGGACATGGCCGTCATCATGATGACCCAGCTCACGCCCAGCTCCACCTACCCGATCCGCCGGGAGCTGCGTGTCCTGACGTATCAGGCGCTCGTGGACTGATCGACCAGGCCGATCTCGGGGTTAGGCTCCGGCGCCAACGCGCGGTGGTATCGGTCCATCACCTCCCGCGGGTCCCCATCGGCCATCACCCGGCCCTGGTCCAGCCAGATCACCCGGGTGCTCCAATCAAGGATCACCGGGACGGAGTGCGACGACAGCACCAGGATCTCGGCGCCGCGCACCATGTCCTCCAGCCGGCCTCGCGCCCGCTCCATGAACGCCGCGTCGCCGGCCAGGAACCATTCGTCCATCAGCAGCACCTGCGGGCGGATGGCGGTGGCGAGCGCGAAGCCCAGCCGGATCACCATGCCGGAACTGTAGAAGCGCACCGGCAGATCGAGGAACTCCGCCAGCTCGGCGAACTCCTGCACGTCGTCCTCCAGGCGCCGGATCGCCGCGCGTGGCAGGCCGCTATACAGCCCGCGCAGGGCAATGTTCTCCCGCCCGGTCAATTCGGGGTTCATGCCAAGGTTGGGGTCGAGCAGGGCGCCGATGGTGCCGCGCACGTGCACGGAGCCGACCACAGGCTCGTAGATGCCGGCCAGGGTGCGCAGCAGCGTGGTCTTGCCCGCCCCGTTGCCGCCGATCAGGCCAAGCCGGTCCCCGCTGCGAAGATGCAGGGACACGCTGCGCAGCGCCTGCACCACGATGCGGTTCCGCCCGTCCTCCTGCAAGCGCCGGCTCGCCGCGGCGAACATCGTCCGCTTCAGGCTGCGGCTGTTGCCATGGTAGATCGGGAAGCTGACGTCCACGCCGTCTACGTCGATGACCGCCATCGTCAGACCCAGAACGCCAGGCGGCCGCGCACGCGCGTGAACAGCAGCCAGGACACGCCGCAGAGCAGGCCGCTGTAGCCCAAGGCGGACAGCCAGACCTGCCAATCTGCCGCCCCCCCCAGCAACGGCGCCCTGACGACCTCAAGCAGGGTGTAGAACGGGTTGAGCGGCAGCAGCGCCGCCTGTGTCCCTTTCAGCAGCTCGGGCTTCCAGATGATCGGGCTGATGAAGAACGCGATCTGCATGACGCTGCCGACGATGGGCGGGATGTCGCGGAACCGGGCGCACACCGCGCCCAGCAGCAGGCAGGCGGCCATTCCGTCAACCACCCACAGCAGGATGCCTGGCACGGCCGCCCACGCGGCCAGCCCCGGCCACACGTCGAAGACGGCATAGACCACCAGGATCACCGGGATGTTGTGCGCCAGCACCAGCAAATTCCGGGTGATGACCCGGATCGCGTACAGCGTGAACGGCATGCGCTGCGACCGGATCATGCCCTCCGCCTGCTGGAAGCTGCCGCAGGCGTCAGTCACCACGCTGCCCAGCACGTTCCACAGCACGAGCGACAGCGCCAGGAACGGCAGGTAGTCGTGCAGCTCCATCTTGAACAGTTGCGAGTACAGCACGCCGAGCGCGCCGATCATCACGCCCGTGGACAGCGTCAGCCAGAACGGGCCGAGCACCGAGCCGCGGTATCGCAGGCGGATGTCGAACCAGCCCAGCGTCATCCCGAGCCGCCACAGCCCCACGCCGTCCCGCGCGTCCTGCACGGCCAGGCGCTGCCGTGCCCGGGCCGAATGGTCTGAATGCAGCACGAGGTCGGCCGTGCCGCGAGGGTCCAGGGTTGCGCTCACCGGCGCGCGATAGCCGATCCGGCACGGCACTGCAACCGGCGCACGGCGACCCGTCGAACGGCCCTGTGTCGCCCTGCGGCGACAGCGCCACAGGTTTTTTCAAGAAATATCGCTAACCCGTAACAAACTGTTGCCAGAGAATTCAGCCTAGGTTAACGGGTTGAACAAGGTTGCTCTTTGCTGACCTGAACGACGGCCTGCAAAGCCGTTGTGCCCTCCGGCCGTTTGACGGCCGTGCCACGACGGAGGCCGCGTCCATGCCGCATTGCCGTTTGCCTGTCATTTCCCCGGTTCGCGTCCGATCCACGGCTTGCCTTTTAAGCAGCGTCGCAGCCCTTGCCCTGCTGTCGGCCTGCGCGAGCCAAACGCAGAAGATCAGCGCGCAGCAGGAGTCGACGCAGTACCTGTCGCACGCCCGCCGCAGCTACACCCCACCCGGCCCGGCCAGCGATCCCTGGGGACCCTACATCACCGAGGCCGCCGCCAAGTTCGACGTGCCGGAGCGGTGGGTCCGCGAGGTGATGCGCCAGGAATCCGGCGGCAACCTGTTCGGCCGCGGCGGCGAGCTGATCACCTCCGGCGTGGGCGCCATGGGTTTGATGCAGGTCATGCCCGCCACCTATGACGAACTCAGGGGGCGTTACCCCGAACTGGGCAGCGATCCCTTCGACCCGCACAACAACATCACGGCGGGTACGGCCTACATCCGTGAGATGTACGACATCTATGGCTCGCCGGGGTTCCTGGCGGCGTACAACGCCGGGCCGGGCCGGCTGGACGACTACCTGACCCGCAGCCGCTCGCTGCCGCTGGAAACCCGGCGCTACGTGGCGAGCATCGGACCCCGGATCGCCGGCACGTTCCCGACCACGCGCTCGCCGGGCGAGCAGTACGCGATGAACGCCTTGCCGGTGCAGATTCCGGACGGTCCGCGCTACGGCAACGGCGCGGCGCCAGGCATCGAGACGGCGAGCTACTCGCCCGCGGTGGCTGCGGTGCTGAATGCACCGTCTCCCGCGCCGTCCACCCCGGCGCAGCCCATCGTGTTGTCGCCGCCCAGCCCCATCGTGCTCTCGCCGCCCAGCCCGCCGGTGCAGGTTGCCCAAGCGCCCGAAGCGCCGCCCGCCGCATCGCCCGGCGGCTACATCGTCCTGGCGCCGCAGCCGCCCGAATCGGTGGTGTTCTCCGACCCATCATCCGACGAGCCGCTGGAGGCCCCGGCCCCGTCGCGGCCCCGGCAGGTCGCGCAGCGTCCGGAGCCGGCCTTCCTCCCGCGGCAAGCCCGTACGGCGCTGGCCGCGCGCCCCCGGGCCGCTGAGCCGCCGCGGCAGTTCGCCGCCGCCGCACCCGTTCCACAGCGTCCGTCGGCGTTCAGCCTGGTGTCGCCGGCCAACGCGGCCCCGGTGGTCATCCGTCACGGCGGCCCCGCAACCGGCAACTGGGCCGTGCAGGTCGGCGCGTTCGAGACGGCCCACATGGCGTCTGCAGCAACCGCGGCGGCGCGCGACACGGCGCGCGACGTGCTGGGCGGCGCCCGCCCGGCGGTGTCGAGCGTCCGCCAGCCCCGGGGCACCCTGTACCGCGCCCGCCTGGTCGGCCTGTCCCGGGATGCCGCCGCGCATGCGTGCGAACGGCTGGTCCGAATCCGCACCAACTGCATGATCGTCTCGCCCGACGCCCAATCCTGACGCCAGGCCACCTGGCGGCAAAAGCGTCAGGGGATCTTGGTGGTCCCTGCCAGCACCGGGGAGCGCAGCCGTGACGCTTTCTCCATCACGCCGCTGACGCCTTCGCGGCGCACCAGTTCGGACCAAACATCCGCGGGTTCGACTCCCGCCGCGACCCACATGACCATAAGGTGATACAGCACGTCCGCGCTCTCGGAGATCAGCGCCGGGTTGTTGCCCGCCACGGCTTCAATCAAGCACTCGACGGCTTCCTCGCCGAATTTCTGCGCGACTTTCGTTGTGCCGCGGCTGAGCAGGCGGGCGGAGTGGCTATGCGCCGGGTCGGCCGACCGCCGGTCCATGACCACCGTCCAAAGCCGGTCCAGCACCTCGCCCGAGAAGGCGGGGGCGACGTTTGGGCGCGCGCCCAGGTCCTTGGCTTTCGGCACGGCCTTCTTGATCGCGATTTTCTTTGCCACGGCCGGCTTTCTCGCCGTGGCCTTCTTAACGGTCTTCGCCATGCGCTTAGGCCGCCATGACCACGGGCGGGCGCACGGGCAGGCCGGCGGCGTCCAGCGCGGCCTTGACCTGAGGGACGGTGAAGGTGCCGAAATGGAACACCGAGGCCGCGAGCAGCCCCGTGGCGCCGGCCTTCGCGCCATCCACGAAATGCTGCAGGCTTCCGACTCCGCCCGACGCGACCACCGGCACGCGCACCGCGCCGCATACTGCCCGCAAAAGCTCAAGGTCGAAGCCGCGCCCGGTGCCGTCGCGGTCCATGCTGGTCAGCAGAATCTCCCCGGCGCCCAAGGCCTGGACCTGCTGGCACCATTCGACGGCGTCGCGGCCGGTGGCCGTCCGTCCGCCATGGGTGAACACCTCCCACCGGCTGGGGCCGCTGGCCCGGGCATCGACGGCCACCACGACGCACTGGCTGCCGAACCGGACCGCCGCGTCGCGCACCAGCTCCGGCCGGGCGACCGCCGCCGAGTTCATGCTGCACTTGTCGGCCCCGGCCAGCAGCAGCCGCCGCATGTCCTCGGGCGACCGCACGCCGCCGCCCACGGTGAGCGGCAGGAAAATCTTCGCGGCCGTGCGCGACACCACGTCAAGGATGGTGTCGCGGTTTTCGTGGCTTGCCGTGATGTCGAGGAACGTCAGCTCGTCCGCGCCCGCGGCGTCATAGACGGCGGCCTGCTCCACCGGATCGCCCGCGTCGCGCAGCGCCACGAAGTTGACCCCCTTCACGACCCGCCCATCCTTCACATCCAAGCAGGGTATGACACGGAGCTTGAGCATGCGCCTCTTGTACCTGTGATCTGGCATGGACATGGGCCGAGATGTCCAGAGTTCACCCTTTAGACTCGGTCGCCAATCGTTTCTGCACAGGAAGATTGCGGCTATCCCGCAAGCAGCGCAAGGGCCGCCCTCAGTTCGATTCGGCCGTCATACAGCGCCCGCCCGACAATGACCCCGTCGATCCCTGCGGGCGCCTGCGACCGCAACGCCTGCAGGTCGTCAAGCGACCCGACGCCGCCGCTGGCGATCACAGGTGTGCGCAGTCGGACAGCCAAGCCAAATGTCTGTTCCAGGTTCAGCCCGGCCAGCATCCCGTCCCGCCCAATATCGGTGCAGATCACGGCTGCCACGCCCGCATCCTCGAAGCGCAGCGCCAGGTCGAGGGCGGACACCGCCGACGTCTCGGCCCAGCCCTCCGTCGCCACCAGGCCGTCCCGGGCGTCGATGCCGACCGCGACCTGCCCGGGGAAGGCGCGGCAGGCCTCATGCACCAGCTCCGGCGTCTTCACCGCGGCGCTGCCGAGGATGACCCGGCGCACCCCGGCCCGCAGCCAGCGCTCCACCCCGGCCATGTCGCGGATGCCGCCGCCGAGCTGCACCGGCACCCGGGCCACGGCCAGGATCGCGGAGACCGCCGCGGTGTTGACGGAGTGCCCGGCGAACGCGCCGTTCAGGTCCACGACGTGCAGCCATTGGCAGCCGCCGTCCTGCCACGCTTGCGCCTGCGCGCCGGGGTCGCTTGAATACACCGTAGCGTCGTCCATGGCGCCGCGCCGCAGCCGGACGCAGGCGCCGTCCTTAAGGTCGATCGCCGGATAGAGCGTCAGGCTCACGCCTTCGAGTCCCGCTGCAGCAGCTTCATGTAGTAGATGCCGCGGATGGTGCGCCCGCCGACCCGGGCGTAGCACGGGTGCTCGCCCCAGCGATGATAGCCGAGCGTCTCGTACAGGTGGATCGCGGCTTCCTGCGTTTCCCGCACGTCGAGGTTCAGCACCTGGTAGCCGAGCGCCCGCGCACCGTCCTCGATGCGCCGGGTCATGAGGCGGGCGAGGCCGTGGCCGCGGGCGTACGGGGCGATGAAGGAGTGCATCAGCGTTGCCGCGAACGCCTGCGCCTCGTTGTTGCGGGGCGGGCGGACCAGTTGGGCGCTGCCGACAATGACGCCATCCAGCCGCCCGATGAACAGCTCGCGCTCCGGCACCAGCAGCACGCCCCGGAAGTAGCTCTGCAACGCCAAGCGCCCCGGCGACTTCACCCAGCCGAAGCCGCCGCCCTCCAGGATCGCGGCGTCGGCGGCCTCGCACAGCGCCTGCAGGTCGTCGTCGGCCAACTCGGTGGCCCGCTCCACCAGCAGCTCGGGAGCCGCGGTGCCGCCCGCTTCGTTCAGGCGGGCCATTCCGTCAAGGTATCCCATTCCGTCCAGGCTCCCCACTCTTCGGTCCCTCACGTCTGGGTTCCCAACGCAAGAAGTTGGCCAGGATGCGCAGGCCGACCGCTTGGCTCTTCTCGACATGGAACTGCGTGCCGGCCCGGTTGCCGCGGGCAACCATGGCAGGCACCGGGCTACCGTAATCCGTGGTGGCCAGCAGGTCGCCCTGGGTGCCGCCGCGCAGCGCATAGCTGTGCACGAAATAGACATGGTCCCCGGGCCGCAGCCCGTCCAGCAGCGGATGCGCGCCCGGCACGAAATGGAGCGCGTTCCACCCCATCTGCGGCAATCGCAGCCCCGGCGGATCCATCGGCGCGATCTCGCCGCCGATCCAGCCGAAGCCCTTCGTCACCGCATGCTCCAGCCCGCGCTCCGCCATCAACTGCATGCCGACGCAGATGCCGAGGAACGGGCGCCCAGCCTCCGCGCTGCGCTCCACCGCCTCGCGCAGCCCCGGCACCGCCGCCAGCCCGGCAGCGCAGTCGGCGAACGCACCCTGGCCCGGCAGCACCACGCGGTCCGCCGCCGCAACCCGGACGGGATCGCCGGTGACTTCGACCTGCACGTCCATCCCGGCCCGTTCCGCCGCCGCTGCCAGGGCGCGGCTCGCGGAGGCGAGATTGCCGCTGCCACAGTCCACGACGGCGACGCGCATCATCCAAGCGGCCCAATCAGGGAGGCGTTCAGGTCGGCGCGGGCGTGCAGCAGCCGGGCCAGCGCGCTGTCCGCATCGCGGGCCGCCAGCACGTGGGCCAGCAGGTAGCCGCGCCGCTCCAGCGACCAGCGCACCGCGTCCCGCCCGAGCAGGCCCGCAAGCACGCCGAACCCCAGCCCGATCAGCCCGCCCAAGCCCGGCGGTGCCAAAACCATGACCAGCAGCGCCGCCGCGCCGAACAGCACCGCCGGGATCCAGGCCCGGTGCGCCAGCAGCCAGAACGGCCCGAACACCGCGGCGCCCCAGCTCCAGCCTTCCAAAAGGACGACCGGGGAGCAATCCGGCTTGAGGTACGCGGTGTAGGTCTTCATAGGGCGCCCTTGGTGGACGGGATGACGCCCGATGCGCGCGGATCGGCCTCCATAGCCATGCGCAGGGCGCGGGCGACGGCCTTGAAGCACGCTTCCGCCACATGATGCGCGTTGCGCCCGGCCTGCTGGGTGACGTGCAGCGTCATCAGAGCGTTCATCGCCAGCGCGCGGAAGAACTCCTCGAACAGCTCGGTGTCCATCTCGCCGATCTTGTCGCGCTCGAACCCGACGGACCAGGCGAGAAACGGGCGGCCCGACAGGTCCAGCGCCGCGGCGACCAGCGCCTCGTCCATCGGCACGGTGGCGTTGCCGTAGCGCCGGACCCCGCGCTTGTCGCCGATGGCTTGGGCCAGCGCCTGCCCCAGCACGATGCCGATGTCCTCCGTCGTGTGGTGGAAATCAATATGCAGGTCGCCCTTCGCCCGCACCGAAAGGTCGATCAGCGCGTGCCGGGCGAACGCGGTCAGCATGTGGTCCATGAAGCCGACGCCGGTCGCGATCTCCCCCTGGCCGCTGCCGTCCAGATCCAGCCGGACGGTGATGTCGGTCTCGGAGGTCGTGCGGGTGAGCTCAGCAGTACGGGCCATGCGCGCCTGATAGCGCAAACCGCACCCCGGGCAAACCGGGTCGGGGTGCTCTGGCCCAAGTTGCCTATATCTTGTGCAGCCCGGGCGCGGACCCCATTTGGGCGGCATCATGCAAGACTCATCCCCCCACGATCCCGTCGGCTGGCACGGAACCACGATCCTCTGCGTCCGCCGCGGCGGACGGGTGGCCATGGCCGGCGACGGCCAGGTGACGCTCGGCCAGACCGTCATCAAGGGCAACGCGCGCAAGGTCCGCCGCATCGGCGCCGGCGGCAATGTGCTCGCCGGGTTCGCCGGCGCGACGGCGGACGCGTTCACCCTGCTCGAACGGCTTGAGGCCAAGCTCGAACGCTTCCCGTCGCAGCTTGAGCGCGCCTGCGTCGAACTGGCCAAGGACTGGCGTACCGACCGCTACCTGCGCCGGCTGGAGGCGATGATGGCGGTCGCCGACGACGTGCACAGCTATACGCTCACCGGCAACGGTGACGTGCTGGAGCCGGAGGACGGGGTGATCGCCATCGGCTCCGGCGGCAACTACGCGCTGGCGGCGGCGCGGGCGCTGCTGTCGGTGGATGGGCTGGAGGCGGAGGAGGTCGCGCGCCGCGCCATGCGGATCGCCGCCGACATCTGCGTCTATACCAACCACTCGCTGATCGTGGAGACCCTGTGATGGACGTTCCCACCTATTCCCCGCGGGAGATCGTGGGCGAGCTTGACCGCTTCATCGTGGGGCAGCAGGACGCCAAGCGCGCGGTCGCCATCGCGCTGCGCAACCGCTGGCGCCGGCAGCAGCTTCCGGAGGGCATCCGGGACGAGGTGGTGCCGAAGAACATCCTGATGATCGGGCCGACCGGCTGCGGCAAGACGGAGATCGCGCGCCGCCTGGCCAAGCTCGCGCAGGCGCCGTTCATCAAGGTGGAGGCGACGAAGTTCACCGAGGTCGGCTACGTCGGCCGCGACGTGGACAGCATCGTGCGCGACCTGGTGGAGGCCAGCATCGCCATGCTGCGCGACACCGGCCGCAAGGACGTGCAGGCCAAGGCGGAGCTGGCGGCGGAGGACCGGCTGGTGACGGCGCTCGTGGGGGAGGGGGCCAGCGCCGACACGCGCGGCAAGTTCCGCAAGATGCTGCGCGCCGGGGAGCTGGAGGACAAGGAAATCGAGGTCGCCGTGGCCGACGCCGGGCCGGCGATCGGCCAGATGGACATTCCCGGCATGCCGCCGGGCCAGATGGCCAACATCGGCGAGATGATGAAGGGTATGTTCTCCCGCCCGCCGCAGCGCAAGCGCATGACGGTGTCCGCCGCCCGCGTGGCGCTGGCGCGGGAGGAAAGCGACCGCCTGCTGGACAACGAGCAGCTTACCAAGGACGCGGTGCACCACGCCGAGCAGAACGGCATCGTGTTCCTGGACGAGATCGACAAGGTTTGCGCCCGGTCGAGCGAGGGTGGCTTCCGCGGCGGCGACGTGTCGCGGGAAGGCGTGCAGCGCGACCTGCTGCCGCTGATCGAGGGCACGACGGTCAACACCAAGCATGGCCCGGTGAAGACCGACCATGTCCTGTTCATCGCCTCCGGCGCATTCCATTTGGCCAAGCCGTCCGACCTGCTGCCGGAGCTGCAGGGCCGCCTGCCGATCCGGGTCGAGCTGGCGCCGCTGTCCCGGGCGGACCTGCGCCGCATCCTCACCGAACCCGAGCACAGTCTGCTCAAGCAGTACTCCGCCTTGTTGGAGACGGAGGCCGTCACCCTCGACTTCACGCCCGATGCGGTCGATGCGCTGGCGGACCTGGCGGCGGACATCAATGACCGGGTGGAGAACATCGGCGCCCGGCGGCTGGCGACGGTGCTGGAGAAGCTGCTGGAGGAGGTCAGCTTCACCGCGACGGACCGGGGCGGCGAGCTTGTGACGGTGGACGCTGCTTACGTGAACGAGCGCGTGGCGCCGCTGGCCGCGAAGGGCGACCTGAGCCGGTTTATTCTGTAAACAAAACGTTGACAGAGACGGGCTTGTTGCTGTTTCGTAAGGCTCCACTCGGGAGCCATTACATGCGTTTGAAACTTGCAGCTTGCTTGATTATTAGCGGCGGCCTCGCTGCCTGCGCGAGTCCGCCGCCGCCGCCCATGGCCGCCGCCGAGCCTGCGCCGCCTCCCGCGCCGGTGGCCATGACGCTTCCTGACGGCATGTACTCCGGCACGGTCGTCTCGACCGACGACTCGCGCCCACACTGCCGGAAGCTGCCGGCGACCGCCCGCTCCCAGGTGCGCAACGGCATGTTCGCGCTCCAGGGCCTGCACGGCAAGGTTGGGCCGGACGGCAGCGTGACGGGCGCGGGACGCCGGGGAATGACGCTGAGCGGCATGTTCTCCAACGGCACGCTCGACGTGACGACCATGGGCCATGGCTGCGGCTATCATTACTCCTTGACACAAACCTGACGGTTCAGCCCCGCTTTCTGCGAAGGCGGGGCCGTTCTGTTCATGGGTGACATGGACACGCTCAGTTTGGCGCGTGCGCGGTGTAGCTTTCGCCGCGCCATGCCATATCTCAGCATCATGCCAGATCCCTTCGTCCATCCAGAAGACCCGTCCGCCGCCGCCGCCATCGCCGCCATCGGCGAGGAGCTGGAGGTGTTCGACGATTGGATGGACCGCTACCAGTACATCATCGAGCTGGGCCGCAAGCTCCCGCCGTTCCCGGCGGAATGGCAGGACGACGCGCATCGCGTGCCGGGCTGCCAAAGCCAGGTCTGGATGGAGGCGGGCGTGCAGGACGGCCGTATGATGCTGGCCGGCGCGTCCGATGCCGCCATCGTCTCGGGCCTCGTCGCCCTGCTGCTGCGCGTCTACAGCGGCAGGCCGCCCGCCGAGGTGCTGGCGACCGACCCCGTGTTCCTCAAGGATTTCGGCCTGCTTGAGGCGTTGTCCACCAACCGCGGCAACGGCGTCGCGTCCATGGCCCGGCGCATCCGCGACGCGGCGAAGGCCTGCGCGGTCGCCGCCTAATTGGTCGCACGGGACGGGCTGCGCGTCGGCCTGTTCCTGGCGGCGTTCTTCGCGGCGGGGGCGGTCAGCACCGCCTACCTGCCAATCTGGTTCGCCGGCCGCGGGCTGAGCAGCGCCGAGATCGGCCAGGTGCTCGGGCTGGGTTTCCTGCTCCGCGTCGCGGTGGTGCCCGGCTGGGGTTGGCTGGCCGATAAAATTGGCGGCCGGACCGTGCTGTTCGCCGGGGCCGCCGTCGCGGCCGGCGGCGCCGCCCTGCTGCCGGCGGCCCAGGGCTTTTTCGTCATCCTGCTCATCTCGGCGGTGCAGGGGGTGTCGGCGTCCGCGCTGACCCCGCTCAGCGATGCCTTGGTCCTTGCCTTGGCGGCGGCCCGGCGGCTCGACTACGGGCGCACCCGCGCATTCGGCTCCGTCGCCTACATGGCCTCGACCGCCGTCGGCGGCGCGTTGCTCGGCGTGCTGGGCGCCGGCTTGGTGCCGTGGGCCATCGCTGGCTTCTATGCACTGTCCGCCGGGTTGGCGTTCGCCTTGCCTGGCGTCGCGGCGCCGCCGGCGGTGCGCCTCCAGCAGGGGACGTGGCGGTTCCGGAGTTTCCGCCTGGCGCTCGCCGCGACGGCGCTGATCCAGGGGGCGCACGCCGCCTACTACGCCTTCGCCACGCTGCATTGGCGCACCGCCGGCATTCCGGATGGGATCATCGGGCTGCTGATCGCCGAGGGCATCATGGCGGAGGTCGCGCTGTTCATCTGGGGACGTCCCCTGGTCGAACGGCTCGGCCCGGCCCGGCTCACCGCGCTGGCGGCGGGCGCGTCCCTGCTGCGCTGGACCGTGACCGCCTTCGCGACCGAGGTTCCCGTGCTCGCCGCGGTGCAGCTCCTGCACGCCTTGACCTTCGCCTGCCAGCACCTTTCGACCATGCTGGTGCTGCGGACCCTGCCGGCGCAGCGTGCCGGGACGGCCCAGGCGCTGATGTCCGCGCTGGGCTTCTCCGCCCCGACCGGGCTGCTGGTCTGGCTCTCCGGCCTGATCTACGGGACCGCCGGCGGCCTCACCTTCCTGCTCATGGCGGCAGTGGGAGGCTCCGCGCTGCTGACCGTGCCGGCGCTGGCGCGCGCCCTTCCTCCCGCCGCAGCGCCCCATCCATAAGCTCGATCTGCCGTGCGATGCGCGCCATCGCGCTGCCGGGTTCGTGTTTTGGTTGGCCCGGCGGCAACCGCTCGCCGTCCACCAACGCCTGAAACGCCAGCCGCAGCCAATCGCGCCACGCCGCAAGCTCGGCCGCGCCGGGCACCGAGGCCGGGTCATGCTGGAAGGATGACAGCCGTCCGGCCAGGCGGCGCAGCGCCGCGTCGACCACCATCGCCGCTTCCAGCCCGGTGCGTGCGGAGGAGCGCCGCGGCTCCTGCAGCGCGCGGGCCAGCGAGGCTTCGAAGTTGTTGCTGGCGACCCCGGACGCGCGGCGCATGGCGTCCAGTGCGGTGGCCGGCTGCTCGCCCAGCAGCACCGCAAGCTCGGTGTCCACATAGGCCGCGTGGGCCTCCAGCGCCCCGCGCAGTTCCCGGCTGAGGCGGCCGGGTTCCCAACTCGGCCAGAGCACGGCGCAGCCGAGCACCGCCAAGGCCCCGCCCAGCACGGTGTAGAGCGCCCGCATGCCGGCGATCAGCAGCTCGCTTTCCCCGGGACGGCCGATCTCCGACAGCAGGACCACCAGCGGCGTCATGCATGCCATGAACAGCCCGAAGCTGACGTAGCGCACGGCGAACGCCATGATCGCCAGCGGGAACAGCGCCGCCGCGGTCGCAAGCGGCGAGTCGATCATCAACGCCAATCCGGCCGCGACCACGCCGCCCAGCACGGTGCCGATGATCCGTTCGACCGCGCGCTGCCAGGTCAGGGCGAAGAACGGCTGCAAAGTCAGCACGAGAGTGATGGTGAGCCAATGCGCGTAGGCGTTGCCGGACATCAGGGTGATGACCAGCGCCGGCCCGGCCGCCATCGCCGCACGGATTGCGTGCCGGAAGGGGGCCGACGACCCCGTGAGGTTGGCCCGCAGCGGCCGCATGAATC
>JAABUQ010003794.1_pt1 | contig 26854 bp, 24 predicted proteins | sample 5560001 | NCBI WGS metagenome assembly JAABUQ01 (sample SAMN10711888, study PRJNA513371) | rock metagenome | isolation source: Antarctica rocks | place: Antarctica: Victoria Land, Finger Mt nord | collected 2015-12-18 | reverse complement strand
TGCCGTCGGAGAAGCGGCTGCAGGGCGCGGGCGTGTCGGCCTGCGCGACCTGCGACGGGTTCTTCTACCGCGGCAAGCAGGTGGCGGTGATCGGCGGCGGCAACACCGCGGTCGAGGAGGCGCTGTACCTGACCCACCACGCCGACAAGGTGACGCTGGTGCACCGGCGGGACAGCCTGCGCGCCGAGAAGATCCTGCAAAAACGCCTGTTCAGCCATCCCAAGATCGCCGTGCTGTGGGACAGCGCCGTGGAGGAAGTCACCGGCGGCGGCCAGCCGGAGGTCGTGACGGGCGTCACGCTGCGCAATGTCCGCACCGGCGCGTTGAGCCAACTGCCGGTGGATGGCGTGTTCATCGCCATCGGCCACACGCCCAACACGACAATCTTCCGCGGCCAAGTCGAGCTGGACAGCGAGGGCTACGTGCTTACCAAGCCCGGCCTCACCCAGACCTCCGTGCCCGGCGTGTTCGCGGCCGGCGACGTGCAGGACAAGCACTGGCGCCAGGCGATCACCGCCGCCGGCACTGGATGTATTGCGGCGCTTGAGGCGGAGAAGTTCTTGACGTTGCAACAGCAGCCGGCGGCGCAAGCGGCGGAGTAGTTCCAGGGAGTGACTCAGTTCGACCTTCGGCTTACGACCCAAGTCGGCCGTTGAGGCGATTTACGTATCGCCTGAAAGCGGACGCATGTTCCTGTATGCTTGCGCGCCCTCGGGACCGCGTCCGTTGTCGGCAGTGACGACCGCGCTCCCAACACGTTGACGGTGGCAAACCCGATGAGTAATGTTCCTTGGTCTCTGTCTGGCTGCGAGCAGGTGTTCGTCGGCTTTGGTGGCAGGACGAAGAAAAAAGGTAACAGCCATGATCCCAGGTCATCGCAACAATGACGCATGTGTCCTGAATTACGACATAATCCGCAATCTCACCTCGCCTGCCGAAAAAGACAACGGCGTCCAAACCTGGGTCGCCAACATCAGCGCGCGACAAATTCTCGGGCTCGGCACGGCCGACAATCTCAGGTCCTATATCGCTGAACATTCGCCTACTAAGCGCAATGCAGTTCACAAGCAGATGGCGGACACGATCTCGAGAATGCCCGACCGGTTCATCAACCGGAACTCCGGCATCACGATCACCTGCATGAACTGCATCGTCGACGACAACAAGAAGACTGCGACGCTGAGCGGCGCCAGCATCATCAACGGTGCCCAGACGCAAGGTGAGCTGAAGCGCTACTTCGAAAATCTCGACGAGGAAGACGAGATGGATTTTCTCGTGCGGGCCGAGCTGATTATGGATCCGTCGCACGAATCCATTGTTGAGATAGCTATCGCGCGGAATACGGCGACCTCGATCAAAAGTGTGTCTCAAGCCAGCGCCCGTGGTTATCTGACCGAGTTGAAGCACTCCATCGAAACCGGCCTCCCTGGCGAGACGCTTCAGATGAGCGAAACGGACACCGAAGGCCTCAGCACCCAAAGCGTGCTACAATATGCGCGACTGCTGATGCCTAAAGAGGTGCTTGGCAATGCACCGCAAGCAAAGAATTTCGCGTATAAGCAGGGTGGAAAATGCCTCACTGATTTCAGCATCTGGGCGCGCGACCGACAGAACGACAAACAGGCAGCGCTGCTGCATGATTTTGTTGTCGATATTGCCCCAATCGCGGTGAAGGAATACCGGCGGTGGGAGCAACACGATGGCTGGAATGGCCATCGGCTGCACGAACGAGGCAAGAAAAATGACAAACCCCAAGGAGGTCGTCCGGTTCGCCGCGACAAGAAAACCGGTAAAGTAAACTGGGTTGCTCCGGGCATCCTGTTCCCGGTCCTGTCGACTCTTTCCGCCTTCGTCGTGCATAGGGGCGGCCATTGGACGCTCGAAGCCCCGGCGCTGTTTAAGGAAAGTGAACTGATCCGGTGGGCTGTCCAGCAGTTCCGAGCGGGTGATAGGGAAGTCACCGTCATGGGGCGCAACGAGGCGGTTTATGACGCGCTCAGCATCTATACTGAGACAATCGCAAGCGTACTTGCTTCGGCCTAGAGCCGTTTGCTTCGGACAGCGTCGACGGAGTGTTCGGACAGCTTTCAAGGAGGCGTCCGAACGCCTCTGCGATTGGGCGCAAAGCCAACGCTATTCACGCTCGCAACGAGGTCCGCTTTTGCATGGTTTCCTCCCAGAACCGGACTGGTAGGAAACCACCCGAAGCCGACACCCAAACCACCCCACAACCAATAGCCACTTGCCCATCTTCCAGTTTAGGTTATCGGAGAGTCCCGCGCCGAGTCGGCATCGGGTCGATGGGAGACGGGCAAGGGCATGGATTGGGATAAGCTGCGCGTCTTCCATGCCGTCGCGGAGGCCGGCAGCTTCACCCATGCCGGGGAAACGCTGAACCTCAGCCAGTCCGCGGTGTCACGCCAGATCTCGGCGCTGGAAGAAGCGTTGCAGGTGCCGCTGTTCCACCGTCACGCCCGCGGCCTGATCCTGACCGAGCAGGGGGAGAGCCTGAACCGCACGGTGCGGGAGGTGTTCGCCAAGCTCGCGATGACCGAGGCGCTGCTCACCGAAAGCAAGGAAAAGCCGGCTGGCCGGATCAAGGTGACGACGACCGTGGGCTTCGGGTCCACCTGGCTCGCGCCGCGGCTGCAGGGCTTCCTCGACATGTATCCCGACGTGACGATGACCCTGCTGCTCGACGACACCGACCTCGACCTCGCGATGCGGGAGGCCGACGTCGCCATCCGCATGCACCCGCCGAAGCAGCCGGACCTGGTGCAGCGGCACCTGATGCAGATCAAATGGCTGGTGGTGGCGCACCCGGACTACCTTGCGAAACACGGCACGCCGGCCCGGCCGGAAGAGCTGGACGACCACAAGATCATCCTGTTCGGCGACTACCGCCCGCCGGTGCCCGACATCGACTGGCTGGCGGAGGCCGGGCGGCGGGCCGGGCAGCCGCGCCGGGCGCTGCTGGAGGTCAACAGCCTGCACGCAATGGCGCTGGCGATCCGCTCCGGAATGGGCATCGGCGTGCTGCCGGACTGGATGACCGACGACCTCGACGGGCTGACCCGGCTGCTGCCGGACCTCAAGGCGCCGAAGGTCGAGGTGTACTTCGTGTACCCCGAGGAGCTGCGCAACTCAAAGCGCGTCGCGGTGTTCCGGGATTTCCTGCTGGCTCGGCTGCAGGAGATGCATTAGCCGGGCGGCGGCATCCTTGCCGCTGGCGAACGCGCCGCCGACCGTGCCGGCCAGCCCATCGGTGCGGCAGGCCTCGCCGGCAAACAGCAGGCGCTCCGCGGGGAACGCCGCTTCCAGCACGCCCCGCATCGCGGCCTGGCCTGGCGGCGCGTAGGCGTAGGCGCCAACCGCGAACGGGTCCGTGGCCCAGCCGGTTGCCACGGCGCCGTCCCCCAGCCGTGCGGCACCGCCCAGCATGGCCCGCACTTCGTCCCGGGCCAGCGCCTCCGCCGCTGCGGGGTCGCCCGCCAAGGCCCAAGCGGCCCGCCCGCCGATGAAGCCGATGACGTGATCCGCGCCGCCGGGCCAGGCGATGAATGCCATGTTGGCGCGGCCCTCGGCCATTTGCCGGGCAAGGCCGGTGTCCGCCGGCAGCCCAAGCCGGTCCGGTCCGGCCGCGGGCAGCGCCACCTTCGACAGCAGCCCCATCGGCAGCCCGGCAATTGCCGCCTGCACCGGATGCGGCAAGGCCGGCGTGAAGCGGATCGTGCCGGAGGCGAGCACGCCGGTCGATACAGTGACGATGCAGGCCGCTGCGCGGATCGTCCCACGCGCGGTCTCCACCCGCACGCCGGAGGCAAAGTCCCAGGCGATGGCGGTCACGGGCGTGTTCAGCTCGACATCGGTCGCGAGGCGCCGGGCGACGAAGGCGCCCAGGCCGCCGCGCACGGTCAGGTTGGGGCCGTCCAGCCGGTTCTGGCGCCAATCGCGCAGGCTCAGCGCGTCCGCGTCGGCGGCGGCGATGATCGCGCCCTCCCAACCCGCGACCGTCGCGGCCCAGGGGTCGTCCCGCATCGGCGCCATCGCCTCGGCGAGGCTGCGGTCCTCCTGATCCGCCGCGAGCGCCGGGGCGACGACCTCGTCGAGGCGGTCCCAGGCGGCGTCGTAGGCGGCCTGCTCGCCGGCGTCGGCAGGGCGGCCGGCGACGAACAGGCGCTCGGTGCGGGCCTCATCGGAGTTGGCCAGCGTGTCTTCGCCGGGATGGGCAAAGGCGGTCAACGGGTTGCGCTGCGCCGCGTGCAGCCAGGACGCGCCATGGTCGAATGCCGCGTGGCCGAGCACCGCCGGGCACGACGTGTATGCCCGTCCGCCGATACGGCCGGACGCTTCCAGCAGCACGACGGGCACACCATGCCGGCGCAGGTGCAGCGCCGCGGACAACCCGGCCGCCCCCGCCCCGACCACCGCCACCCCGCCGTCCCGAAGCGCGCTCACCCGACCGCCCGGATTTCGATAGGCTCTCGACGATTTGGTTTTTTAGGGACCCGCATCGGGCCTTCGATACCATTCCGACGCGGCCACGCCAATGGACGCTCGGAGCGGCGCCGGCCTGTCCGCGGACAGGCTCCAATGCTACGCTCTCTCTTGTTGCACGCAGGGTCTCCCCCATGGTCGACTTCTTCAAGGATTTCGTGCTGGACACCGTGTCGGTCGGTGGCGGCGCGCTTCGGCTGCGCCGCGGCGGCTCTGGGCCGCCCTTGCTGCTGCTGCACGGCAATCCGCAAACCCATGCCATGTGGCACGCCGTCGCCCCGGCCTTGGCGGAGCGGTTCACCCTGGTCTGCCCGGACCTGCGCGGCTACGGCGGCAGCTTCAAGCCGGGTCCCACCGCCGACCACGCGCCCTATGCCAAGGCGGCCATGGCGCGCGACATGGCGGAGCTGATGGCGACGCTCGGCCACGAGCGGTTCGGCGTGGTCAGCCACGACCGCGGCGCGCGGGTGGCGCACCGCCTGGCCCTCGACAACCCGGGCCGCGTGCAGTCGCTCGCGGTCATGGACATCGTGCCGACGCTTGAGCACTTCGAGCGCACCGACATGGCATTCGCGCTCGGCTACTATCACTGGTTCTGGTTTGCCCAGCCGCACCCGTTTCCGGAGAACCTGATCAATGCGGCGCCGGATGTGTGGTTCAGCGCGCACACCTCGCGGGAGCCGAAGCCGCCGGGCTTCTTTCGCGAAGAGGCGTTGGCGGATTACCTCGCGTCGGCGCGCAACCCTGAGGCGATCACCGGCATGTGCGAGGACTACCGCGCCGCCGCCTCCGTCGACCTGGAACATGACCGCGCCAGCCGGGCGGAACGGCGCCGGGTCAAATGCCCGATGCTGGTGCTGTGGGGCAGCAGGGGGTACATCGGCACATGGTATGATCCCCTGGCGATCTGGCGGGATTACTGCAGCGCGGACGTGACCGGCGGCACCGTGAATAGCGGGCATTATTTGACCGAGGAGGCACCGGACGAGGTCCTGACGCATCTCCACGGCTTCCTGTCCTGAGTATCGAGAGGCCACCATGTCCAATCAATCTCTCCTGTTGCGCAAAGACCAGGATGCCGTCGCCTGGCTGACGCTGAACCGCCCGGCTGCCCGCAACGCGCTGTCCAAGCCCTTGATGACGACGCTGGAGGCGGCGCTGGCCGACATTGAGGCCAATCCCGCCATCCGGGCCCTGGTCATCGCCGGCGCCGGGCCGGCGTTCTGCGCCGGGCACGATTTGCGGGAACTGCGCGGCCTGCCGCGGGAGGCACAGGCGGCGCTATTCGCCCAATGCTCCCGCCTGATGCAGCGGATCGTCGGGCTGCGCGTGCCGGTGATCGCCCGGGTGCATGGCATCGCCACCGCGGCCGGATGCCAGCTCGTGGCGAGCTGCGATCTTGCGGTGGCGGCGGACACCGCGCGGTTCGCGACGCCCGGCGTCAACATCGGCCTGTTCTGCTCGACGCCCATGGTGGCGCTGTCCCGCGCCGTGGGCCGCAAGGCCGCCATGGAGATGCTGCTGACCGGCGAGATGCTGGACGCGCCCCGGGCGGCGGCGCTCGGCCTGATCAACCATGCGGTGCCGGAGGAGGCGCTCGACGACGCCGTGCGGGCGCTGGCGCAGAGGATCGCGTCCAAAAGCCCAGTGACGGTGGGCCTGGGCAAGCCGGCGTTCTACGCGCAGGCCGAGATGCCGCTGGCCGACGCGTACGAGTACGCCGCCGGCGTGATGGTGCGCAACATGCAGGAGCGGGACGCGCGTGAGGGCATCGACGCCTTCCTGGAAAAGCGCGCGCCGGTTTGGCAAGCGGGCTTAAACACAAACCCAGGCCCTGCGACACGGTCCTAAACCATTCGCGCACGGCACCGGCCCAGCGCCGCATGAGCCGATGCCGCACGCCGTGGGCTCGATATTTAGATGGCGTTGACCCCTTCGAGGTTCATCGGCAATGGAAAGTATCGGTATCCGTCCCCCACCTTCGCCACGTGCCCGGCGCCCGGCCAGGCGAAGTGGTAGGCCAGGACCGGGATCCGGTTGGCCGCGAACATATCCATCATCCGCACCCGGCTCTCCGCCGACTGCGCCGGGTCGGTGTCGAAGGCGAACTGCGTTCGCGGCCGCTCCAACAGCAACACCGGATGGTGCGCCAGGTCGCCGATGTAGCACAACTTGCTGCTGCCTGAGCTGACCATGAACACCGAATGGCTGATCGTGTGACCCGGCGCGCTCAAGGCAGTGATCCCTGGCAGGATCTCCTGCTCGTTCTTGTAGAAGGTGATCCGGTCCTTCACCGGCAGCAAGTTCTTCCGCGCCTGCCTGAGAAAGTTCGGCCGCGCCGGATAGTTGGCCGGGATTTTGCCGTCGTCGGTCCAGTAGGCGAAATCCGGCTCGCCGATGAAATACTGGGCGTTCGGGAAGTTGAGCGTGCCATCATCTGCGACCAGCCCGCCGCAATGATCAATGTGCGCGTGGCTCATCACCACCGCGTCCACGTCGGCGGGAGCGATACCAGCCGCCTTCAGGCTTGCTTGCAGCTTCCCCGTGGTCTTGCCAAACAGCGTGTCGGTGCCCATTCCGGTGTCGAACAGCACCAGTCGGTCGCCGAAGTTCACCACCAGCACGTTCTGCTCAAGCACTGCATTGTCGGTGGGCAGGAAGTTCGCCATCAACTCACGGCTGATCTCATCCTTGGTGATGTTCGTGAAAGAGGCGTTCGGGTCGCCCAGCGGCAAGTGACCGTCCGTCACCACCGTGCACTCGGCCGAGCCAAGCTTGAAGCGGTAGAAATACGGCACCTGGGTCTGGCTCATTGCCATCTTGGCCAAGCCACGACCTGGCAGCACGAGCGACGCCCCGGCGGCCGCTCCCATCAGGACATGGCGGCGCGTCGGGTCGCCTTGCGAATACATCGGCATGAAAGCTCCTCCTGCGTTTTGCTTGGGACGTCGCCTCAGACGCCCGCAGGAAAGATGCGCCATCGCATAAGCCGAAGGCAACAGCCCGGCGCGTTCCCAAGTTACCGTCCGCGTACCGGTTCGAGGTTGGGCGTTCGGTGTGTATCGCTATGGGGCCGCAGCCCCGACGCAGGCCGCCTGCCGCATCAGGAAGGCAGCCGCTTGTAGAACAGCGTCGTCGCCTCCGGGCGGCCCGCGGCATCGACGCTGTAGCCGGGGATCACCCCGGCTTCGGTCCAGCCAAGCCGGCGGTATAGCCGCTCCCCCACCCCACCGGTGAGCGTGTCGAGCGTCAGCAGCGTGCGCCCGGCGCCCGCGGCGGCAGCCTCCGCCGCCAGCATGAGAGCGTGGCCGAGGCCGTGGCGGCGCGCGTCGGGATGGACCAACATCTTACACACCTCGGCCCGGTGCGGCTGGTTCTGCGGCGTGTCGAGCTGCACCCGCACGGTGCCGGACAGCACGCCGCCGGCCCAGGCCGCCAGCAGGATGCACCGCCCAGCCGCGGCCTGCTGCGCCGCACCGCGCATGTAGGCCCAGGCGGCGTCGAGCGGCAGCGGCGCCAGGAACGACACCGACGCGCCGCCCTCGACGCAGGCCACCAGGATTTCGGCCAGCCGCCGCTCCGCCGAGGCGGCGGCGGATGCGCCGAGCGCCAGCACCCCGTCCAGCGGCTTCGCATAGCCGAACTCAAGCGTGCGGGACACGTCGTCGAGCGCGCGGATCGGCCCGTTCCGCACCCAGCTTTGCTTCTCGTAGAACCGATGCGCCCGGGTGAACCGCGTATCGGACCACAGCACCAAGCGGGACGCCCCGGCAGACGCCGCATGCGCCTCCGCGGTCCGCAGCAGGCGCTGCCCGAGGCCCGATCCGTGGGCGTCCGGGTGGACATAGAGCTTCTTCAGCTCCCAAGCGCCGCCCTCCGCCGGCAGGATCGCCGCCATGCCGACGACGGCGCCCTCATCCTCCGCCGTCCACAGCGCCCCGCGGCGCCCGGCGCAGTAGGACTCAAGCGCGAAAAGCTTCTGCTCCTCGTGCTCCATCTCCAGGACGCAGCCGGGGTAGTCGGACCAGCAGCGGCCGATCAGGGCGATGAACCCATCGGCGTCACCGTCCCGGCCGGGCCTCAGCAGCATGGGCGCCGGGTCAGCGGAGGGCGGCGCAGAACGCGACGATGCGGCGGCAGGCTTCTGCAAGCGAGGCGTCGTCGGTGGCGTAGCTGATGCGGAGAAAGGGCGACATGCCGAAGGCCGCGCCGTGCACCACCGCGACGCGCTGCTCCTCCAGTAGCGCCAGGGCGAAGTCCTGGTCCGTGTCAATCCGCGTGCCCACTTCCGTCGTCTTGCCGAGGCAGCCCGCTATGTTGGGATACACGTAGAACGCCCCCTCCGGCCGGTGGCAGGCGATGCCGGGCGCCTCAGCCAGCGCATCGAGCACCAGGTCGCGACGGCGGCGGTAGGCCGCAACCATGCGCGGCACCGCGTCTTGCGGCCCGTCCAGCGCGGCGGCGGCGGCGGCCTGGCCGACCGTGGACACGCCGGCGGCGACGTGGCCCTGGATGCTCGTCATCGCCCGGATCAGGCCGCGCGGCCCGGCGCCGAAGCCGATGCGCCATCCGGTCATCGCGTAGGTCTTCGACACGCCGCTGACCGTCAGCACCCGGTCGCGCAGCCGCGGCTCCACCGCCGCCATCGTGCTGTGCTCGAACCCGTCGTAGACCAGATGCTCGTACATGTCGTCGGACAGGATCCAGACGTGCGGGTGGCGCAGCATGACCTCGGCCAGCGCCGCAAGTTCGTCCCGTGTCGAGGCGGCGCCGGTCGGGTTGTTAGGGAAGTTCAGCAGCAGCCACTTGGTGCGCGGGGTGATCGCCGCGTCCAGGTCCTCCGGACGCAGCTTGAAGCCGTTGTTCTGCGGGCAGTTCACCATGACCGGCTCGCCGCCGACCACGCGGGTCATCAGCGGGTAGGCGCCCCAGTACGGCGCCGGGATGATCACCTCGTCGCCGTCGTCGAGCGTCGCCATCAGGGCGTTGAAGATGACCTGCTTGCCGCCGTTGCTGACCATGATCTCGTCCAGCGCGAACTCCAGGCCGGAGTCGCGTTGGAACTTGCGTTGGATCGCCTGCTTCAGCGCAGGCTGGCCGTCCTGCGGCGGGTATTTGGTGTCGCCGCGCAGCCCGGCCTGGCGCGCGGCCTCGATGGCGTGCGGCGGGCTGTCGAAGTCAGGCTCGCCGATGGTCAGCGCGATGACCTCGATCCCCTGCGCCCGCATGGCCCGCGCCTTCGTGGTCATGGCGACGGTGGCCGCGACCGGCGCGCGGGCCAGCCGCTGCGCGAACTCGGGCATGGTTTAACGCAGCCCCTCGCAGAAGTGCTGGATGCGCTCGCAGGCCTTCACCAGGCTTTCCGTGTCGGTCGCGTAGCTGATGCGGAAGTGGCCGGGGTACATGAACGCCGCCCCGTGCACCGCGGCGACGCCCTCCTCCTCCAGAAGCGCTGTGACGAAGCTCTCGTCGTCCTTGATGACGGCGCCGCCGCGGCTGGTCTTGCCGATGCAGCCATGCACGCCGGGGAACACGTAGAACGCGCCTTCCGGCGAATGGCAGTTCACGCCCGGCGCCTTGTTCAGCATGGACACCACCAGGTCGCGCCGGTTCTTATACGTGGCGACCATCTCGCCGATGAACTCCTGCGGACCCGTCAGCGCCTCGACGGCGGCGGCCTGGCTGACGCTGCTGGTGTTGGACGTGCTCTGCGACTGCAGCTTGTCCATCGCCTTGATCAGCCGAACGGGGGCGCCGGCGAAGCCGATGCGCCAGCCGGTCATCGCATAGGCCTTGCTGCAGCCGTTCATCGTCACCGTGCGGCCGCGCAGCCGCGGCTCGACCTGCACGACCGTCGCCGCCTTGAAGCCGTCATAGACCAGCTTCTCGTAGATGTCGTCGGTGAACACCCACACGTCGGGATGGCGCAGCAGCACGTCGCAGATCGGGCGCAGCTCCTCCGCCGAGTAGGCGGCGCCCGTGGGGTTGCACGGGCTGTTCAGCATGAACCACTTGGTCTTGGGCGTGATCGCCGCTTCCAGGTCCTCCGCGCGCAGCTTGAAGCCGTTGTTCTGCCCGCACGGCACGAACACCGGCGTGCCGTCCGCGAGCGAGACGATGTCGGGGTAGCTGACCCAGCACGGCGTCGGGATCACCGCCTCGTCGCCCGCGTTCATCGTCGCGACCATGGCGTTGAAGATCACCTGCTTGCCGCCGGTCGAGATGATGATCTCGTCCGCGCTGTAGTCGAGGCCGCTGTCGCGCTTGAACTTGTCGGCAACCGCCTGCCGCAATGCTTCGGTCCCCGCGACATCGGTGTACTTGGTGTCGCCCGACTGGATGGCGCGGATCGCCGCGTCCTTCACGTTTCGCGGAGTGTCGAAATCCGGCTCCCCGGCCGACAGGCTGATGACGTCCCGCCCCTGTGCCTTCAACGCCCGCGCCTTGGTGGAGATGGCGATGGTCTGGCTCGGGCTGATCCGGTCCAGGCGTTCGGCGATGAGCTGCATAGAATTCTACCGGTGTTGCGACCGCCGGACTTTATGCCCCTGCCCGCCCCGGCACAACCGCGCGCCCGGCCCTTTGTTGCACAAACCAAGCACCGCCCAGCGCCACCGACACCACGGCGAGGATCACCGTCGCCAGCGCGTTCAGCTCCGGCGTGACGCCCAGGCGCAGCGCCGAGAACACCACCATCGGCAGCGTGCTGGCGCCCGGCCCGGAGACGAAGGTCGCCACCACCAAATCGTCGAGCGACAGCGTGAACGCCAGCAGCCAGCCGGATAGCAGCGCCGGGCCGAGCAGCGGCAGCGTCACGAGGCCAAACGCCGCCCAAGGCGACGCCCCGAGGTCCATCGCCGCGTCTTCCAATTCGGACCCCGCATCGGCGAGCCGCGCCTCGATCACGACCGCGACGTAGGACAGGCTGACCGAGACGTGGGCCAGCGTGATGGTCAGCGCCCCGCGCCCGGCCGGCCAGCCGACCGTCTGCTCCATCTGCACGAACAGCAGCAGCAGCGACAGCCCGACCAGCACGTCCGGCAGCACCAGCCGCGCCGACAGCAGGGCGGCGAACGCGCCACGCCCGCGGAACCGCCCGAACCGCGCCAGCGCGAACCCGGCCAGGGTGCCGAGCAACGTGGCGCCGGTCGCCGACAATGCCGCGATGCGAAGCGACAGCAGCGCCGCCTCGATCAGCTTGTCGTCCGCCCACAACGCCGCGTACCAACGCAGCGAGAAGCCGGAAAGCACGGTGGTGAGCCGGTTCGGGTTGAAGCTGGTCGCCACCAGCAGCACCACCGGCACATACAAAAAGGCGTAGCCGAGCAGCAGGCAAGCGTTCAGAAACCAGCCCCGCCTCATAGTCCTGGCCTCATTGCCGCGCCCGCCGCGCCACCATGGGCAGGAGCAGCGCCAACAGCAGCGCGTTCGCCACCGTCGCCGCCATGGGCCAGTCGCGGTTGGAGAAGAACTCGTTCCACAGCGCGCGCCCGATGGTCTGCGCGCCCGGGCCGCCCAGCAGCTCCGGGATCACGTACTCGCCCATCGCCGGGATGAACACGAGGGCGAGGCCGGCGACGAGTCCGGGCACGGAGAGCGGCAGGGTGACGGTGCGGAACGCGGTCCAGGGATTGGCGCCCAGGTCGGCCGCAGCCTCCTCCAGCGCCGGGTCGCGGCGGGACAGGCGGGCGTAGAGCGGCAGGATCATGAACGGCAGGTAGGCGTAGGTCACGCCGACATACATCGCGAAGTCGGTGTAGAGCAGGCGCAATGCTGGAAGGCCAACGGCTTGCAGCCCGGCGTTGATCCAGCCCTCGTCGCGCAGCAGCCCGATCCAGGCGGTGATGCGAAGCAGGAACCCGGTCCAGAACGGCAGCATGACGCCGAGCAGCAGCAAGGAGCGCCAGCGGTCCGGGGCGCGTGCGATGGCCAGCGCCATGGGATAGCCGACCAGCAGGCAGAACACGGACGACACCCCGGCCACCGCAAGGCTTTTCAGCGCCGCATCCAGGTAGAAAGCGTCGTCGGTCAGCGCGGCGTAGTTGGCCGGGTCCGGCGACCGCAGCAGTGGGCTGTAAGGCGGCACGCCGGGAATGGAGGTGGAAAACGACAGCGCCGCCACGATCACCACCGGCAGCGCCACGAACAGCAACAGCCAGAGCCAGACCGGCGCCAGCACGGCGGAGCGGTTCATTTGGACAGCAGCACGCACGCCTCGGGCGGCCAGGACACCGAGACGGCGCTCCCCGGCACGAGCAGCCCAGCGCCCACCCCGTCCGCCAGCGGCTGCGACACCAGCAGCATTGCGCCGCCTTGCAGCCGCACGTGGTGGTCCATGGTGCCGCCGCGGTAGGCGCTGTCCGTCACCGTGCCCGGCGCCGTGTTCACACCCTGAGCCGCACCGTCTGCCGCCCCTAGCGCGATCCGCAGCCGCTCCGGCCGCAGCGCCACGTGCAGCGCGCTGCCGGCGGCGGCGGGCGCCGGTCCCGCAGCCTGCGCCGGGCCGATGCCGTCGAGGTCCAGCACCGCCGCCGGCGCGACGGTCCGCACCGTGCCGGGCAGGATGTTGGCCGCCCCCATGAACGCCGCGACGAAGCGGCTGGCTGGGCGCTCGTAGATCTCGGCGGGCGTGCCGACCTGCGCCAAGCGCCCCGCGTGCAGCAGGCCAATCCGGCTCGCCATCGCCAGCGCCTCGTCCTGGTCGTGCGTCACCAGCACGAAGGTGGTCCCGGTTTCCCGCTGCACGCGCAGCAGCTCCTGCCGGGTCTGTTCGCGGAGCGAGCGGTCCAGCGCCGACAACGGCTCGTCCAGCAGCAGCAGCCGCGGGCGCGGCGCCAGCGCGCGCGCCAGCGCCACCCGCTGCCGCTGCCCGCCCGACAGCGCGTCCGGCCGGCGCCCGGCGAACTCGCCGAGCCGCACCAGGTCAAGCAGCAACGCGACCCGGCGCGCGATCTCCGCCCGCGGCACCCCCTGGCGGCGCAGGCCGAAGCCGACGTTGTCCGCCACGTTCATGTGCGGGAACAGCGCGTAGGACTGGAAGGTGGTGTTCACCGGGCGGCGGTGCGGCGGCAGGGCGGTGATGTCCTGGCCCGCCAGCACGATGCGCCCGGCCGCCGGCTGGATGAAGCCGCCCAGCGCCCGCAGCAGCGTCGTCTTGCCGGAACCGGAGCCGCCGAGCAGCACGAACATCTCGCCGCTGTCGATGGACAGGTCCAACTGATCCAGCGCGACCGCCTGGCCGTAGCGGACGGTCAGGCCCCCGATCTCCAGGTCGGCCAATCGGTTACTGCCCGGCCTTGAACCGCGCCCACATCCGCGTGCGCAGCCGGTCCGCCGATTGCGGCGTCGCGCGGACGGTGAAGAAGCGTGGGGACGCCGTGTCGGGATACACGTTGGGATCGTCCCGCACCTCCGGCGCGATCAGGGCGCGGCTGGCCGGCACGGCGTTCGGATAGTGCACCTGGTTGGTGATCGCGGCCATCACGTCGGGGGCGAGCAGGAAGTTGATGAACTGCATGGCCTCAGCCGGGTGCGGCGCGTCGGCGGGGACGGCCAGCATGTCGAAGGTCAGCTCGGCGAACTCCTTGGGCGCGACGTAGCGGACCGCCGGCTGCCCGGCCTCCTTGGCCCGCGCCGAGGCCTGGATCACGTCGCCGGAGTAGGTCATCGCGAGACAGGTCTGCCCGCCTGCCAGCGCCTCAACCGCGCCGCCCGACGCGAAGGTGCGGATGTAGGGGCGGATCGCCATCAGGGTGCGCTCCACGTCGGCGAGGTCCTTGGTGTCGGGGCTTTCGGGGTTGCGGCCCAGGTATTTCAGCACGCTCGGGATGGTGTCGATGGCGCTGTCCATCACGCTGATGCCGCAGCCCGCGAGCTTCTTCGCGTGCTCGGGCTTCAGCAGCAGGTCCCAACTGTCCATCGGCGCCCCGGGGTCGAGCGCCTGGATGCGCTCGGGGATTGTGCCCAGCCCGACGGTGCCCCACAGATAGATCGCGCCGTGCCCATTGCCGGGGTCGGACACCTGCACCCGCTGCATCAGCGTAGGATCGAGGTTCGACCAGTTCGGGATCATGGCCCGGTCGAGCGGCAGCAGCGCCTTGGCGGCGATCAGGCGGGAGAAGGTCGGCTCCGACGTCGGCACCACGATGTCGTAGCCAGAACTGCCGGCCAGCAGCTTGCCTTCCAGCGTTTCCAGGCTGTCATACACGTCGTAGCGGACCTTGATGCCGGTTTCGCTGGTAAAGCGCTCCAGCACCTTGGGGTCGATGTAGTCGGTCCAGTTGTACACGTTCAGCACGCGGTCCTGCGCCAGCGCCGCCTGTCCCGACAGCAGCAGCAGGACCGGAACGAGCCATCGCACCCAACCCATCGCGGCATCTCCCTCCAACGTCGCGCGAACCTAGCCCTCGTGCGGCGCACGACCCTACTCAGCGCGCCGTGCGATTGAAAGATGGGCGCGCGGCCCAAGCTATCATTGATGTGCGGCAGGTATTTCGCCACGACATCGCCGGACGAGATCCGCCGCACCTTCGCGACGCAGAACGACACGCCGAACTGGCAGCCGACCTGGAACATGGCGCCGACGCAGGACGGCCCGGTGGTGCGGCGGCATCCCGAGACCGGGGCGCGGCAGTTGGACCTGCTGCGCTGGGGCCTGCTGCCGCATTGGGCGCGCGGCGATCCCAAGAAGATCAAGCAGCCGATCAACGCCCGCGCCGAGACGGTGGCCAGCCTGCCCACCTTCCGCGACGCCTTTGCCCGGCGCCGCTGCATCGTGCCGATTGACGGTTTCTACGAATGGCAAGTGGGCGCCCAGGGCAAGCAGCCCCACGCCATCGCCCGCGCCGACGGGCGCATCATGGCATTGGCCGGCATTTGGGAGGGCTGGCGCGGCCCTGACGGGCAGGCCATTCGCACCTATGCCGTGGTGACGACCACCGCAACCGACGCGCTCGGCCACCTGCACGAGCGCATGCCGGTGATTTTGGAAGAAGCGGACTGGCCGGCCTGGCTTGGCGAGACGCCGGGCGAGCCGGCGGCGCTGCTGCGGCCCTCGGCGGCGGCGTTGCGCGTCTGGCCGGTTTCGAGCCGGGTCAACAGCGTGCGCAACAACGGGCCGGAGCTGATCGAGCCGCTGGCGCGCGCGCATACGGAGGTTGCAGCGACTCCGGTTGCCGTGGACACGATGCCGTAATGACCATGGAGGGTCGGATGGCAGGGCTGACGGGTCTGCGCTGGGGTCCGGCGTCGAAAGGGACGGCGCGGCAACTCGTCGCATTGTGCCACGGCGTCGGCGCCGACTCGCACGACCTGATCGACCTCGCGCCGACCTGGTCCCGCGCCCTGCCCGATGCGTTGTTCGTGGCGCCGGACGCGCCGGAGCCGTACGACGGGGCGCCGACCGGCCGCCAATGGTTCAGCTTGCAGGACCGCACGCCGGCGGTGCTGGACGCAGGTGCCCGCCGTGTGGCGCCACGTTTGTTGGCCTATATCGACGCCGAACTGGCGCGGGCCAGCCTTCCATCCGATGCCGTGGCAATGATGGGGTTCAGCCAGGGCGCCATGATGGTCCTGCACGCGGGCCTGCGCCGCCCGGTACCGCCACGCGGCATCCTGGCCTATTCCGGCGCACTGCTCGACACGCCGGGGCTTGCAGCGGAATGCGCTGGGCATCCGCCGGTGCTGCTGGTGCATGGCGAGCAGGACGAGGTGGTGCCGTTCTCCCGTGCCGGGGCGGCGGAGGCGGCGCTGACCCGGCTGGCCATCCCGGTGCAGATGCTGTGGTGCCCGGCGCTGGGACACGGCATCGACGACGCCGGGCTGTCGGCTGGCGCGTTGTTCCTGCAACGGTTGTTCGCGTGACGAAGCGGTGACAAGCGCCGGCGTGGCTTGCCGGTGTGAGTTGCTGGTGCGATAACAGGACCAGGTTTGGCGGCGCACATGATCTGGCGGCCTGTCTTCCGATGCTGGCCCCAGATGTTGCGTCCGTGATCGAGGAGCGCGCATTGCCTGACGGAGGTTTGCATTACCCGGCACTGGTCCTCAACGCCGATTTCCGGCCGCTCTCCTATTTCCCGCTTTCGGTGTGGAGCTGGCAGGACGCGGTGAAAGCGGTATTCCTCGACCGCGTCTCGGTGCTCAGCGAGTACAAGGACGAGGTGCATTCGCCCAGCATGTCCATGCGCCTGCCGAGCGTCATTGCGCTGAAAGACTACATTCCGGCGGCGCGCAAGCCAGCCTTCACCCGGTTCAACGTGTTCCTGCGCGACGCGTTCAGTTGCCAGTATTGCGGCGACCGCTACCCCACGCACGACCTGACGTTCGACCACGTGGTGCCGCGAAGCCGCGGCGGGCGTACGACCTGGGAAAACGTCGTCACCGCCTGCGGCGGCTGCAACCTGCGCAAGGGCAACAAGCTGCCGCGCGAGTGCCATATGCACCCACGCTTGAAGCCGGCTCAACCTTCGACGTGGGAGTTGCAGGAGAACGGCCGGGCTTTCCCGCCGAACTACCTGCACGAAAGCTGGCGCGACTACCTGTATTGGGACAGCGAACTCGAAAGCTGAGGCGCCACGCCCCGGTCGTAGGGCGTGGCGCAAGACGTCAGCGTGACTTGTTGTAGAGCTTGCTCGCGATCTCGAACATCTCTTCCGGCGCATAATCCGGGCTGAACGCCGTGGTCTGGCCCATCAGGTTGTGGATGCGGCCGCCTTCTGGATGCCCGTCAACCAGTTCCAGTTCGCCCGGCGGGTCGCCCGGCAATGCCTGCTCGCCGTTGCCCCAAATGCTGGCAACTTCCTTGTAGTCGTCTGGGCTGAAACGGTACAGCCGGCGGTGCGAGCCTTCGGCCAGGTACTTCTGGCACTCCGGAATCCGGTCGAGGTTGATGTTCGGCGTCGGCAGCATCTTCTCGATCTCGACGCCGGTGATCTGCTTCAGCGCCAGCGCGTAGGCATGGGCATGCACGGACCCGCGGACCAGCAGGTAGCCGCAGACCTCGCGGCCCGTTGCCTCCGTCATCGTCTCATACACCCGGAGCTTATGGATGCGCGCGCCGCACTCCAGGTGGAAGTTGTGCAGCAGGTCAATCACCACGTTTCCCGTGGTGGTCACCATGTCCATGTTCCAGGACGCGCCGTTGCTGTTCATCGGCATGGCGCCGCCGCCGTTGGCCAGGAACCCGGCCGCCAGGCGGATGTCCTGCATCCCCTTGAACGGCGCATCCGAGATGTCGCCGCCGCCCTTCTCGTTCGCCGGCACGTCCGGCCCGGCGTTCAGCATGGACACGCCGTTGCTGACCAGCTCGACATGCCCCAGTTCCTCCGCTGTGATGCTGGCAACCAGGCTATAGAACGGACGCAGCTTCTCCTTGCTGCGGAAGTTGAAGCTCTGGAACATGTAGTTGCCGAGCGTGGACATTTCGCCGTACTTGCCGCCCAGCAATTCCTGGAGCGCGGCGGCTGCGTTCGGGTCCTGCTTCTTCGGCGCCGGAAGCTCGGTCTGCAGCTTGTCGATTCGTAGGAACATCGAGGGTCTCCGTCGAGTGTGCGGCATGTGCCGCCCATCCAACGGACGCCCGACGCCCGGGTTTCGATAAACTTCCTGTTGATTCTGCGGCCTATACCCGCTCGCTCACCGCAATCGCCGCCTTGCAGCCCGCCTTGATCACGGCGGACATCAGGCGGTAGGCCGGCGCCTGCTCGGCCTCGTGCTCCAGCCCGATGTCGCGGTGCTCCTGCTCCTCGGCACGGAACCGCTCGATGGTCGTACGAAGCGGCGCCTCCTCCTCGCCGAGCGACGCCGCCTGCGCCGCATAGTGCTCGTCGATGGCCTCCTCGACCGCCACCGTGCAGGCCATCGCCGCCCGGTCCCCCAGCGCCGCCGTCACGACGCCCAGCGCGTAGCCGGCCAGGTGCCACACCGGCAGCAGCGCCGTGGGCCGCACCCGGCGCGTGCGGATCAGCCCGGTGAAGGTGTCGAGATGGTGCTGCTCCTGGTCCTTCATGTGCCGGATCAGATCGCCCTTGGGGCCGCGGCCCATGACCCGGAGCTGGCCCTCGTAGATGCGCGCCGCGCCGTACTCGCCGGCGTGATCCACGCGGATGATGCGCTCCACCGTGTCGCGGGAGGTGGGATCGCCGGGCAAGGGGGTCTGGGTGCCGTTTACTGTCATCATGTCGTTCATGCCGTGCCTCGCTGCTTTCCCACGGAGATGGCGAGGAACCCTGCCAACGCCAGGGCAAGGACCAGGTTCATCGCCGCCATCGACACCGGCAGGCCCGGCAGCAGGAAGGCCGGCTCGTCGCAGGGCTTGCTGACGGTCGCCGGCATCCGCGCCAGGCGCTCGGCGATGCCGCCGCCGCCCAAGGACGGCGCGGCGCACTCCGGCAGCGGGCTGGGCCACCAATGCTGCTCCACGCCGACATGCACCGCCGCGAGCGCCGCCCCAGACAGCGCCGCGAGCGCGGCCAAGGCCAGCGCCCAGCGCGCCGCCCGGCGCGGCAGCGCCAGTGCCAGCAGGCCGAGCGCAATGGCCACGCGGTAGGGCCAGCGCTCCCACAGGCACAGCGCGCAGGGCACGAGGCCCAGGAAGCGTTCAGAGACCAGCGCGCCGCCCAACGCCGCGGCGGACGCCAGGACCGTGGCCCAGGCGGCGCCGCGGGCATCAAACAGGGACGTGCGGAATGGAACCATGGCTGTGATATGGCGCGCATGCCCCCTTGGAGCAATCGCGCCCGCGCCATACCGTGCCGCCTTCCGCAAGGGGAGAATAGGGATGCGCAAGCTTCTGGGCCGAGCCAATTCCAGCAACGTCATGAAGGCCGTTTGGCTGCTGGAGGAGTTGGGCCTGCCCTACGAGCGCACGGACGTGGGCGGCCCGTTCGGCGGCATCGACACGCCGGAGTACCGCGCCCTGAACCCGAACGGCGTGGTGCCCACGTTGGTGGAGGACGATTTCGTGCTTTGGGAAAGCAACGCAGTGATCCGCTACCTGTGCGCCGCGAATGCGCCGGGGAACCCGATGTGGCCGGACGGCCTGCGGGCGCGCGCCAGCATCGACCGCTGGATGGACTGGCAGCAGACAACGCTGAACCGGCCGCAATCAGCGGTGTTCCAGGGCTTGGTCCGCACCACGCCGGAGCGCCGCGATCAGGCCGCCATCGCCGCCGCCACGGCCGAGGCCGGGCGGTGCTGGACTTTGCTCGACGGCATCCTGTCGAAGGTGCCCTACGTCGCCGGCCCGGTGTTCACGCTGGCGGACATCGCGCTGGGCGTGCACGTGCACCGCTGGTTCTCTTTTGACTTGGCCCGTCCGCCGCAGCCGCATCTGCGGGGGTGGTATGAGCGGCTGCTGACGCGGGCGGCTTATCAAGCGCATGTCGCGCAGCCGATGAGCTGACACTGGGCTCGGGTGCGCTGACCGTTGTTGGTGGAAAGCAGACGACACGCTTCAGCCTTGGCGCTCATCTTATGCCTTCGAACGTCGGTATGCGGTGAAAAGGTCTTCGACCAGCACACCGGCGATCCGCATCTCCTTAAAATTGCAGCGTGCGGTGATTTCGGCGCCGGCAAAATTGATGTCGTCAAAGCGCGCGCCCGCCAGGGAAACGTCCTGGAAACTCGCTCCGGCAAGGTTGCGGCCGACAAAGCGCCGGTCCCCTTCGGTGTCGATCCGGCCTTCGAGCACACCGGTGCCGAGGCTTTCGCCTTTCGCCCAGGCACGCACGTCGGCCCGGAAGGCGGGGCAGTCCGCGCCAATCCCGATCAGGGCCACGCCTGCGCCGGGATCGCAAACGATGGTGTGCAGCGTGCCAAACCCGCGGGCGTATCCGTGGTGGAAGGCGGGAGAGTCGGCATCGTTCAAAGCCCGGAACAGTGCCTCGGCATCAAGTCCAGCCGCCGCCATCGCTTCCAACGGCGGCAGACGCTGCCGGGACGACGCCTTGGCAGCGGCTTTCTTGGACGCCAGAGCGGCCGAGCGGAAGTGATTGGTGCAGGCGATCGGCGCACCGCGATGAACCGCGACGCCTTTTGGCGCTCCCTCGACCACGGCCGCATCCCCGGTGCTGTCGAGGAGGGAATAGTTGAACGCGAGCCCATGCGGCATCTCGCGGAGCAGCCCTATTGCCTCGGCCGTAGTGGCGCAGCGATCCAACACGATGCGGACGATGAGGATGCAGACCAGGCCGGGACGGGGCGCGGCCTGGCTGACGAAGTGCAGGCCGATACACAGCCCGTGCTCGTTCATGCCGTCCAGCCGTCCCGTGTAGCGGTCGGCGAAACCCAGATGGGCATGGCTGCCGACCGCTTGCACAACTACCAGGGCGCGGTCGTAGCGGGCCGGGCTGAAATCGTAGTTCCGCCCGTATAGGCCTCCGCCGATAGCCGCGGAGCACCCCCGCCGGGGGTAGGCCAACCGTCCGTTTGAGAAGCGGCCGACAGCTTCCTCCATCGACGTTTCCAAGCCGTCGGCCAGGCCGTGCAGCTCTTCCCAAAGGTTCGGGGCGTATGTCAGGAGCGTCCGACGTGCGTCCTCCAGGTCGAGTGTAGCGATCCTAAGATTGCCCCGCGGGGTGAGCGCCCGCTTTCCCCGGGTGCGGCGGTATCCTGCCGCCATCTGGCGCCCGACCTCGTAGGGCGTGCCCCTGCACTCGAACACATCGACATTGAAGGGTTCGGCAACCATTCTCACACCTTTATCCGTGTTCTTCAAACGGTATGACGACACATCAACCGAGCGGATACAAAGGTCCGGTTTGGGTCGAAACCGGTCATCTCGCAGGATCGTCCATCAGGCTTCCACTTCCCCCATGCCGACGCGCCTCGATCTCCTCCAGGTCAAGCTCGCCCTCCAGCGTGTGCAGCACGGAGTCGTGGATCTCGCCCGCCCGGTGCAGCCGCAGCACCTCCTCGCGCCCGGCCGCCACTGCCGTCAGCACCGCCACGAAGTGCGCCCGCTTCTCGCCGATCAGTCCGCCCGCCGCCTCGCTGAACCGGGCGGCGGCGCGGGCGCGGTAGCCGTATTGCTCCACGAGGCGTGGGTGCCGATGGGTGCCGTCGTCGCCCAGGGAATGCCGCTCGACCGCAGAAAGCTCCGCTTGGGCCACGCGCGCCCGGGCCTCGGCCTCCGGCAGCGTGCCGCTTTGCGGCGACCTGAACTCGCCGAGGCGGAACGCGCGGACCAGCGGCGCGAGCGTCGCGCCCTGCACCAGCACCGTCACCAAGATCGCCAGGAACGTCGTCGCCAGGATGAAGTCGTGGCCGGGGAACGCGTCGGGCAGCGACAGTGCCGCCGCCAGGCTCACCACGCCCCGCATGCCGGCCCAGCCCATGATGAACGGCACCGCAAGCGGCGGATAAGGGTCCCGCCGCCGCAGCGACGGCAGCAGCAGGCGCGGCAGGTAGGTGGCCGGAAACATCCAGACGAACCGGCTTAGCACCGTCGCCCCGACGATGGCGCTGGCCGCGGGCAGCAGCGCCAGGATCGGCTCCGAGCCGCCGCCGAGCCGGGTCAGCACGCCGCGCAGCGACAGGCCGATCAGGATGAACACGAGCGATTCCAGCACGAACTCGACGACGCCCCATACGGCCCGCGCCTGCAGCCGGGTGGCGGCGCTCAAAATGGCGTGCTGCCGCCAGCCGACCACCAGCCCGCAGGCGACGGTGGACAGCACGCCGGACACGTGGACCGCCTCGCCGCCGATATAGGACGCCCAGGCCGCGAGCAGGCTGCCGATGATCTCAAGCCGCGGCTCCCGGAGCCGCGCCACCAGGGCCATCGTGGCGAAGCCGAAGGCGATGCCCACCGCGACGCCGCCGGCCGCAAGCACGCCGAACGACAGCGCCGCCTCGCCTGCGCTGAACACGCCGGTGAGCGCGGCAGCCACCGCAAAGCGGAACAGCACGAGGCCTGTGGCGTCGTTCACCAGGCTTTCGCCCTCCAGCAGCACCACCACCCGGCGCGGCAGCGGCACCTGGGCCAGCACCGCCTTGGCGGCCACGGCGTCCGGCGGGGACACGATGGCGCCCAGCGCGAAGCAGGCCGCCCACGGCAAGGACGGCACGGCCCAGTGCGCGACGACGCCCACGACCGCCGTGGTGAACGCGACCGCACCGACTGCGAGTTGCATGATGATGCGCAGGTTGGCGCGGAAATCCCGCCAGGAGGTGAAGTACGCGCTGGCCATCAGCAGCGGCGGCAGGAACAGCACCAGCGTGAGGTCGGGATCAAGCTCGATGTCCGGCGTGCCCGGGATCAGCGCCAGCACGATGCCGCCCAGGATCAGCGCCGCGGCCGGCGGCATTCGCAAACGCCGGGCCAGCAGCTCAAGCCCGACGATGGCGGCCAGCAGCAGCAGGATCAGCTCGAACCGGGCGACGGGAGAGGTCACGAAACGAAGCCGCCGCGCCGGTCGGCCGCCGTCTCCGCCGCCGAGCGCTCCCCGGGCGGGCCAAAGCCGCCGCCGCCCGACGTTTCCAGCCGAATGCGGTCGCCCCAGCGCAGGCGCAGGTTGCCGACCTTGGACGCCAGCGCCGTTTCCTGCCCGTCGCGGATCAGCAGCAGCCGGCCCGGCGCACCCGGCAGGCCGCCGTCGAGGCCGTAGGGGCGCGACTTGAAGCGTTCGAGATTGGCGGTGAACACCGCTTCCTCGCAATCGACCCGCCATTCCCGCACCAGGCCCAGCCCGCCGCGGCGACGCCCGGCGCCCCCGCTGTTTGGCAGCAGGGCGTACTCGGTGATGGTCAGCGGCACCTCGCTCTCGATCATCTCGACCGGGATGTTCGCGTTGTTGTGCATGCCGTGGGAAAAGGCGCTCAGCCCGTCCTGCAGCGGGTGCGCCCCGCCGCCGCCGACCTCGATCTCCACCAGCACGGACCGGGCGGCGGCACCGGCGATGGTCTGGAAGGTGCAGACGTAGCTCGCGCCGTAGTATGCGGCGGGGATGCGGCCCGGCACCGCCTTGTGCAACGCGCCCAGCAGCGTGGTCGCCAGGCGGTGCGACACGACGATGCGGTTGGCGACCGGCGCCGGGTGCCGGGCGTTGACGATCAGGCCCTCCGGGGCCACCACGCGCACCGGGCGGGCGCAGCCGGCGTTGGCCGGGATCGGCTGGTCCGCGCAGGCCATGACCGCATACATCACCGCCGACCCCGACGATGCCAGCGTCGCGTTGATGGGGCCCAGCGCCTGCGGCCCGCAGCCCGAAAGATCCACCACCATCTCCTCCCCCGCCACGGTGATCGCGGCATGGACACGGATCGGCGCGTCGGTCAGACCGTCGTCGTCGATCACGTCCTCGAACTCATACGTGCCGTCCGGGATGCGCCCGATCATCGCGCGCATCGCCCGTTCGGAGCCGTCGAGGATCTGCGCGCAGGCCGCCACCATCCGGTCCGCGCCGTAGCGGGCGCAGAGCCGCCGCAGGTTCGCCTCCCCCACCGCAAGCGACGCCATCTGCGCCTGCAAGTCGCCCCACAGCATGTCCGGGCGGCGCACGTTCTGCCGCATGACGGCCAGCACCTCCGCGTTCAGCACGCCGCCTTGCATCAGGCGGAGCGGCGGGATGCGCAGCCCTTCCTGGAACACCTCCGTCGCGGTGGCGCCGTAGCTCCCGGCGGCGATGCCGCCCATGTCGAGGTGGTGGCACAGCGTGCCGACGATGGCGACGCGCCGGCCATCCGCGAACACCGGCCCGCTGAAGACTGGGCGGAAGGCCAGGATGTCCGGGATGTGCTGGCCGCCGCAGTAGGGGTCATTGGTGATGACAACGTCGCCCTCCCCCCAACCCTCCAGCGGCAGGAAATCGCGCAGCACCATTTGCAGCCCGGCGCCCATCGAGTTCAGGTGCTGCGGGATGCGCGCCGACTGCGCCACGTTGTGGCCGTCCGCGTCGAACACCGCGGTCGAATAGTCCAGCAGCTCCCGCACCACCGTGGAGCGGCTGGTGCGCCAAATGGTCACGTCCATCTCCGCCGCCGCGGCGGTCAGCGCGTTGCGCAGGATTTCCAACTCGACGGGTCCGAGCGGGGTCATGTGATGTCCTTGGGCGCGCGCCGCCGGGCAATCAGCGCGCCGTGCGGGCCGGGTTCGCAGGTCCAGCCTTCGGTGAGCAGCACGGTGGTGTAGTCCTCCTCGATCAGCAGCGGCCCGGGCATCGGGGCGGCGACCTCCTTGCGGTGCACGACCGCGACATCCTGCCAGCCGTCCAGGAACACCGGGCGGCGGTGAGGCGGCCTGGCGTGCGGTGCTGCCTCCGGTCCCGGCCCGCCCGGCGTCATCGCGTCCAGGCGGCCGGCCGCCGCAAGGCGGAGGGTGACGATATCGACGGGATCGCCCGGGTTCGCATAGGAAAAACGCTGCCGGTGCATGTCGTGGAACGCGGCAACCGCCGCTTGCAGCCCGGCCTCGTCCGCCGCCCCGTCCCACGGCACCACCAACTCGAACGCCTGGCCGCGGTAGCGCATATCGGCGGCGAGGCCGAGCGCCTGCCGGTCCCGCTCCACGTTGTCGGCGTCCAGCAGCGCCCGGCCTTGCTCCCGCAGCGCGGTGGCGGCCTGCGCCAGCGCCGGGAGGCTCGCGGGATGCGCCGGCAGCAGGCGGCTGCTCGCCAGGTCGTGCACGATGTCGGACGCCAGGATGCCGCCGGCGGAGAAGGTGCTGGCGTCGGCCGGGAACACGACCTCCGTGATGCCCAGCTCGTCCGCGACCTCAACCGCGTGCAGCCCGCCGGCGCCGCCGAACGACAGCAGGCTGAAGCCGCGGGGGTCCAGCCCCTTCTCGAAAAGGCTCAGCCGGATCGCGGCGGCGAGGCTCGTGTTGGCCAGCGCGATGACGCCCGCCGCCGCCGCCTCAGGATCGAGGCCCAACGGCGTGCCCACCTCCGCCGCCAGCGCCGCCCGCGCCGCGCCTGCGTCGAGCGGCAGCGCGCCGCCCAGGAAGAACCCGGCATCCAGTCGCCCGAGTGCCAGGTTGGCGTCGGTGACGGTGGGCCGGGTGCCGCCGCGCCCGTAGCACGCTGGGCCCGGCCGGGCGCCTGCGCTGTGCGGCCCGACGGCGAAGCGCCCCGCCTCATCGACGGCAGCAATCGAGCCGCCGCCCGAGCCGATGGTGCGGATCTCCACCATCGGCAGGCGCACCGGAAGGCCGTCCACCTCGCCCTGCATCATCTGCGTGACCCGGCCGCCGTCCACCACGCACACGTCGAAGCTGGTGCCGCCCATGTCGATGCCGACTACGCTGTCGAGGCCCAGGCCGGACGCGGTGCAGCTGGCGGCCAGCGCCCCGCCGCTCGGGCCGGACAGCAGCAGCCGCACCGGCTGTGCCGCAGCGACGGCCGCGCTGCACACGCCGCCGTTGGACTGCACGAGCAGCAGCCGGGCCGCAAGCCCGCGCTCCGCCATGCGCCGCTCCAGCAGCGCCAGGTAGCCGCGCACCACCGGGATGAGCAGGGCGTTCAGCACGGCCGTCGAAGTCCGCTCGTACTCCCGGATTTCGGCGCTGACCTCCGAGGAGATGCTGACCGGCAAGCCCGGACAGGCGCGCAGGATGCCGTCGCGCAGCGCCTGCTCATGCGACGGGTTGACCGTGGCGTGCAGCAGGCTGATGGCAACCGTCTCGGCGCGCATCTCCCGGATCGTGGCCACGGCCTGGTCCAGCGCCGCCGGGGACAAGGCGCGTTCGATGCTGCCATCGGCGCGCATCCGCTCGGCGATGCCCAGCCGGCGCTCCCGCGGGATCAGCGGCTCGGCGCGCTGCTGCCGCAGGCCGTAGATGTCGCGCCTGGCATGGCGGCCGATCTCCAGCACGTCGCGGAACCCTTCGGTCGCCAGCAGCGCGCCACGGGGCAGCTTGCGTTCCAGCACGGCGTTGGTGGCAATGGTCGTGCCGTGCAGCAGCAGGCCGACGTCCGCCAGGGCGAAGCCGAACCGGCCCGCCGCCTCGTCGATGCCGGCCATCAGGCCAATAGAAGGGTCCTCCGGCGTCGTCGGCGTCTTCACGCTGCCGGACCGCCCGGTGCGTGTGTCGAACACCTGGAGGTCGGTGAAAGTCCCGCCGATGTCGATGCCCAGCCGTACTGCCATGCCGTCCTCTGCCCTGCCGAACGCGCCGCGATGCGGCGGGTCCGGTCAAGCTTCGCAGGAACGGCGCGGCTTGGACACTCCGCCGCATGGCTGGGCTGGCGGCAAAGTGTCAGGATTGCCGGCAGCGGCTGTCGGTGCCGGCCGCCAGGCGTCAGGCGCCGGCCTTCAGGCGGGAGGACGGCGCCGGGCGATGCCGATGCCGACCAGGCCGACGCCCAGGATGGCGAGGCTGACCGGCTCGGGCACCTGGGACACGGAGACTGCGGTCAGCAGC
>JAABUQ010003793.1_pt1 | contig 26856 bp, 8 predicted proteins | sample 5560001 | NCBI WGS metagenome assembly JAABUQ01 (sample SAMN10711888, study PRJNA513371) | rock metagenome | isolation source: Antarctica rocks | place: Antarctica: Victoria Land, Finger Mt nord | collected 2015-12-18 | reverse complement strand
ATAATTAATAAATTAAATATAAAATAAACCTGTTTTAACCTTTCTTTATTATAGCAAGGGAAGTCGATTAAGGAAAAAAAGCTTTTTATTATAAAATTTTATAAATAATAGACGGCTTAATTATATTTAAGTTATAAGTTAACTTTTAAAATATATAACTTTACTAAATCTAGGGCAATTATTATAAATAATATTAATTAAATATTATTTAACCAGCGGCGGATAAAGACCTCGATAATAATAATATAAATATATTTTAAGGTTGAAAGGAGCAGAATAGGGATCCAAAAAATAAGCAGAAAAATAATAAAATTTAAATTAATATAATAATAGAATTACCTTTTACCGGATATAATAATTTGTTAATATATAATTTTGAAATCCCAATCCTTTTCTTTAACGTATTTATAGTAATTAGCGATATAAGATCAACTCCGGTTTTAACTTAAGATTAAATAACTTATAAAGCTGTATTCTTTTTTATAATAAGTATATATTATACTATAATATCGGAAAATATAAGGGTATTAGTAGTATATATAACTATCGTAAAAAGTTTAAATATAAGAAATAGGAGGATTACTAAGCCCGAAGATATTATCGAAAGTTAATTCGGATATATAATTTAAATTAAAATATTAAAATTAAATAATATATTTATTATAAGTAAGTTTTGAAAGGTCAGAATAATTCGTATTTAAATAATTTTTTAAATTATAGAATTATAGGCTTTATATTGAGATTTTATATTAATATTAAATATAAATAAGAATCGAGGATTATAAATAATATATAATCAACTCTATTATAATCGAAGATAGGGATTAGGAAAAATATAAAAGAAAAAAATAAAATAAAAGGTTAAAAGAAACAATAATTGAACAAGAAATTAGAAATATATTATATAATTAAAAAAAGAAAATAATAATATAAAAAATTAATATAAGTTAACCCTTATTAAAATATAAATAGATTAAAGAATAATACAAATTGACCCCTAGTTTAAAATAAATTAATTAGGAAGTAATATAAATCGACCCTGAATCCAATTTACCCTAAAAGTAATTAATATCGGAATTGACTCGGAAAATACCAATTCAATACAAAAGGGTTTCGATTAAATAATTAATTATAATTAATAATATTTATAATATATAATATATAAATAATAAAATAATTATCCTTAAGGGCTAAGATAATATTGACCTAACCTGTTTATTTCTTAATAACGTTAGCTATATTAATTAATATTTAATTCGCTATTCGGCGTTTTTACTTAATTAAAATAATTAATTAGGAACCTTAAATAATCTTTTTAAATTTAAGAATTATAATTAAATCGGTTTTATTAATACAAATATATTTTAATATAAAGAAGAAGCTTTATTACTAATATCGCTATTAATAAGAAGCGATAAGAAAGAACTTTCAAAAGAACTTAAAGGAAAATAAAATATAAAAATAAAAATTAATTATAAATTAGTTTATTTAGCTTATTATATATAATATAAATAAGAAGATAAAAACTAATTTAAATTTAAGTTTAGGGAAAGATTCTTTATATATTAATTATTATAATTTATTATAAAACCGATAAATTTAATATTATTTATAAATAATATAAGTATATTAACCTTCCTTATCCTTTTTATTAGAAAGAATAATACGCGTAAAAGACTTATAGGAAGCTTTAATATACAATTTATTAAAAAAAGCAAAATACTTAATAAATATAAGAAATATTATATAAATAAAATATTTATATTTTAAAGAAAAAGATATAATATCGTTATTAATAATATTAATAATAATATTATATTTCCTTTTATAAATAAAAGTAATAACGGGCTTCTTAATATATTTAATTTTAATAATTAAATCCTTCTCCGCTTATTTCGTTACTTTTAATTATTCTTTATTTATTATATATAATTAACCCGAAGTTATTTATAAACAATATTTATATTTATTTATAAAAAAAAAATTTTATTTAATTAAGATTTTTAAATAATTTTTATCCTTTAATTAAAAGACTTTATATTTACTCTCTTAAAAGCTTAAAAATTCTTTCTATTTATATTTTATAAATAATTAATCTTTTATAATAAGATTTTTTATATTAATTTATTTAAATTTAAATAATTGTTAATTAAAAATAATAATATAAAAATCGATATATTTATATATAATAAGCTAAATATAGATTCTTATATTATTTATATTCTTATTATATTCCTTACGAGTATTGAAAATTTCTATATTAATAATAGAAATATTCTCTTAATTAATAATAATATTAATTATCTTTTTATATATTGCCGTTTAAATAATTTGATTATATATATAATTAATAATAATAATATAAAAATAATATATATAATTTTAATCTATTCGATTAATTTTATTATTACTTTAAAATATAATATTTATATTATTAAGTATATTTATAAATATTATATTTAAATAATCCTATTAGAAATTTAATATAATAGCCGAAATATATATATTAATAATTAAAATTTGATTATATTTCTTAAAGTTATTAAAGTAATTTATAATATTATCTTAATTAATAAGTTTATATTAAGTTCGTATCCCTAGGACTTTGAAACTAACGTTTAACAAAATTATTTCTATTACTTATTATATTAATAGCTAATTAGTAAAGATAATCAGTTTGCGTTAATAACGGTTATAAATATTATATATTAATATCGTAAGAAACTTAAGCTTAATTATTATATATATATTATATTAAACAAACTTTATTTTCGAATTATAATTATGAAGGAAAAAAACCGAATATATTAATTTAAAATAATATAAAACTTTATAATTATTAAATAAGTTGCTATAAATTATCTCGATATTAATTATATTAACTTCTATTTATTAAAAGAGATTATTTAATTAAATATTAAATATAATATAATATAAACGTTAATAATCTTGTATATTATAAAGACCTTTTATTATTTCTTTATTTACCTTTTTACTAAAAATAGGAATAATTATATAATAAATATAAATATAAATTTTGAGTTCTATAAATTTTATTTCTAATTCGATAATTTTTTAAATAATAAGAAAGATATTTTAATTAATATAAATAGTTTTTCTATAAATATTATATATTTATATAATTATAATTTTTTATAATTAAAAGACGGCTAAGATTAATAAGATAATCTAATTAATAATATTAAAATTAATTTACTTTTTAACTATTATAAAATTATTTTAAATATAAAAAGAAATAAAATTTAATAATTAGAAATATTATTAAATATTATTTATAAATATTATTCTTATATTGATTTCTTATTTAATATAATTATAAGTTTTAATTAAAGATTTTATATAAAGATTTTTATCTTCCTTTTCTTTAATTATAAGGCTATAATCAAAGTTTTATATAAAATCGAGAAAGCCGTAGAAGTCCTTAACTTTATTAATTATTAAGGTATTAGAGAAAAGGTTTATATATAATAAATTAAAAAAAATAATTAAAATATATATATAAATATAATTTAATTTTAATTTCTAAACTTTATTATAAATAATTCGGCTTTAAACCTTAAAATAATATAATCGAATATATTTTATATTTTTTTTAATAATTCTTATAAATATATCTTTTTTATAAATAATATTATTATCTTCCGAACCTTGCTTATATTATAAGCCCTTTATTTTTTTAATTAGTTTTCCCTTAATAAATTAAAAAAAATAAAATAATTAAATAAAATAGAAAAAAATAATAATAATTAAATAAGTTTTAGGTTTATCTTTTAATTTATAAAGGTAATAAAGGAGATTAAGAATATAAATATTTAAAGTTTTGGATCAGAATTTTAATAACTTAATATTAAAAAAAATAATAAAATATTTTATTTTCTTTAAGATATTAAAGCTTTTGTAATATTTATTTTTTTATATTCTAATAATATTAAAAGGGCTAAAGATCAAAATATTATAATAAATATAAATAAAAATAATAATTATAAATCTTTTAATTTTAATTATTTTATTTTTTAATAAAATTTTCTCCGAGATATTTTTATCTTTTTCTTTTTTTTTATTTATTTCTTCTTCTTCTTTTATAGTTAAATTAGGAATATTATTTTTATTAGAAATATTATTTTCAATAATCCTGATATTATTTGTAAATAATATTAAAATTAAATTAAGAATCGAGGTTAGGAAGTCTTTAATAATATAAATATTTAAAATAAAATAATTAAGAATTTTAATTATTTTACCGAATTTTATATTATTTGCGAATAATTACCTTTTTAAGCCAGAAGCCTTTAATAACCGCTTCTAAATTAAAAATATTATTTAATATATTTTTAATATTTTATAATTACTTTTATTCTTTATTAATATTTTCCTTTTGCTCTTATTTTTAAAAATAATAAAGGAAATAAATAGTTAATTAGAATCGAATATTAATATAATATATAATTTATTATATATTAAAATATCTATAGAAACTTTATTCAAATTAAGTTAAAGACTTTAAAATTTAAATTAAATAAAAAGGGTTATATTTTCTATATCTTTTAATTTAATCTTGTTTTAAGTTTTTATTATTATTTAAATTATAAAATTAATAAATATATTTTTTATTAATATTATTCGCTTAAGTTCCTTAATAATAAATATTTGAATATCCTCGATAAATATAATTAATAATAAATTGGTATTTAAAAGTAAGTATAAAATTTTAATATTTTTTCTAAAATCCGTAATAAAAGCTTTTTAAACTAGTAATAATATTTAAATATATTATTTTTTATTATTTATAATAGCGAGGTTTAACCTTCTTATTTTTCAAAAGGTAATATTAAAATTATTCTTATATATAATAAAATTAATATTATATTACTTTCGGATTTTGCTAAAGAATAAATAATCTGCTTAATTAATAAATTCCTTATTATTTATAATAATAAAATATATTCCTAAATTTATTAATTATTAATTAATAATATTCTTTATAAATAACTTTATTATATTAATAATTATATTTTCTTTTATTAATTTTAATTCTTTATCTATTAGGAATTCCGGGATAATAGTAATATTAGTTTATATTTTACTTATAATATTATATATTAATTTAATATTTATCTTTTTAAATTAATAATATATATTATATATATAATATTAGTTTTTTAGGGAATATTCCTTAATTTTATATATATTTAATATTTTATTTAAGAAGTAATTAAAAGTACTTATAATAATTCGATATATTATTTAAATTTATAAAATATAATTATAATAATCGCCTTCGAAAAAGTACTTTCTTAAAAGGGGAAAAGGCTAATAAAATTAATATAATAATAAGGATTCTTTGTTTATAATAATATTAAATATAATCTTGATTATTTATAATAAATCTTTTGTTTTACTTAAAATCTAAAACTTTATATTCCTTTTATATAATTAAAGTTAAAGGAAATTTCAATTTATTATTAATATTAATATAAATTTGATTAAAGGTATAATAAAAGGGAAATTTAAACATCTAATAAATTAATTAATATTAAATTCGAAATTTTAATTAATAATTCTAATCTTAGAGATATTTCTTTATAAAATATTAAGCTTATATTTTAACTTTTGTAATTCTATTATTTTCTATTTAATATAAGTCTTATTCGTAAAGTTAATATTAATAATATTTTTTTTTCCTCTTATTTTAGCGAAAATTAATAAATATTAAAATAATAATAATAAGCAAAATAGCAAATATTATTTATAATTAAAGTAATAAAATAAAGGAGATAATTTAAATAATAAGAAAAGCTAATATTATTTATAAATAACAAATAATTAACGTATTTTCGGAAATCTTTTAATAAAGCCTTATTATATAATTAGTTTTATTAATATTTTAAAGGCTTTAGAAGGAGGTAAAGACTATTCAAATAAAAATTAATATAATAAAATAGCTAAAAAATAATAAGTAAAATATTCGAAAATTAAAAACGAATAATACGAAATATAATATTATAAGATAGGAAAAAGATAAAAATAAAAATATAAGGAAATAATATTATATACAAAAACTATATTAATTATATTCGGCCCGGTATTATTTTTTATTAATATTATATAAATTTATTTATAAATAATATTAAATATATAAGAATAAATTAACTTCAAAATATATTAAGTTATAAAATATAATAATAAAATAGATTAAAAAGAAAATATAATAAATTATAAAAATAGAAATAATAATATAAAATATAATAATAATAATAAGTTAAATTAATTAATAAATAATAAAATTATAATAATATTAATCTGAATTCGAAATTAAAGGAAATAAGCAAATATATCTTATAAATAAATAAAAACTAATTATAATATAAAATTAATATATTAATATAATTATAATAAATTATTAAAAAATATAAAGAATCGGATATTATATTAAGTAAATATAAAAAAAATATATAAAAGATCGAAATAATTAAATTAAAGACTTATAAATATTTGACTATTCTTAAAGATATTAACTTAATAATAATATTAATAGAAAAGGATATAAGTAATAAATAATATTTATAATTCGAATAAGAAGGATATTTTGCTTTATTATTTAGTCTTTTAAATTAATTAATTAATTTATATTAAATTATAATAAAAGATAAAAACTTACTTATAAATAAGTTAAAAATATATTTTAATAAGAATATTAAAATTATATCTAATATAATTTGTAAAGGTATTATTTGATAGCCGCTTATTATTATTAGAAAGCTATTAAAAGTACTATATTATTCGCGTTAAATAAACTTTATTTTAGTAATTTTAATATAATAATCTAATATATTATTTATAAATAATAAGGAAATTATTTTAATAACTTTAATATAATAATATAATATATTATTTATAAATAATAAAAAGGCTATTTTAGTAACTTTAATATAATAATATAATATATTATTTATAAATAATATAAAGACTATTTAAGCAATTTTAATATAATAATTTAATATATTATTTATAAATAATATAAAATAATAACTTTAACCTTTTGTATTATTATTAAATAAAATATTTTTATATAAATAAAATTTCTTATTTATTTAACTTTTACCTCTTATAATATATAATATTTTGACTTTGTTAACCGCTTTCCCTCCTCTATTTATAGTCTTATTTTAAGATAAAGCTAAATATTTCTTATTAATAATTTGAGCTTTATTAATATAATTTTTTCTAAATTATAAAAAATTAATATTAAAAGTTTTATTAAAATTATATTTATTTTTATTATATATATAAAATTAAGCTATTAAAAAATTTTCTTTAATTAAAAAATATTATATATATTATAAAAATTGCTAAAGGGGTAATATATTTTTAAAGAAAAATTAATATTATTCTTGAAGTTATAAATAATATTATAAATAATATTACCCTTAAAAGGAAGGATATAGTTATAAATAATAGAATCTTTTAAAATAAAGTTATTTATAATACTAACTATTTTAGCTTAAATAATTTTAAATTAATATAATTTTTAAAAATATCGCTTCCTATTTACCGATAAGCTTTAATAAAAGCGATTATTTTAAAAGCGTAAAGGCTAGCCTAGATATTAAAGGACTTAAGGGCTAAAAACTATTATTAAGGAAAAAAAATATATAAGGGGGGGGAAATAAGAGGATTAAGCTTAAAAAAAATTAATTTAAATAATATAAGAAGAAATAATAAAGAAAATAATAAAATTAAAATTAATAAAAATTTAATAAAATTAAAATTATTAAAACTTATATTATTATTTAAATTAAATCCTCTTTTTACTTTAATTTAAAGCAAAGTTATATCTCTTATAAAAGGGGTTTTATATTTTAATAAAATTAATAATAAAGTTTATAACAAAGCTTATTGAATTTATAATATATTTATTAATATTATTTTTATTATCTTTTTTATAATTATAAGGGTAATTTCCTCTATTAATTCTTTTATTATTTTTTTTTTAATAATATTTATAACTTCTTTTATAGCTATAAGGGTAATCTTTTTTATTAATTTTTCTATTACTTCTTTTCTAATAATATTTATAATTTCTTTTATAATAATATTAATTTAATAAATTATTTTTAAAAATATAAAAAGGAAATCGATATTAAGCTAATAAATAAACTTATATTAAGTAAAATTAATTTAATAATAATATTTATAAAAAACTTTAATATACCCGAATTATTCGATTATAAGACGATTATAAAGCGCCCTTATAATAAAGTTAATATAGCCCGCTTATTAATTAATAATATTTGTATAGCTCTAATCTAACTATTAATCGAAATAATTATTTTTAAAGATATATTTTCTTAATATTATAATAGTAATATAATAATAAATTGTAATAATTAAATAATAATCTTATTTTATAATTATAATAAATTAATTAATAAATATTTACAATAAATGATCAGATTTTTACGGATTATTTATATTTATAGTTTAAAAGAAAACAGAATAGCTAAATAAAATAGAATAAAACTTAATTAATTATTATATAAATAGACGAATTAAAATTAAATATTATATTAAAACTTAATTAATTATTTTAGAAAGATAATAATAAATAATTTTAATAATATTATTAAGCTTATATTCTTTATAATAAGAAATAATAAAATTAATTAATTTTTATTTAATAAAAATATTATAATTCTTCCTGAAAATAATATTAAAAATATATAAATTAAATAATTTTATATTTTGTAATAATTATCTCTTTAAAATATATATTAATAATAGAAGTAATAAGAGGAATTAATAATATACTTTTAAATATTTAATAATGTATTATTAATTTTAGATTACTTTTTTATTTAAAATATTACTTAAAAGTAAACCAGTTATAAAAAACTATTAATATAAAGGGTCTAAGTCTAATAATATATTTATTAATTAAAATTACTATTTTTCTAATTAATTCTTAAGCTTTATAAGGAAGGATTATTTTATATCTTTTTTTATTAAGTTATTTACTAACTTCTCGAATTCGAATATAAATATTTATATATATTAAAAGATATAGTCTTTTCGAAATAGAATAAATTAAGTTAAAAAGCTTTAGAGCCTATAAATTTCCTTTTAAACGAATTAATTAAATCCGTTAAAAGAAAATTAAATATTTTTGAAACTTAGCTAACTATAATTATGCTTTTAAATAATATAATTAATATTAATAGAATTATTATATAACTGCTAGCTAAAAATATAAAAATATAATATTTAAATAAATAAAATAAATAAATTATTAAATAAGATATTCTTTTAAAGCTTAGAAAAATAATTATAAATATATTTTATTATTTTTAATTCTTTTATTTAAATAGATATTTAAATTATAATTAATTAAATTTTTTTAATAAATATAATAAAATATAAAATTATAATAATAAATTTATAAAAACCCCCCGTAATACCGTTAATATTAAAGACGGTAAAAAATATAATAATAATACTTTTATTAAACTATTTATATAATTAATAATTAAGGAAGATGATTGTTAATACTTTTATATTTTTAATAAAATATTTTTAATAATATTTTAAATAATTTTACCTTTCTTAATTAAAGGTTTTATCTTATATTTATTCTATAAATATTTATATTATATAAATCGATTTGTTATTACGAAAATATATTTTAAATTAATAAAATTATAATAATATTAATATAAAATAAAATAAATTATTATTATTTAAATAAATTCAAATAACAAAATAGAATAAATTTTTTTATATTTATTTATATTTTATTTATATTTTTGCTTATAACTTGCTTTATAAAAGCGCTTTAGCCTAGTTTCTATAATTAATAAATATATTAATTATAATTTAATTAAAAATATTAATTTTTTAATATAAAAAAAAACTATATATAATAACAATTAATAAGTCAAATATAAGATAAACCTATTTTAACCTTTCTTTATTATAATAAAAGAGGTCAATTAAAGAAAGAAGACTTTTTATTATAAAGTCTTATAAATAATAAATAACTTAGCTATATTTGAGTTACGGGTTAATTTCCGAGGTATATAATTTTATTAGATTTAAAGTAATTATTATAAATAATATTAATTAAATATTATTTAATTAATAGCGGACAAAAACTTTAATAATAATAATATAAATACGTTTTAAGATTAAAAGGAATAGAATAAGAATTTAAGGAATAGAATAAGAATTTAAGGAATAAATAAGGAAATAATAAGGCCTAAATTAATATAATAATAGAATTACTTTTTATTAAATACGGTAATTTATTAATATATAATTTTAGAATCCTAATCTTCCTTTTTAATATATTTACGGTAATTAGTAATATAAAATCAATTCCGACTTTAGTTTAAAGTTAAATAACTTACGAAGTTATATTTTTTTCTATAATAAATATATATTATATTATAATATTAGAGAATATAAAGGTATTAACGATATATATAACTATTATAAAAAGTTTAAATATAAAGGATAAAAAGGTCGGTAAGTTTAGAGATATTATCAAAAATTAATTTAAATATATAATTTAAATTAAAATATTAAAATTAAATAATATATTTATTATAAACAAGTTTCGGGAGGTTAAAATAATTTATATTTAAATAATTTTTTAAATTACAGAATTATAAATATTATATTAAGATTCTATATTAATATTAAATATAAATAAGAATCGAAGATTATAAATAATATATAATTAATTTTATTATAATCAAAGGTAGGGATTAGGAAAAATATAAAAGAAAAAAAAAAGTTAAAAAGTTAAAGGAAATAATTATTAAATAAAAAATTAAAAATATATTATATAATTAAAAGGGGAAAATAATAATATAAAAAACTAATATAAATTGACCTTTATTAAAATATAAATAAATTAAAAAGTAATATAAATTAACCCCCGATTTAAAGTAAATTAATTAAGAAGTAATATAAATCGACCCTGAATCCAATTTACCCTAAAAGCAATTAGTATTAGAATCGACTCGGAAGACACTAGTTCAGCACAAGAAGTCAACTGCTATATCTCTTTAAATAGTTCCCTTTAACCTTTTAAATAATTCTTTTTAAAAAATTCTCTTTAAATAGTTCCCCCGCTCCCTTTAAATAATTACTTCCTAAACAACCCCCCCTTAAACGATCATAGGGTAATCGCAAAGACAAAAAAAATCTGCATCGCAAAATTCGAAAAGCTATTCGGGAAGAGCCGTTTAAGGAGAGCTATTTAGGGGGAGCAAAAGCGGTTCTAAATAAATAGCTATTTAATGTACTATTGCAGGCAATTAGGCTTTCAACTAAGTAATTGGCTAACTACCTGTATTAATATGTTGTATAGCCAATCGTCAGTTGAATTGCCAATTCAACGTACGTTGATTAGCCAATCAACTAGATTGGTGCTTCAACTGCCACACCATGTTGGCAAATCGTCTTTCGTTGCCTGGTTGATTGGCGAGAGCACTGGTCTCGTTTCCACCTACGAAGGAATGTGCATTCAACTGAAAAGTGTTAGATAAAATAAGCTTCTTCGTTTCCATGTTATATAACGCGTTGTCAAGACCTCACTTGCAGCCATATAAAAGTGTGTTTGCGGCTCTTGAAAAAGTACTAGCAAGCAAATATAACCAAAGGCTTGCAAGGAAGCGGTTTGACCAGAGTATAGTTTGACAAAGGCTTACTAAGCTAAAAATGTAATAGCTTTCGATGTGGAAGCTTCGCTGATGAAGAACCAGCAGATTCACTCAATACTCAGGGGGGGGACCGAGGTAAGCCCTTTAAGAAGAATTCCTGTACCAACTTTAGTAGTACCAACGCGAATGGTAAACGCAATCTCTCTCATTGGTCCAGAACGTCCTATCATTTCTTTCGTAACCAATTTACACGTCTCAATTATGTTTCGGAACGTGAGATACTGCGGGCTAGTAGAATCTTCCTAAAAGAGTATTAGTATAGGATTTGTAACTACTTGGAAAACACCTACCAGAGGTAGAAACTCTATACGCGAGTTGATACGTGCTCCGGTCATAGCAAAACCATTCACAACTCTTTGGGACGATGGCGAAATTGTGCCGACGTATCTGAGTGCTGCAAGAATGGGGATGTATATCTGTGGCAAAGCTTGAATCAGCCCAGCGATTCGGAATCGTCTGTCCGAAAATTACCAAGTTCTGCAAAGCAACACCTCATGCCTTCGACAGTCACGCTTCGGGTATACGACTATGGTAACAATAGCAGCCAAGCAGAATGAAGATGTACATACCTCCGGAAGAGTCAGTGGCGTACGTCTCCATGTTTCATAAAATCGAACTTCGAAATTGGAATAAGAAACAGTGCCCGTCGTGTTGTCCGGAATAGCACCGATGGGCGATATAATGCAAGAAGCCTTGCTATCTCCCGCACCTGTATCTGCTTTTGTGGTGGCTGAAGTCACAAAGGAAATCGGAGCGATTTTCGTGTCCTCCGCAAACAAATCCCAACGGGATGGTTTAAATCTATTCGCCGCAATCATCTTGTCTTGGTCAACTTCCTGGCTATAGTCTCCATCCTCAGGAAAAGCAATCTTACTTTGTAAGATATGTCGTACAACGCAAAAAGCACAGTCGCCACACGCAGAGTACTTCCCGATGGGACAGGGACAACCGATATTTCGACACCTTGGAGATTGGGATCAGTAGGCCTGAAAACGGTACATGGGAAAGGGTCATTCCCGTCCCGATGTGCCAATGAACCCATTGCATTCGTGATGAGGCCGAGATATGGATTCCTAGGAAGAGTGCCAGGGAGGTAATGGCCTGAAGTGCGAATCACTGGAGCATTAGGAGGAGAGGTCAAGTTTGCCGGCGATCTAGCAATTGAGCTCCCTGCGGTGATAGGCTCAGGTGAAGAGACAACGGCGGCGGAACATATCGAAGCCACGCAATTTATCCAACCTAGGGCTGTTGGGAAGTTGAAGACTTGCATCTTTGACGTAGTAAGCGATCAACTTCTCCAACGTACAGCTCCATATATAGTCATGGAAGATTCCTTGAAGCGCATAGGCAGGGATATCGGCTATATACATACATCCCTTTGCACTCTATTGGCGCAACATGCGAGGCTAGTAGATTACACGGCGAGGCAAAGAGAAGGAACTCTGAAACTGGCTTTGTGTACAGAAATAGAATCAATGATTCATGGGCGCTTGTAGATACGAATTCTGCTACAACAGTAGATATTTCTCGCTTCTTCGGCACTCATGAATCCAGCCATCCTCCGCGATCGGCTGCGAGGCTGGAAATAAGTTTTCTCGAAAAATATCATGCAGGATGTCAGTGTAACATACATCGACTGGGAGCCTGAATGCCCAGCCAAGAAGAGATACTTGACCTCAAGATTTGGAGAACATATTTCATTTATATGAGAGTTTGCTGATCGTAGCATTGTAGAGACTTTGTATTCTAATGCCTAATTACACAGTATACCGTTGTACGTACAAAAGTACGTTGATAGAAACCCTACACTAGTGGCAAGAGCATCAATCCCTGTAGATTGGAGGACATTGACGGTAGGAGGGGGGTAAGTGCGTCGGATAAGTACTTGAAGATTCTGTCCTACACCTGAAAGAAACACCATTAGAACCGATTCTAGTCCATCTTATCCATTGATCGGAAAGATCAGCCATAGTAATACCTATAACTTCTATTGTATCGAATCGTAGTCACCTATTTCAACGACAGAAGGCAAAGATAACAGTAGTACTTGTAAATATATTACAAACCAACTGTCTCTCATCGGTAATGAGAGGGAGGCAGCAACTTACCTTGAGTACTTATCCCTATCAACTCTTGCTTGATGTACATCTCGGTAATTGCGACGGCGGATTGCCATAAATTGTCCTACGTTTTTGTATCCTTCGCGTGAGGGCCGGAACTGTCTTTCGCAGCTAGTGTGAATATGCAAATGTCGTCCACTATTCGTCAAATTGACTCATATTGATTGTGTGTCAAACCTGCTGTACGACTCCCTCTCGTACTGAGCTGTACCTTGCGCGAACAGGGTGAATGATCAAGTAGATTGATTAGGGAATAAGCGCGGATAGACAGATCGGGACTTACAAAAAACTACACTAGCCGGCACGCCCCTTCTACGTCCGCTTGACCTGTCGGACCAAACACGGTAGATTCAAGCGACCAAAGCATGTCCGGAAGAAGACTCCTGCATGATATGTACGGCGACGACAGCGCGTTATCTGTATTGGGCTAGCAAGCGATATTTGGCTTGCAAGATGCTACTCGAACATTGAGTGCTTTGTACGGTCCTGACGGTCGAAATATGCGATGTCTGCCAAATCTGGTCTTAAGCCTACAACGTTGCTCAAATTTAAAAGTAGAACTTCTGCGTGTAGGCACAGTCAAGGGAAATGCCCAAGGGAAAGATTGCAAGACGTGAGAGTAATGTCATGGCAAAATGTCATGAAAACACCCAAGTCCCTTGCCACTCCCTCGATACTCGGACTCCGATTCACAACACATTTTTCGACCACTTGAGCTGCGGCAAGATATACCTCCTTGGATGTGGGCTCGTCTGGTTCCTCTGATTAATGTCTATAGAGCAAAGACCATCATGTGTATTTGGCGATGGCAGGAAATGACCGTTGATTAGTAAACACCCACTGAAACAGAAAGTGTTTGAAGTATCCTATTGGGTATACTTCGTTGTCATTGATATCGGTAAATATCCTGAGGGACGACACATTACTCAGATACCGAGACGGTAATGAAACATCATAACGCTGTGGAATTTGAGTTCTTATACCATGATTTGGTGGTGCAGGGTCCTGCAAAATCCTGGACAGCGCGTTCTGGCAGCTGGTTCTGCTCTGATAGAGCCCAGTTGCAGCTGAGCATGAGACAACTTTCAAGGCATTCACGATGGTTGAGTTGGTCCATGCTAACAGCGACAACGTTTTGTTCTATGAGATTTGCGGAACAAGAAATTTGATACCTGCATTGACGCAAGAATCTTGGACCGGGCTGGAAGAAATAATAGTAACAAGGGAGAATAGATGAATGGGGGTTGGAAAGCAAATAAGCATTTCCCCAGTTCGTGAACTCGTTGGAATAAATTCCTCGCTGTCTGCTACATTTATACCGTCGATTTGTTAAATTAAGAACATAATTTGTAGCCCGCGGCTATATCTTGAAAAGGGAACAACGTTTGCGCAATTCAGCTGATGCGGGTGTGAGGAAGCAGATCATGCGCACAGTGCGTTGGTTCTACAAGAGGTCCGAGTTCAAGCGATGAAGCGGTGAAAGTTGTTGGAGAATAGCTGGGGCAATCTCTCCAGCAGCATTAAGCCAAATCAGGTCTAGCGTATCGCAATTCTGGATTACTGTCAGCCAGGCCGTATACCGAATAACAAGGGTTATATTTAAAGCACACTAGCTCTATTAAATATCTTATTATTTATAGGCTTTAAATTGATTAATTATATAAAATAAACTTATATTTTTAAATAATTATAAATCTTAAAAAAGTATTAATAATATATAAAATATATAAAATATTCAAAAAATTAAATTTTTATTTTAAATATTAATATTTTATTTTTTATTATATATATAATTACTTTATTAACATTATTATTATAATAATAAAAAGAAAAAGTTTTATTATTATAATAATTAATAATAATAAAGAAGTTAAGTTAATAAATGTATATTACGTTTTTAATAATTAATATAATATTATTTTAATAATAAAGCTAATTAAAAAAAGATATATAATATTATTTAAAAGAAATTTTTTTAATATTAAGAATAAAATAAAGGAAATATTTTTTTAAATTAAAAAATAAATAATTATTATTTTATTCTTTAATTTCCTTTGAAATATTAAAAATATATTAGGAATATTAAAAAAAAACGTTCTAATTTTATAAAAACTTTAATATATATATTTTAAATATATTAAAATAGTTTTAATAAAAAGTATAACAAAAATAATTATTAAAATAAATATTAAATAAAATAATTATTAAAATAAATATTAAATAAAATAATAAATTTAAAAATATAATATTACCGGAACAATAATATAAAACTTATATTATGAAAAAATATTTTTATATCTTTAATTACGAATTAATAAGGAATAAATAAGTAATACTTTTAAATAAATAATAATTTATAAATATTATTAAAAATAGAAAAATTACTTTTACAAAAAATAATATAAAATATATTAATATAATAATTATTTATATTTTTCCTTTATAAAAAGCAAATTCTATTAAGAATTGTATTAAGAATTATACTAAAAAAAATATTATTAAAAGAAATATTATTAATTATTAATATAAAAATAATATAAAAGAATTTATTAATTCGTAAATATAAACAATTTTTAACTAAGCTAATATTTAATAGGAATTGATATTATTATATAATCTTTATTAAAACGTTATTATTAAATAAGATTTTTTAAAAGGAAGCTTTAAATTTTATAATATATATTAAAAAAAATTATTATATAAAAAATAAATTGGAAAAAAATTATATATTAATTATATAAAACTATTTAAATATATTTATTAAATATATAATAAAAATATTTATAAATATAAATTTAAATTCCAAAATATTAAATATAAATTTTTAAAATTTAATATTAAAATTAATAAAGAAGTTAGTTTTAACTTTAATATATAAAGCGAATTTAAAGAAGTTAATATGTTAATATTTAATTCAATTTAATAATTAATTTTAATTTTAATATACAAAATATTAAATACGGAATTAAATAAAGAAATCGGAATAATATTTAAATTAAATTATATATATAATAAGATTTTTTAAACCTATTCTAATTCTTTTTAATATAATAATATCAATAATAATAAATTTATAATAAGATATTTTTTCAATAAATTAATTAATCAATAAATTAGAAGTATAAATAAGTATTAATTATAATTATATTATTAATTAAAATTAAATAATATTGTTATATTAAAAGTATATAAAAAAGTTATATATTTTAAAGACTTGCTGTAAAAACTTAAATATAATATAAAATTATAAGAATTATAAAAATAAATTTAAATAATAAATTAATAATTAATTTAATTAAAAACTTTATAATATATTTTAAACCAAAATATATATAATTTTAATATTATAATATAAAGAAGTTAATATAAAATAAAAATATAATTATAAATTAAATCTTTATTAAAAAAATAATAATATAGTTTTTAATAAAGCTAATAGTAACAATAAGTTAAAAATATATAATTTAATTATTAAAAACAATTTGAAAAGGCAAAAGAAGAAATATAAAACTTAATAAATTATTTATTAATAATATTTCAGAAACTATTATAAAACTTTCAAACAAAATATTAAAAAATAATTAAAATAATTTCTATAATAATATTAAACTAAATTAAGTTTAACGTTTTATAATTTTAAATTATTATTAACTAGGTTATATATTAAATAATAAAGGTAATATTTAGATTATACCAATTCTACTAAATATTTTATTATTTATGAGGCCTAGATTGATCAGCTGTATATATAAATGAGCTTATATTCCTAAGTAAATAGGGCAATTGAAATCTCCTATAGCCAACAAGGAGAGAATTGTACGCTTTCTTTATCCATTTATTGCGAATCGCGTCTTTGCTATGCCCGCGTACAATATAGAGAAACTTGGCATAGAGATCCAAGGAATCGTAAAAACCGGGTAACTTAGCGCTGTTGAGTGAAAAGAAATAGACGCCGTCAAGAAATGCTGAGCTAGATTCGAGACCAAATAAGAATACCAATGGATTATTGTGATTTTCGCTCAGGGTCGAAATCTTTGAATCAGGTTTCATGGACGGGCCTTGATGTTAGGGGCCTACCATGGTAATGGCCAAGCGATTTGGGTCAATTTTAGCAGCACCATCTCGAAACCAATCACAGGCAGTGTTCCCCTGTTGATCTTCCTGGAGGTTTCCGGCATCTTCTGCGCCAAGCACTCTGCATAGGCGGTAGTAGGCTTGCATGAGTATAGCGCGGTAACGGTTAAGTCTATCTTCAGATGACTATACTCATCCTCTACTGCTGCAGTACCGGTAAGGATATTATCATTGCCGAAGTCAACCTCAGAGTCTCCGCATTCGGATTCGAATTTTTTCTGGCCAAGGATTGTCGCCGAATGATTCGGAATTATAGGCTTTGATACCTGAATGTCTGATCTCGTTATGACAGATAATCTTACCTCAGACCATAGCTTTGTGTCGTCAGTGGGTGGTAGGGGGTCGCAGGGTTGAAGGACGAGCTTTGGAACAGATGGCCTGCAGATTCTTAATACTGGTCGAGTATTCAAAGCTAGCATTATAGAGGTGTCAAGCGAAATAGCTCTAACGCGGGCGTTAAGAGATCGAGCCCTGATAGCATTCGAATTAGCCCGGTAAGGCAAAGTGTTGGAGAAGTTTGCAAGAGGTACGGAGTTTTCATTTTGTCGCTGATTGGAAGTTGGAGTTGGAAATCCAAAATGCTTGTACTGCGACGCTCCGGGTATCACTGTGCGTTTCTGGTCGGCAGCTTGGTGCAAGCAAGCTGCTTTTGTATCGACTGTAAGGATATTTGATATCGAGTGTGAATCAGCTGTCACATCCACTGGCGTGGACCGTGAGCAGCATTGGCATTGTAGCCGTTGTTGCAATGGCTTGCGAACATTGAGTCTCTCCTTTACAGAAGACAACTTTGCTCGTTGATCCATAATGTACGTTCTGGATGTTGTAGTTGCATAGGAGTGGACGTTTTTATAGATAGATTCTTGATCCCCGGCTAGCAATCTTATTACCGCAAGTATAGTGTCCCATATCACTGCTTCTCTAGCTCGATGTTTCTATTTGACAATCCATGTCGTTCCATTCTCGACGGCGCGCTTGACCCTGAACTTGCAGTGACATCAAGAAATTTATTCGAAGAATGTTTTCTCGAACTGCTGCCAGAGCCTAATCTTGATGTCATCTTTGTGACAAAGGGGCGGAAGCATTGCAGAATAGTGAGCACGCAGCCACAGATTATTCTATTGGCGAGTTCGCCGTTGCTAGATCTTTGTCAGTACACGAGATAATGGCCGCTGCATGGAGACCCCTTTACGCCTAAAGACCCTCGGCAATGAGACCGTATGTCAAAACTTTCTCATCAATGACCCGGACGCTAGTTACGATACGCATGATGCTGCATGAGTAAGCACTACTCCCAGTCAATTTCATCTGCAGTGGTCACTCCGGTCAAGGTTTTACAACTTACAAAGAGACCGTGGCAAAGATTGCCGTAACACCCCACTTGCGGTCGTATGACATTTGCAATCTCCAAACGCAAACAATTGACAGGAACAGCAAGATCAGATCGGAACCAGCTTTAATGACACTCTTTGTAACATTGACGGCGCTGTAGTTCACATAGTGCGATGGTACGCTTGGATTCCAGATTTTTATTCTGGGCCAGCAAGAAAAAATTGCTGAGGACATGATCGAAATATGAAAGAGAAAGCTGAACCAGGTCGTAGTGTGAATATTTTAATATGTGACATTTTTGTGTGTTGAAGCGAAGGTATTTAATAGCTGGAGTGCTGTGGCCAGTCCAGTGAAGAACATTACGACAGCGTGAACAATTTCGAAATAGTTTACAATTTTCATATTCGTAGCCGCGCTGCGTAAAAGGTTTGCTAATGTTGATATTCGACTTGCCTGGACAAAATGCATAGTGTTGAACGCCAATACATTCCATTGGTGGATCAAACTTCTATAACGGAGGACCAGTAGATCTGTATCAATCTGCGTAGCAAGTATATCAACAAATCAGGAGATTTACGCTTACAGTCATGGATGCCTAGGCCCAGCTTACTTACGTAATGCTTTGTAAAGGCCCGTAGGGCAACGAGAAGCATAGTCAAGTGTATCACAATGCAAGCTACGACGATGTTTACATCTTGACAGGAATATGGGTCGACCAAATTCGGCTTGACACCTGGAGGAGGGGATAAAGGAGGGACACGAGCTAGCCCTGAGGCTTGCTCGGGGGACAGACCCAGAGACATAGTAAACGAGTGCTGGAGTAGTCAGTAGGAACAAATGCTTGGACTGTCTGCAAATTTCACAATACGAAGGCAGCAACTAACGATGGATAGATCGGAAATTTTCCATGCCAGGTACGCGTGCAAATCATTCCAGTGAAGTATTTGGGAGAAACAATGTGGGAAAAGCGGTCTGAAGATAACAGAGAGGAATCCTTCAGCTGGCATCCTTCAGCTCCAAGCATGTGGTACAGCGGTTCTCCACGGGAATCAGGCCAGAGGCGGGCGGGCACAGCGTGATCAACGGACGCAAATGTATATATCGGCTCGGCCCTTTCATATTGTACCACGTCAGCGGCATGACATACCTAAAGATGATCAGCTTGCTCGGGAAGTGAGACTGTAGGAGAATGAGGGTCTTACAACACGGAATGTTTGTGCGGGGTGGATCGTGTGGTGTCCACGCGGTTCGTTGGAGCGCTAGCATCGCCGCATTGGTGCGTGAATAATTGCGATTTAATGTTTCATATGCTGGCGTACTGGGCCGATCGACAAAAACGAGCGAGTGTTTCCTTTTCCAACGAAGACGCTGCGCCACCTTGTACGTGGACACTTAGTGGCTACTTTTCGATCAGCAAAGTAAAGCACTGACTAACCACTCTTGCCCGGCGTACAGACTACTACGGCGTGCACCGCTAGCACCAACAGCGTCCCAGACACCATGCTATCTCTTCCGTCCGGTGGATAATAGTACACGGGTGCTCCATCAAAAAGCGCTCACAGATTGCACGTGCCTCAAATTTCGAGCATCAATGCGGAAACTTCTGCGCCGTCAGAAATCGGAGGGCAAGAATCGCAGTCAGGACGACGCTCAAGGTAAAAAGCATTATTCTCGGATGCAAATTGTTTGAAAATGGTAATGCTATTGGCAAACAAAGGCTAACACATGTTTACAGAGGTAAGTCTGACAACAGACTAATCAGACCACAGCACAGAAAAAAACACAATCAGAACATGTAAACATTATCACAATCTCCGACCTAACAGCAAGCAAGTTCAAGCAGACTGATATCGGCGCCTCCGCTTTGGGAGCCCTCCACCCATAGCCAAAGGCGTGGTGAGTAGAGGAAGAGTATTGTTCTTCGCCATATTGATGTTCGATGACACATGGTTGACAGCAGCCGTTGCACCGTCAGACTGATATACCTGGAGAGAGTTGATAAGCCAGTATGCATTCGCAAAAGCGCTGGGGTTGTTCTGCACGTAATCTTGACAGGTAGAGGCAAGACCTGAGCACGTGGGACTGCTGCTCCAGACAGCGCCTGCCCAGTCGCCGCAGAAGGTTGTGTCAAAGACCTGTTGGGGTTCGACGTCAGTCACCCTAGCATTAGGTCGATTAATGCGTTGTACGTACAATTTGGAGGTTTTGAAAGTGGCTGTCAATATTGCAGCCGCCTTGAAATTGGGCCACCGGCTCTCCCCAGGACGTAGGGTCCGGAGATCCACTTGCAATGTCCCCAGGTGCGGAGCCACGAGGGAAGAACCAAATGCTGATGTCAGTGCTGGTCCACTCCGTCGCGATAACGCCTCCACCGATAGAGTTAAAGCCTGTGCCATAAGACTGAGTGCTTTGGTCTTGGATGTCACAACCAGCATTGTTGCTCTGCCCCGGCGCGCTGACGTAGCAATTCGTAGTCCCAAGCGTACCGGTGAAGGCATTGTCATTTGTGATGCTACAGCCGTCCGATGTGTGTACGGTCATGGCATTGTTGGCATTATCATTGACTCCCTCGATGATGTCAATCTCGCCCTCGTTTGGCCAGTTGGGCCCCAACATCCAGCTGCGTTACTGTTAGACAGGATTCGGCTAGCAGATGGCTTACTTACAATGCAGGCCATGTTCCGCAAATACCTCCCGGCATGTGGGCGAGGTCAAGGATGAACACGCCGTGATTGTAAGATTTGTTGCTGGATATTCTCACACTACCTCGGCCGGGGCCAGAGGCGACGCTTGAGCTATCAACCCCAATGTAGACTTGGTTGTTGTTAGTATTAATGAGCCCATCAGCTTGGGCTGTGGGTTGGTCGAAGAAAGTCACGTAGCCATTGGTCGGATCGGAGCCCTCGAGGTGTATTCAGCAACAGCGTTCATCCTAAATTGTCTTTATTTTCTTACAGTATAAAAACCGAAGAGGCTGAAGAACGTGCTAGGAGTGTAATTGTCCTCAAGCACATACGCCGCTGTCCCAAGCTTGACGAGAGTATAGGCCAAGAATGAGTTTGATAAATGCATTGTGAAGGACGCAGTGAGCTTGAAAGCACGAGTGGCAACAATTCCAGCTTCAAGTCTTAATGCTTTGGGAAGAGACTTGCTGGTTCTCAGGATCCAAAAAGATGCGACAAAGGAGGAGACCTTGACACATTCTTTATAGACGTTCAAGATCTAAATCACGCGAATGTTGAGAAACGAAGGTCCTCCTGACCACAGATCCCTCTCTCGCTGTACTTATTGGACTAGCACTCAAAATTCTCATCAGGTGGCCGGAATATTTTCAAACACCTTCGAGATTGCAAGGCAACAGCTACACAGAGTAACATGAGAACGCACACTCAATGTAAGGGTGGCATTTGCATTTTGCGCTTCCTGTTGGTAGCATCGGGAAAAGGCCACCTTTTGGTCTAGTCGGATATAAATGGAAGTAAATGAATCACGGTAGCTCAGTATTCTATGGACAGATCCTTGTATGGCGCAGAGACAGCTGCCAGTATAGGACAACAAGTCGCAGATCAGATGTAGGCCCATAAACAAAAAATAGGCTACCATGCCACAGCGCTTAGAAAGCAAAAGTAATGGCATTCCAGAGATTGAGGGGCACTATTGAGAAACTGAGAGTAAGTCCACCAAAGCTCAGGGAAGACTGGACAGCGGCATGCAACGTTCCATCGACCGTTGAAAACACATAGTGGGCCATGTGGTCTGCAATAATCCTATGGTCTCGAGATGCCAACTCTGCCGTTGAATAATGCAGGACAGCCTTCTGCCCACCCAAACGCGAGATCAATGTGGACAAGATTGTGTGACACATAAAGTCACTCGAGAAAGACCAGGGAAAGTAGCCCCACATCTAGCATACATAAAACACATAACACTGTAAATTAATGGGAATGGTGCGGTGTGAATCGGACGAAGGCGAGACCTGATGAGAAAGAATGAGAGAGCCATGGGCGTGTGCAAGTTGCGGTACCTGAGACCCTGTTCCTACAGGCAGTACCGCTGTACCGAGCCATCCCGGCTCTTAGGCTTATTGTGACTGTGACCCCGGTAGAATGTGATCGAGGTGATCATAGTACAATGGATAGCGCCACCGACCCGACCCTAAATCTTGCCTGGGGCACTGTCCGCCTGATTGGCGACCAATGAAGCGCGATACTTGGCAACTCGCTGAGCGTCACATGGTATACAGTCTTTTTCCCCTGTAGCAGGGATGGGATGACAAGTTTTAGTCTGGCCGAGTAAGTGATGTGGAGGAAGAAAGAAGACGGATGTTGTGAGAGGTAGATTATTTCCCCGCATTTCGGTAAACCTTCCCCATATCCAACTCAGCGCTATGAACAAGAAGTGGCTTGGCAAACGAATCTAAATCACCAGCTCGAGACCTCTTGTCGCTTTGCAACTACAGCAATACTCAATGACAGCAGCAGTAGTCTCTTCAATTTCAAGTCACAAACAGGGCGCAGGAACCCTACACGCGGTAAACGATGTGAATGCAAAGAGACACCACTGACCTTCGCGTCGTGCTTTCCCCAGCCTCTAGTGTTGACAAGCTCATGCATTTCCATCTCGCTGCGCCATCGCAACCCCACGAAAGCCTTTCATTCGAAGAGGACAAATGTACGGAAAGACCTCTGGTGGATGGCAAAGAGCAAGCCAAGGAAATACATCACAAGAGCTGAGGATGACACGAACGACTTCAAGTCATGGGTTTGAGGCCGCGTATGAACAGCCAAGTGGGCATAGCGATGGCTTTTGGATGTCCTATAGTCCCCAAATCGCTTGGATCAAAAAGGCCCGTGACTTGGGCATTTTGCGGCATCACCTCGTGCACTCTGAACAGCTGCGGAATGGAATGTCCTCATTACACCATCTGGAGGACAAAGGCACGCATTGGGACGTCTGCATCGGGTGTGTCACTACCCATGCCAATATCTCATCTTGAAGACATTTGAGACTCCCATGGAAGGCGATTTCTAGGCCGTCACCATGGCTTTCGCTAATCTACAATAATATGTTGTTCGATGAAAGGAAATGCAGACGATTCGCATGCTTTTAGCTCCAACTAAGTCTTTCTTCTTAGTCCACTACTATTCCTATCGTAGAAGGCTAACCACAGAGCCGCACCCCAAAGTCGAAGCGAAATTTCAGGCACTCCGTTCATCTTTACGAACTTGCATTTGTTCATGTTTCCTTTCTCAGGCTTAATCAATCAATGCACTCGCTATGCTTTTCCTCGAAAAAAGTTCGCATTCCAAAACGCCCTCAGAGCATGGCCGACTTATGCGAAAGCTCACGCACTCCTTGCTGGATCTCTGCAATCTCTTGACTCCCACGGAACTTCACAAAGCCACAAGAAACTCAAGCACCGCATATGAATACCTTCGAGGCCACCCCCCGAAAGAACGCTCCTGCAACGCCAATTATATCTTCAGCCCATCCTGTCACCCTTATTCTTCCGCCCATCTCCTTCTCCACAAGTTCCAGTGTCGCCAAGAATGCCGGAAGATGCTGAACGGCCTCTTTCTCGTCCTCTCCCTCAGCCGTGATCGTAACTACCGTCCCCTGAGTCAGTTTCAGAGTCTGCAGCTTGAAAAGGCTCTTTGCGTTCCCGGATTTGCCATTGGCGGTGACTGTGATTTCAGAGGGAAAATGCTTTGCTTCTTTGACAAATTGCGCAGCTGGGCGACTTTCGGGGGAGGTGGTGGTGGTTTCTTCTTCATACGTCTTTGCAGGGAGCAGGGAGCAGGGAGCAGGAGGCTGGCGTTCAGGAAATATGTAGAGTGGGAGTAATGTCTGGCGTACATTCTCGAACTGGGTGTCTCCTAGAAGTCCTACAAAGGGGAACGATGACGAGAACGAAGGATGAGGATGGGCCAACTTATAAAATGTTAGATGCACTCGCTGGCCGGACTTCTCCGGGTCAAATGTATGAGAGGCATACTATGTAATAGCGTTTACTAAATTCTTGGCTGAGGTCGAACGATGCACCGTTTGATAGAACAAGGAAGGTCAGAAGGAGAATTGTGGTTGATGGACCGAGGAAAACTCAAAATTTTACATAGCGCTGGCTCCATGTACTACAGATCACCTCTATAGGTCATCAACCCATCAGCAAAACCAGGCGGGTCTGTTGCAGAGAGTCCAAACCGACGACCATGTATATCGCTCTCGGGCGCAAGCACCGCGTCCAAAGACTCGATCTTCCTCCTCATCTCTAGCAGCCTTGGCCACCATTTCTCCAGGCCCTCCGCTTCATCATTTCCAGCCCCTCGAGCCCTTGTATCTGTACCACTAAAGCCCAAAAATCGTAACGCCATCCCTCATCAAGATCTGGACGGAGTTCGCGGCGCACCTTTTCCCATGCTTGTTCCCAGGTGGTGCAATCTAAACGGTGTCTCAACACGCCTTGGTCACTATTGATTAAGTTCTCATCTTAAGACCCAGTCAGGGCTTCTATGTGAGAGTACAATCGGACACCAATCCTCTATAGGCCATTCCTGTACAGTCCACCCCCATCTACCTAGTGTATCTCTTGGCCGACCCAGCTGGCATTCTTGACGTAAGGCTTGGGGAAATGCACCCAAACTCGAATTTCGGGCTGTATGGTCTGGTCCACTGGAGATCACACGGCAAAGCTTATCGTGGACAGATGACACACCCGTTCCTAGCAACAAAAGCTGGAGACTACTTGAATTAGGGAGGAGCTGGGGGGCACAATGTGGGAACCAATTCCTTCATTGAATTGCCATTCAGTGCGAGCGCAAACACTCAAGATGTGCAGAGCGAGGAATGAAAACGGGACAATCTCTTGGGAAGACTAAACGAAACAGCAAATTGTATATCTTTGTAGTCAATATCGAATAGATAGAATTGGCGGAGTTCAAGGGCGATTGTCCTGAAAAGAAAGGTACATTGTAAACAAGGGCCATTTTTCAATTTAAAGAGGAGGCAGCGTTGTGCACTACAGTCCGAATGAAGTCACCAAAACCTACTGATATGAAAGTCTGCAGTTGCTGTGCAGAGACACTGATGTTTCTCCCAAAATTCCACGTGTTTCACACCCTTCCCATGTCATTGAGCAACCGAAAGAACGCAGACAAGACATTGAATACGTGTGGCAGTTGACGCACCAATCTAGTTGATTGGCCAGCCAACTGACGTTGGATTGTCAATCCAACTGACGATTGGCTATTCAACGTACTAATGCAGGTGGTTGGCCAATTACCTAGTTGACGACCCAATTACCTACAGTAGTACGTTGAATAGCTATTCACCTAGAGCCGCTTTTGCTCCCCCCAAACGGCTCCCTAAACGACTCCCTTTAAACGGCTCCCCCTAAACGGCTCCCCCTAAACGGCTTCCCCCAAACGGCTTTCCCCAAACGGCTCCCTAAACGGCTCCCTTTAAACGGCTCTCCCCAAATGGATCCCCGAATCTTGCGACGGAGAATTTTTGTTTTTGCGATTACCCCA
>JAABUQ010003792.1_pt1 | contig 26862 bp, 25 predicted proteins | sample 5560001 | NCBI WGS metagenome assembly JAABUQ01 (sample SAMN10711888, study PRJNA513371) | rock metagenome | isolation source: Antarctica rocks | place: Antarctica: Victoria Land, Finger Mt nord | collected 2015-12-18 | reverse complement strand
AAATTTCATTTTATCTAAAACCAACTTCGGTATCAGATGTAGTTAAAGCTGTTAAATAATTTATAACAATAATAGAAAACATCATGGCCGATTTAAGTAATAAAAAAGTAGCAATATTAACCGAAGAGGGTTTTGAGCAAGTAGAACTCACCAGCCCGCAGGAAGCTTTAAAAGCAGCCGGGGCTACCGTACATATCATATCCCCCGAAGGCGGCGAAATTAAAGCGTGGGACAAAACCAATTGGGGAATTACCGTTACTGCCGATAAGAAACTGGCTGATGTGAGTCCGGATGATTATGACGCGTTGGTACTTCCGGGCGGCGTTTTAAACCCGGATAAATTGCGCCAGGACAAAGATGCCGTAGCTTTTGTATCCGCATTTTTAGATGAGGGAAAACCGGTTGCAGCTATTTGCCACGGTCCGCAAACTTTAATTGAAACCGGAATGATCAGCGGAAGGAGAATGACTTCTTACCCATCTTTAAAAACAGATTTAAAAAACGCTGGTGTGGATTGGGTGGATGAAGAAGTAGTGTCCGACAAAGGTTTGGTAACCAGCCGTACGCCTGCAGATCTGCCGGCTTTCAACAAAAAAATGATCGAAGAGATTACGGAAGGAAAACACGAAGTACCGGAAGTACATCATTCGCCAGGTCAGGAAATTTTATAAAAATATACCGGTAAAAACAGTATCAAAAAAGCAGGATCAAATAGGTTCTGCTTTTTTGTTGCCCTATATTTGCGCTTTGTGTTTTAACAACCAACATTCTTCACCTCGCACCTCGTGACAAAACGCTACCAATGGCCTGTCTTATTCCGGATACTTCTTTTACCGGTAACTTTTAGTGTTGCAGCTTATCTGGCTTTTTATCAGGCGCATGGCCTTTTTTACGGAATGCTGGTGCTTCTTATTTTTCAGTTGGGTGAGCTTTACCAGTTTCACCAAAAAATTTACCTGGAACTGGACCAGTTTGCAGAAGCAGTCCGCTACCGCGATTTCTCCCGTCATTACAATACCAAAGGTTCCACCGTTGGTTTGGAAGTGCTGCGCGGCGGTTTTAATGCCATCAACAGTACGTTTAAAACTATCTCCCGCGAAAAGGAAACGCAATACCAATACCTGCAAAAAATACTGGAACTGGTGGGCACCGGGATTTTATCTTACGAAGCCGAAACAGGAAACGTGTTGTGGATGAACGAAACACTGAAAACCATGCTTCGTTTACCTTACCTAAAAAATATCAGTGCTTTGGAAAAACGCGACGGGCATTTGTACAAGGAAATCATCAGCCTGAAAAACAGCAACAATGCCATTGTTACTTTGCAAGGCCAGCAATCTTCCATAAAAGTGCTGTTGTCGGCCACAGGCTTTCAAACGGAAGGAAAGCGCTACAAACTGCTGGCTTTGCAGAATGTGAACGAAGCTTTGGACGAAACCGAATCGCGCGCCTGGCAAAAGCTGCTGAGTGTGATGACACATGAGATCATGAATTCCATTGCGCCTATTTCTTCGCTGGCAAATACCTTGAAAAACCGTTTGCAGGAAGCCCATGCTTCTTTTAGCACCGAAAAACAGGCGTCGGCTTTGCTGGAAGATCTGGAACTGGGCATTGATACCATCCAGCGCAGGAGCGAAGGGCTGCTGAAGTTTGCAGAAACTTACCGAAACCTAAATAAGATCACCACATTAAACGTGAAGAAAGTTCATGTGCGCGATCTGTTTGAAAGCTTAAACACATTAATGGAACCTACTTTGGCCCGGAAAAACATTGAGCTGGACATGGTTTTAAAAGATCCGGGTTTAACGGTAGAAGTTGACCCGATGCTGATCGAACAAGTGCTGATCAACCTGCTGGTCAATGCGATAGAAGCCGTAAAAGAACGGGAAAATCCCCTGGTCGTTTTATCGGGTTATGTGCTGAACGATAAAAAAACAGTCATCAAAATAACAGACAACGGCACCGGCATGGCCGAAGACCTGTTGGAACAGATCTTTGTGCCTTTCTTCAGCACTAAGAAAAATGGCAGCGGCATCGGACTGAGCTTGTGCAAGCAAATTATGCTGCTGCATAAAGCACAGATCCAGGCACAATCTGTAGAAGGGGAAGGGACGGCGTTTTTGTTGGTGTTTTGAGGAAATCGCCATTTCTTAACAATAGTTGCTGGCATGAAGTCCTATTGTAACAAATAATCGGCATGAATCCGGGAATTACAAGGCCGTTTATTTTGCTGCCGTTCCATCCGTTAAAATAATAAAATCCCCCATTTTACCCAACTTCTCCCAATCCGGTTTTGCAAAATCTTCCGAAGCATAAGCAGCAATATTTTTTATGGAAGCGTTAGGCAGATACTTTTTCAATTGTGCAACAGCCCCTAATTTTTCTTCACTATGGAAACCGCCGTTGATATGAAAAACCATAAAACCAGGATGTGTTTTTAAAAAAGAAGCGACAGACCAGCCCATGGTGGCATCCCACAGGTTTTGTGCCTGGTACATTTGCATGCCGCCCATTGCATTGTGCCCGCCCATAATAGCATCAAATTTTTTTAAGTAAGCTCCGGTTGCGGTATCAATCGGAAGCGGCGGCAGGTAAGCTTTGCCGTTTTTATCTAACTGGTTCAAAGCTTTCAGGCCCATCCGGCTCACCATATTGGTATATCTGGAAGGTGCATTGGCTGCAATAACCGGCAGATGATTGTTCTTTGCATATTCAATTAATGGGCGGTAATCTTTGTAGTTGGGCCAGCATCGGGCATCAATTACAAAATTCTTTTCGCGGATCAAACCAGCCAGGTATTCGTTCAACACATTCTGGCAGTCGGTTTCAAACATTTCCATAGATAAGGCAACCTGCTGCAAATGTGCTTCTGCCAGCTTTTGCAGGATCGTTGCCTCCAAAACATGACTGATCGAATCGTTGTGCTCTTCCCCAAAAAACACGGCGTCGGTTTTGTTCAAAGCTTTTACCAGCTCATCAACCGAAATGATTTTTTTGAGGGAAGCTTGATAGATTTTATAAGAAAAAACACTTTGTGCATCAACAAAAATGAAGCTTAGAAATAAAGGGAGGAATATGAAAATGCTTCTTTTACCAGGTAAAAATCCCATAAAACAAAAAATGATTATTGTGTTTCGGATAAAACCAATATTGCATTGTAATTTTAAAAAAACAACCCTATATTTGCGCTCTTGTTTTAAAAAGCGTATAATACTAAAAAGATATGAAAAGAACGTTCCAGCCTTCACAGCGTAAGAGAAGAAATAAGCACGGTTTCCGCGAGCGGATGTCAAGCGCAAACGGCAGAAGGGTTTTAGCTGCAAGAAGGGCAAAAGGCAGGCATAAGTTGAGTGTATCTTCAGAGCGTAAGCACAAAGCATAAGTACTTTTCCTGTGATAGGCAGGAAATGCCGACCGGTTTTTTTAGTGTAAATTTAAACCGGTTTTTTTATTTTCATGAACACGCTACCAAAAGAAGAACGGTTGTCTGGTATAAAACTTATTACAGATTTATACCAAAACAGTTCTTCTTTTTTATGTTATCCGTACAAAATCAACTGGCAATTCATTCCGGCTGCAAATACTTCTCCGGCCAAAGTGTTGTTTTCGGTTTCCAAAAAAAGATTTAAAAAAGCAGTTGAACGTAATTTGTTAAAACGGCGGATGCGCGAAAGTTACCGGCTGCAAAAGCAGGAGTTTTTGTTTCGGAAGATGGAAAACCTTGAAAAGCAGCTTGTTTTTTCCGTAGCTTATATCGGCAAAGAGATCAATGATACTGTTTTTATGAGGCTAAAAATGCAGAAAGTGTTACAGCAATTGGCTGAAAAACTAAGCTGATGAATGTTATAAACCGATTTTTAAGCAATATCGTAAGTCGGTTCTTTATTTTGCTGATCCGTTTATACCAGTATTTATTTTCGCCGATGCTGGGCGCTTCCTGCCGTTATACGCCCACCTGCTCGGAATACGGGACGGAAGCGATCAGAAAATATGGACCGTTTAAAGGCGGATGGTTAACTTTAAAAAGAATTGCACGCTGCAATCCCTGGGGCGGCCATGGCCACGACCCTGTTCCTTAATAACCATGAGTGTAATCCTGCAAATAGAAACCGCTACCGCTTCCTGCTCTGTTGCGCTGGCAAAAAATGGAAACGTCCTCTCTTCCAAAACCATTAACCAAAGGAATATCCATGCCGAAGTGATTACTGTTTTTATCGGTGAATTATTTGCAGAAAACGGTCTGACTTTTAAGGAAATGGATGCCGTTGCCGTAAGTTCTGGTCCGGGTTCTTACACCGGTTTGCGCATTGGTGTTTCCACGGCAAAAGGTTTGTGTTTTTCGTTGGATAAACCGCTGATTTCGGTAGAAACATTGCAGGCAATGGCAGCAGGTTATTTATCACGAATAAAAGAAACGGAAGATAAATTTTTATTGTGCCCGATGATCGACGCACGGCGGATGGAAGTTTTTACCGCTTTGTTTGACCAGCAGTTGAGGCAGATAGAAGCCACTTCTGCCGCAATTATTGATTCGGAAAGTTTTAAATCAACTTTAGATCAGTATCAAATTATTTTTTTTGGTGATGGTGCCGCAAAGTGCCAGCCTGTACTGGGCAATCATCCGAATGCTGTTTTTATCGATGATTTTTTGAACCGTGCCGGGGATATGACTGCTATCGCTGCAAAAAAAATGGAGGAGCAGCAGTTTGAAGACGTCGCGTATTTTGAGCCTTTTTATTTAAAAGATTTTATTGCTGGAAAGATCAAAGATCAGTAGTAAGATCTTTTGAAGATACGCATCCACATCCGGTTAAAAAAGCCTCTTTCTTCTCCCATTGGAATATAGCTTGCGTTCGCCGGGTGTTCGATCACCCTGCCAAACTTTACCGAGAATCCTAAAAATACATCTAAGCCCGTAGCTGCTGCGGTCGTGTTGTAATTGGATTTGGAAAACTGTGCATCGTGCAGCAACTGCTCTGCACCCAGATAAAATTCTGCATTGGGCGATTTGATCATGAGTTGGCCGCCAATATTCCAAACCCGGTCATCATTATAAGTAGCCAAAGCTGTAAGCCAGAGGCTTTTGTAGGTGAAATGGTTGACCAAAGCAGCCGTAAGCCCGTTATAAAACAGGTTCTTGGAAACAACAAAAGTCGGCAGGTAATAAAAATCGGCCGTAAACAGATTGAATTTTTTGCTTGCAGATAAATCAGCTTGTCCGTCAATGGGTGCAATAAAAGCATGGTCACTTGGGTTTTTGGTGATAATGCTGTCTGCTTCAGTCAAAATCCGGCTGTCGTTATAACGGGTTACAGCAATCCGGTCAACATTTTGTGATCCGTTGAAATCATAAGTTGTGGTGTTTTTACTCCAGCGGATAAAACCCAAATCCCTTACGTTTCCCTGTAACAGTACACCGTTTTCCAACTGCGCCTGCACGCCAAAACTAACCGCAGCGCCCGGGTTCCGGTAACCTATCAAATCCCTTTTTCCAAAAGGGCCGCCGGTGTATGTGGAGATGTATTTCCCTTTTAAAAACAAAGCAGCTTGCGTGCTGTCTTTTCCAACATAAAAACTGGATTGTGTAATATTAAGTTTGGTATAATAAACACCAAGCAAAGCGCTCAGCTTCATTCCAAAAGCAACAGTTGGCGATACTTTTTTCCGATAGGTCAAACTTAGTTGATGATAGCCTTGCGTGTGGGCATAATTGTTGAACAGATCATTGTTATAAGTTCCGTTTGCAAAGTTTTTGTAGTTGTCCAGCAGCAGTAAACTTTCATCGGTAATACTTCCGCTGCCTGTGGCTTTGGTTTGGGCAGATAAGCCGATTTCCGAGTCGTCGTCCAATCGGTTATACATTTTCAGCATAAACCAATAGGTGTTGACGTTTAGATTTATGCTGTTTCGTTTTTGCAAACCGGAAGTTAACCGACTGCTGTTGTAAGTTCCTTTGCTGATGAGGGAACGGATGGTATTTTGTCCGTTTCCTGCAAAACTACTGTTGCTGCTGATGTTAGGGATAAAGAAGTTGAAAGCAAATTGCCTGCTCGAATCGGGAATAAAAGCGCGCTGCGCGGGGTTTTCAAACGAATCAAATAAAGTACCGGTATTAAAATGTGAAAATTGCTGGGCACGGGCTGTAAAAACCATGAAAAACAAAAGCAGGCCTGTTAGAAATTTCATCATACAAAAGAAGAAAAATTTGTATCATAAAAGGGCATCTCTAAAAACCCGTATTATTTGTTTGGCCTCACCTTTAATTCCTCTCCATTGGAGAGGAAAAGGAGCGTTTTTAGAGATGCCCTGAAGTAATAATTCGGTAAGGGGTTTCACTTACCCAATACAGTAACAAAAATATTACATTAAGTAATTTTGCCAACTATTAGAAGTTTATTTAAATTTATTTTATCCTTCTTTAAATAGTAAAACCATGAAATTAAATAGTAAAACCATGAAATTAAACCTATCCAAATTCTATCTACTACCCACTTTTGTTTTTTTGATTGCCCTAACAATGAGTTGTAAAAAAGAACAGGGTACAGTTAAGGTAGTTACAATGGTCATAGCTTCAAAATTAGACAAAGGAAGTCCTGCTCCCCCTTCTTCTACCGCTAATCCAACCGTTATATCTTATCTGAATATAACGGAACAGGAAACTAATGAAAAGTATGGATTAGCTTTGGGAAGAATAGAGGGGTTTAATTACGTTGAGGGCAATCAATACGTTCTCAAAGTCCAAAAAACTACTATCAGCAACCCACCGGCTGATGGCTACACAGAACAATATAAATTGCTTGAAGTAATATCTACAACAAAGGTTGGCAATTAATAAAAATCCGGATTATAGCCTTTACGTTATCCAATTTAAAAACATCCAAGCAACATTCAAAAAGCCTTAAATACCTTAGTTTCTTTTTAAAAAGTTACACTCAATCTATCACCTCATTAAAAACTTAAAAAAATGAAAAAGCGTCTACTTTATTCAGTAGCATTATTATGCTTAATCGTTGCTTCTTGTAAAAAAGATGCCAACAAGAATGGAAACTCGGATTCTAAAACATCTGAACTTGTTACACTTAAATCTGGTGCGGTAGTGGAGAAAAAGGGTGATAAGTACATTTGGCAGGGAGACATGGTATTATCATCAGCACAACTTAAAAATTTAGATGAAAAGGGCACTATTTTCGGCGAGGCCCCAAAACACCTTGGCCCTGATACTTCAATCCATCTGGTTTATAATCTTCCAGTGCAATCAGGAGCAAATAATACTGCTATTCCAAGAGCGTTTAGTATTTATCCAACCTCTTATAACATGTGGGCTATGGTTCGATTTACATATAATGCAAATTTGCCTGCTTAGTTGAAAGATGAAATAAAGCAAATTCTCTTACAATACCAGGCAACAACAAATGTTAGGTTTTACAACGCGACCGGACAACCAACAGTAGATCCTACTTATGGTTTTGCCTACCCATATATTGACTTTGTTTACGCTGGTTCAGCAGACGTAAGCGATTCTTATGTTGGACGACAAGGCGGACGACAAGCAATAAACCTTGCCGATTTTGTTCAATACCAACCATCAGCAATAATTCATGAAATTGGACATGCAATTGGTTTACTGCATGAGCAGCAACGTCCTGACAGAGACACTTATATTAATGTTAATACATCCAACTTAACAAGTAGTGGTCAGGCTCAGTTCCAGAAAATAACTAACAACTATTATATAATAGGAACTTATGACTTTAACTCAGTCATGGGATATAGTTCATTCACCAGTAGTACAAGTGTGGTTCATGCTACAAATCAACCTATGTACACAAAAAAGGATGGAAGTTCTATCAATCAAGGATTTCAATTATCAAATTTAGACCAATTATGGGTTAATACATTCTATATCCCTTATATTGCTCGTTCTGATGTGTATGCAGAATTAGATAATACAGTTTACAAGCAAGATGGTACTGTGATGACAGCACAAGAAAGACTCGACTTTCAAGCACAATTAAATAACGGTGATCCTAACCCACCAGCTTGTTGCCGTATTACCAATAATTTCTAAAGGCTATTTTATAACTCTCTAAAACCTTTAAGTAAAAAAGTAGCGAATCGTTGTTCGCTACTTTTTTATAATATGGATGATTCTTTCCTATGTCATGCAATCACAGTTATAAATCTAAAACAAAAGAAAAACAGATTTTTTTCCTGCTAATTTTGCTTTTTTTCAATATTAATTTTACGATAGCCCAAAACAGTCAATTATCTTTTTCGACCGGCGCATCGGTTAATGTAAATGACTTTCAATGGTCAATTGCAGGAAATACCCAAGGGCAATCCCCGAATATTCTATCTGAATTGATTTTTAAGAAAGTAACATCATTGGGTATCTACTTAGAGGGCACTTACAGACCTTTTAAATTTTTTGAAATAAACAGTTTTTATCAAAAAAACGGTGTTATAAGTGGAAACGGTTTTGATGCAGATTATAATGGTGATAATCGAACAAATCCTACTTATAATGAACCTTTTTTAAGCAATAAAGGCGAGTTAGAAATATTTAGACTGGGTGTAAATCTTTTCTTTGTTCACAAGGGAAATTTCCATTTGGGTACAGGAGTTTTTTATGCTTCCACTATACAAAATCTATATATTCTTAACTCCGATTTTGAAAACTTAAAAAGTACTTACAAAGCAAAATGTCGTGGCCCTATGTTTTCCCTGAACGGAAACTACAAAATAAATAAAAAACTATCCATTAGGGGTTCTTTATCTTATTGTTTTGTTAAATATAACGCGGAAGCAAATTGGAATTTAATAGATGAGTTTATGCACCCATTAAGTTTTGATCAATATTCTAAAGGCAGGAATACGGATGGCGAAATAGGGTTCAGCTATAAACTAAATTCTCTTTTTGCATTAACAATTAATGGAACAATAGGCAATGCAAAATCTTTTAAAGGAATTGATAAATCTTACTTAAAGACTAATACACAAATTCTAACTCAATTTAATGGCTCAAATAGTACTTTTTATGCATTTAGAATAGGTACAAACATTGTTTTTTTTAATCATTGTTCGATACCGTCCCAAAAGATTTAGAGGAAATATATAAAAACAGAAAAATTTTTGGTTGTTAATTTTATGCCGATAAAAGAAGCATGGGGGAAATATTATTATTTCAACAGAAAAATTAACGGACAATTATAAGTTTAAGCAACCTCATCTTTTACATCTATTCCTGCAATAAATACTTTTTTAAATAAAATTTACGCTTATCTTTACGTCAACCAATTATAAACTTTTATGAAAATCCCCTATTTCACCATTCGGTTGCTGATGTTTTTCAGTCTGTTATCCATATTGATTGGCTGTAATAAGAAAACAGAAGTTCCGTCAGTACCTGTTGCAACCGTACCTGCTGCCACTGTGCCTGTTGTTGTACAGCCATCTGCCGACTTAGCGCCGATAACACCTATTGGTTATAACGGGTACGACTTGGTATGGAACGATGAATTTAACGGCAGTTCGCTGGACGCCACAAAGTGGAGTTACGAAGTTGGCACCGGAGTAAATGGCGATTTTGGTACCGGCCAGCTTGATCGGGCTACTGATCGCACAGAAAACGTAAGCCTGCAAAACAGTATAGCTAATACTGATGGCGGAAGTTTGGCCATTACCACGCGGCGGGAAGCTTACATGGACAGGCAGTACACCAGTGGCCGTATCAATACAAAAGGTAAAGCTTCTTTTGGCTCGGGCTATAGGATTGAAGCACGTGTATGGGCTAAGGACGTGCGATATAAAGGACAAGGCTTTGCTTTTTGGCTAATGCCTGATGAATTTCCGGCAGCATTAGGATCTATTATGTGGCCACAAGGCGGTGAAGTAGATATAATGGAATATGTGGGTGCTATTCCCGCACATAATTTAGGAACTGTTCATTATGCCTGGTTCTGGAAAGATAACCAGTACGTGGATTGGAACCATGCGCACAAAGGTGCCTACTATTCGTACCTTAGTAAAGAAGTGCCTAACCCTAAGCCCGTGTATGGCAATTGGCCTGCCAGTGCAACCGATTTAAACACCGGCAGTGGCGGCTATTATATTTACCGGATAGAGTTTTTTAATGACCGGCTTGAATTTAGCATCAACAATCATATTTACCACATACATTATTTAAATGACGGCGCAGCCTTTGATCATGGCAAAGCAGACGGGCAGGATAAAGACAGTGTTGTAGTACTTAATGGTAAAAGAACCTATCTGTCCGAATATTCCAATCATTTCCCGGAATGGAAACCGTTTGAGCATAAATTCTACATCATTCTTTCGGCAGGCGTAGGCGGGAATGATAACATGAGTTATGGTGGGGCAATAACCCCGAGCGCTGTATTTCCATGTTCTACATTTGTAGATTGGGTAAGGGTTTATAAAAGAAAGTAGCATGGTACGGTAGTTATACGGTTAGCAATAAAACAGCAACTTTATTATTATAAAAAAAGGTTTTTTGCAGTCCTTCCATTTAAACTGATTTTTTCCAGGCCTTATTTAACTGTTCAAAAACAGAAAAATTTTTTTTGTTGATTTTATGCCGATAAAAGAAGCATGATCAACAAAAACAACAGTTAAAATTCAATTTGCTCAAAAAGCAGTCGTGTCCCTTTTAACCGTTTTGGGTTTACTTTGCTGTAAATATAAATTGGTGTAAAAGTTGTTTTGTGAAGCTGTAAACTGAAGGGCAACGGCAAAATAATCTTTCCATCCGGGGTTTTTCTGACCGAACGATTTCGCAATTTCCGGCCTGAGCCTGTTTTTAAAATTCTGAAATGAATTGGGCAGATGCATGAAAAATGAAATATTACTTTGCTCGGCCAGTAGTTGATCGAATTCGTAATATTGCTGGTCTTCGCTGATGAAATGCTGCTGATGATAATTTCCCAGGTAATTTTTAATCCCGGTTTCCGATTCCGACAGCAGCAGATAATTATCGATCAATACAAAATAAGGTTGTTTAAAATGCAAAAAAGGCTCGCCCAATAAATAATAAAAAAGGTCATGATACTTTAAACGCATTTGATTACTGTCAGGGTCAACACTGATATTACGAAGAAAAGGTTCCAGTTCAGATCCATTTTTTACTTTGACAACTGCTACTTTTTCATTTTCTGCGGTTGTGATCACGGCAAATTCTTTACCCAATTGTTTTCGAAAAGCTGTTTGGATGGAAACCCCGGTCTCCTCCCTAATCAGCTTAAACAAAGCTTTTGCTTTCAGGTCATCGTGCCGCTTGATCTGCCAATTGTCCAACTCCTTTAAAAAACCAGCTGTCTGGTTATAAGCAAAGCTGATCGCCGAAGCTGTATTGATTGGGTAAATATCTTTTATCGAGTTCTTTACGGGCTGCTGCTTCAAAAACAAATTAAGATAAGTTGCAGCAGCCGTATCTGTTTGCGTATAACCATTAAAAAGCAAAGCATCACTTTTATAATTTAAACTTAATGCGGAATTGGCTTGGAAACCAGTTAAAAACCTAAAAAAATCATCTTGCTGATTCTTGAAAAGCATTTTAAACAAAACCGGAAACTGCTGGTAATTAACGTACAGATCGGCAATCGAATTTTTATTCTGCTGATCAGATAATTGCGTCAGGTTGTTGAATTTATTTTCCACCCTTTCATCTAAAAAATTCAGCAATAAGGTTTTACTGAAACTTCCTGCCATAACCTCGGCGTTAATGGTGAAATAGAATGCTTCTTTTAAGGCAGGAAAATAGATAATTTGAATTGTTTTGTTCCCAATCTTGTTTGATTCAATTGCTGCGTTGGTTTGGCGGACAATTGTTTCCAGTGATTCCTGCAGATCGGCAATCCCATTGGAATTTGTAGTCAGTAGCATTTCAGTATTGTTGGAATTTATTTCGGGATGAAGCGAAATAAATATACTCCGGTTGCTCAAAGCAGATCTTATCTCCGCCTGCTTCAGCAAATGATCGTGCAGATACTGCAACTCGTTTGCCTTTTTTTGTCCGATAAAAGAAGTAAGCAATGGGCTGTCTTTAAAAAGGGCATAAAATTCCGGATCGTTTTTAAATTCAAAAACCAAAGCTGCATTTTGCGGGATCTGGTTGATTATATTTGCCGTATTTTGCCCGGGCAATTTAATTCTGGAAAAATAAAAGGCAGTTATCGTTACGGCAGTCAAAAATAAAAAAACTGCAATCAGGATAATCTTCCGCATCTCATCTGTTTGCAACAAAAATAGAATATTCAAATCCGGGTAGGAAAACAATTCTGATTTTTGTTTATATTAGAAGTTATCATGAACAAACAAATTATCGTTACCGCGGCCGTTTATGGTTTGCTGGCCGTTGTTACCGGCGCTTTTGGTGCCCATGCTTTAAAAAGTAAATTAGATGCCGGGCAGTTGGAAGTGTGGCATACAGCCGTGCAGTACCAGTTTTACCATGTTTTTGCTTTGCTGTTTTTATCCACCTTAAATCTTCAAAACAACAACCTGCTGGATTGGAGCTATTATCTGTTTACTTTCGGCATCGTCTTGTTTTCGGGTTCGCTTTATTTGCTGGCAACGCGTGAATTACTGGGTATGTCTTGGATTAAATTTCTCGGGCCAATAACCCCGCTTGGCGGTCTGTTTTTTATTTCGGGATGGATCACGCTGGCCTTAGGCGTACTTAAAAAACCATGATGCTGGATTTATCAGATTCCATTCACGTTGAGAAGAAAACAATTTTTGCGGAAGTGGTCCTGCCGTTGCCTATCGCCAAAAATTATACGTACCGTGTACCTTTTGACCGTGCTGCGGAAGTTGCCATTGGCAAACGCGTAGTGGTACAGTTTGGAAAAAGCAAGATCTATACCGGCGTGATCTTATTGCTCGGCGAAAAGGCACCGGAAAAATATGAAGCCAAATACCTGATGGATGTGCTGGACGATGAGCCGCTCATCATTCCGCAACAACTGGCTTTCTGGGAATGGATCTCCAATTATTACCTGTGTAATCTGGGCGAAGTGATGAATGCGGCTTTACCGGCAGCGTTAAAACTGGCCAGTGAAACCCAAATTACACTAAACACGGAATATACTTTTGATAAGAGCGAACTGACCGACAAGGAGTTTTTGATTGTGGACGCGCTCGAAGTCCAGCCGGAACTTGCGGTAAGCGAAGTGAGCAAACTGCTGGGGCAAAAAACGGTGATGCCGGTTTTGAAGGTACTTTTCAAAAAAAACATCATCCACATTGCCGAGGAAGTGAACGAGCGTTACAAACCGCGCAAACGTTCTTTTTACAGCCTGAACCCGGTTTACCGGCAGCCCGAACAATTAAAAGAACTGTTTGAAATATTGGAGAAACGCGCGCCAAAACAATTGGATGCCGTGATGTCCCTGCTGCAATTATCCAAACAAAAGCAACAGGTTACCAAAGCCGAACTGGAAGAAGCCGCACAAGTGGGCACTGCGGTTTTAAAAGCTTTGGTGGAGAAAGAAGTGTTTCTGTTGGAAGAAAAGATTGTCAGCAGGTTTTCAAATAACGAATCAGAAGCAGAAAGTACTTTTGAATTCAATGCGTACCAGGAAAAAGCATTCCAGCAGATCAACCAGCAGTTTGCGGAAAAAGACGTGGTTTTGCTGCATGGCATTACTTCTTCCGGAAAAACCCAAATTTATGTGAGGTTGATTGAAGCCATGATCGAAAGCGGAAAACAAGTACTGTTTTTACTGCCCGAAATTGCATTGACCACGCATATCATCGAACGCTTGCGGCAGTATTTTGGCAATAAGATCGGCGTTTACCATTCCCGCTTTAATGACAACGAACGGGTTGAGGTTTGGAACAAGGTTTTAAGCGGGGAATATCGCGTGGTGCTTGGCGCGCGTTCTTCTGTTTTTCTGCCATTTAATCATCTCGGTTTGATCGTGGTGGATGAGGAGCACGAAAATTCTTACAAGCAATTTGATCCTGCACCCCGCTACCACGCACGGGATGCCGCTGTTTTTTTAAGCACACTGTACAAAGCAAAAGTATTGCTCGGTTCGGCAACGCCGTCGCTCGAATCGTATTACAACGCCCGGCAGCATAAATATGGTTTGGTTGAATTGAACACGCGTTTTGGTGAAGCCGTTTTGCCGGAGATCCAAGTCGTCAGCATCCCCGAAGAAACCAAAAACAAAACCATGCAATCCCATTTTTCAACTGTGCTGATGCAGGACATTCAATCGGCTTTGGAAAAAAAGGAGCAGGCCATTTTGTTCCAGAACAGGCGGGGTTATGTGCCGCTGCTCATCTGCAAAACCTGTGGCTTCACCTCAAAATGTATCAATTGCGATGTGAGCTTAACGCTGCATAAAAGCACGGGAAAGCTGCATTGCCATTATTGCGGTTACAAGGAAGACACGTATGCCGTTTGCCCGGCCTGCGGTTCGGCACATCTCGAACAAAAAGGTTACGGCACGGAAAAGATTGAAGATGAACTGGCTTTGTTGCTGCCTTTGGCGAGAATTGCGCGGATGGACTTGGATACCACGCGTTCTAAAATGTCTTTCCAAAATATTTTAAGCGACTTGGAAGACAAGAAAACCGATATTTTAGTAGGCACACAAATGGTGGCGAAAGGATTGGATTTTTCGGACGTAACCGTCATTGGCATTGTCAATGCCGATTCTTTGTTGAAGTTCCCTGATTTCCGTGCCAACGAACGCAGCTTCCAGATGCTGGCACAAGTGAGCGGCAGGGCAGGGCGGCGCGGCAAAAAAGGTAAAGTCGTGATCCAGACTTACGATCCAAACCATCGTGTCATCAATCAGGTGATCCGGAACGATTATGCAGAAATGTATGAATTGGAAATGGCCGAACGTTTACAATTTAAATATCCGCCTTTTTACCGCATCATTCAGTTGGATGTGAAACATAAAAACCCGGAAGCTTTGTATCACCAGGCCGAATACCTGGGCAACGCTTTAAAAAAACAATTTGGGGAAAGGGTACTTGGCCCGGAATTTCCACTGATTGGCCGCATCCGCAATTATTATATCAAAACCATCATCCTTAAAATTGAAAAAGAAGGAACTTCGATGCTGCGTGTTAAAAATATTTTAAAGGAAACCATTTTACAATTTCAAACAGAAAAGATCAGCAAGGGCAATTTGATTCGGGTTGATGTGGATCCGTATTGATGCTTCTTTTATAGGGTTAAAAAATCAATAGTAGGGTTTTATTTAAATTATTAAAATTTTTAGAAGATATTGAAACAACATCTAAAAAAAGATTGTCATTATCTGATTTTTCTTTTTCCAAAAGTCAAAAAGCTTTGAAGGATTATGAAGGTTCATTTAGTGATGCTTTGATCAAGGAAAGGCAAGGTGAACTGTAAAGGTATTTTTGAATACAAAACAAACTCCTGTACCTCATACTTCTTTTACCACCTGAAAATCATCAACCAAAATTTCCTGCCGGAAACAATTCGTGCGATCAACGGGTTTAAGAAAAACAATTTCAACCAAAACCTAAATCATTTATGACCACGATAGAAAATGAATTTTTAAAAATCTCCTTTCGTTCCAAAGGGGCAGAAATGACTTCCATCTTTAATAAACAAACCCAAACAGAGCATTTGTGGCAGGCCGATCCTGCTGTCTGGCCCTGGCATGCGCCAAATTTGTTTCCAATTGTTGGCGGTTTATTTAATAATGTGTTGCATGTAAACGGACAAACTTATTCTTTAAACCGGCATGGTTTTGCCCGTGAATCTGAATTTGCTTTGGTTGAAGCAAACGAAAAACATGCAAAATTTTCTTTGCCTTTCAGCGAAGCTACTTTAGCTGTTTATCCTTATCGTTTTGAATTTCAGGTATTTTATGATCTGTCTGACCAGCATTTACGGGTTACTTATAAAGTGATCAACCAGGACGAGCAAACCATTTATTTTTCTGTCGGCGGGCATCCGGCTTTCCGCGTCCCGTTTTTACCAAATGAAAAATACGAGGACTATTACTTAGAATTTGAAAACCCTGAACGTTTGTTAACGCACCTGCTTTCTGCCAACGGATTGTTCAGCGGAGAAACTGATATAATTCCAACTGACGGTAAAAAACTCTGGCTCAACAAAACCTTGTTTGACCGTGATGCACTGGTTTTTAAAAATATCACTTCTAAAAATGTAAGTATCCATAGTAAAAATCATTCCCGTAGTTTATCAATTTCTTTTAAAGATTTTAAAGATCTGGGCATTTGGGCAAAGCCGGGTGCCGATTTTGTTTGCATCGAACCCTGGCTTGGCCATGCGGATGCCGAAGGAAAAGTAACCGATATTCAGCAAAAAGAAGCGATTGAAAAAGTAGGACATGGCCACGTGTTTGAAGCTGCCTTTACCATCTCTTTGAACAATTAACGCACCTGTTTTTACCCGGTAAAAGAAGCATGGCCTGAAAGTAATGTTCAGGTCATGTTTCTGGCTGATAGGATTAAAGTATAACAAGATGTCCTGTTCTCCTGTTAAATTGCAATAGTTTCAGAAGAAGATGGAAAATAAACAAGCTTTAAAACTGAGCGTGCTCGACCAGTCGCCGGTACGAAAAGGCGGAAATGCAAAAGATGCGTTGCAGGAAACAGTTAAATTAGCACAACTGGCCGACGAGCTGGGCTATACGCGCTACTGGGTTTCCGAACATCATAATACCCAAACTTTGGCCGGCTCAACACCAGAAGTGCTGATGGCCCATCTGGCAGGGGTTACACAGCAAATCAGGATAGGATCCGGAGGTATTATGTTGCCAAATCACAGTGCATTAAAAGTGGCTGAAAATTTCAGGATGCTGGAAACTTTGTTTCCGGGAAGAATTGACTTGGGCATGGGCCGTGCGCCTGGTACAGACCGGATCACGGCTTCTATACTTAATCCTTCCAACACCTGGAGCGAACAGGATTTTGTGCAGCAATTGATCGATCTGCAGCATTATTTAAACGACACGGCAGAACCAGGCAGTATCCAGGAAAAGGTACGCGCCATTCCGCAAGCTTTAACTGTTCCGGCTTTGTGGTTGTTAAGTTCCAGCGGACAAAGCGGTTTGTTTGCTGCCCATTTCGGTATGGCGTTTACATTTGCGAACTTTATCAATCCGCAAGGCGGACCGGAAGCTGTACAAGTGTACCGAAGCCGCTTCAATCCCTCCGAAAACTTAAAGCAACCGCAAGCGAACCTGGCCATTTTTGTATTGTGTGCCGAAACGGAAGAAAAAGCAATGCAACTGCAAGCGGTAATGGATGATCAGTTGCTGAACATGGAAAAAGGGATCCGCCAAGGTTTTCCGGATTATGAGGAAGTAAGGAACAACATATATACTTATGCAGAACAGGAACGCATCCGATACAATCGGCAACGCATGGTATCGGGAACAGCAGGTCAGGTAAAATCAAAGTTGACCCAAATGGCAGAAGCTTATCAGGTTGATGAAATTATTGTGGTAACGATCACGCATCATTTTGCAGACCGGGTAAAGTCTTACGAACTTTTGGCTGATGCTTTTGAACTGGAGCCAAGGCATTTGCTTCAGGAAAGTAATTATTGATATGATAAAAGAAGCATTGTTCATTTAAAAAAACATGCTTCTTTTACGCCGGTAAAATTACTTTTTATAAATTCCAATCACTACTGCAAAAGCAACTAAGGCAGCAGCACCGATCAAACTGCCGGTAATTACGGGGTTATTCATCGCAGGCGGGACATATTTTACACCTTCCATATCGGTTTGGGCGGCTTCTTTTACATAGCGACCATGTGCAGGCACAGCCTCCTGGGCAAAATTACGTCCTAAATGCTGTAAGGCTTGTTTAAATTCTTTGCCAAACATGGGTTTCCCATGGCCGGTTGCTACAATCTGCGGATGTAAACCAATTAATTTACGAACTGATATTCCGGCTGCTTTCCAATCGTAGGTAAAATATTTTGGCGGCCCGCTGATGATCTTTTTTTGTGTCATTACTGCAAAAGCCGATTCCTGAACGGTTGTAACAAAAGCATCGCCGGCAATTAAAACATGATCGCTTTCGCGGAACAAAGAAACATGGCCAGGTGCATGGCCGGGTGTATGGATAATGCGCCAACCTGGCAATCCAGGCGTTCCTTCTTCCGGGAAAGCCTGTACTTTTTCGCCTAAATTTAAAGGTTTATTCGGAAACATCCATGAAGTTAAACTCATCAAACCACCTCCAACAAAAGGATCGGCCGGAGGATAAGCAGAACGGCCGGTTAAATAAGGCAGTTCTAAGTAATGCGCATAAACAGGGACGTCCCAGATCTTTAGCAGCTCCGTTAAACTGCCTACATGATCAAAATGCCCATGCGTTAAAATGATATTTTCGGGTACTGTTCCCGGTCCGAACAATTCTTCGGCCATCGCCTTGATTTTATGGGTTGAATGCGGTAAACCCGTATCTACCAGGACCCATTTTTTACTTTCGGGATCACCGGAGGCAATCATGTAGATATTTACAAATATAATTTTCATTCCCCAAACACCGGGGGCAACTTCAAAATAACTGTTGTTGGTGTTTTTATTCTGAGTAATTACTTGCTGTTCATCCATATTTTTAAGTTTATTTGCATTTAAACAAGGACCAAAGCTATAAGTTTTACAAGTTTAATCAATAGAAATTTATTGTTGATGCCAAAGGTTAAGGTATCATTTTAGGAGATAACATAATTTTAAAAACACCGTAAAAAACGATTTATTTGCTTTTACTATTTATTTATTTATTAACAGAAGTCTTAAACAAGTTTTATGAAAAAGAAAGTTTATTTATTATCGACCGTATTAATGCTTGCATTTTCTACAAGCCAGTTAAAGGCAGCAACCGTAATTACCGAACCGGTTGCAAAGGAAGTTAGCCTGACAGATGCACAGAAACAAGAAAAACTACAGGCTATAAAAGAGCGTGTAGAAGCAATTAAAGCAATGGATAAATCTCAGCTGAGCAAAGAGCAAAGGCAGGGTTTAAAAGCTGAGTTGAAAACCATGAAAGCCCAGGCAAAAGGCCTTGGCGGCGGTATTTATTTATCTGTTGGCGCCATTATTATCATCATACTTGTTTTGATCCTTATTTTATAATAAAGCCCAGGTCCTTTAAAAACAAGAAAGCCTGGCGTAATTTGCGCCAGGCTTTCTTGTTATAATCAATTTTAGTTCAAATTATCTTCCGCCCATTGACATCAGCTCTTCCACTGTAATTTTGTCAAAGTCTGCAGTGATGGCAAAAGTTCCGGGTTTAACCTTTTCGGCAGCAATAGATTTTAGCATTACATCTGCTTTTTGTCCTCTAACCAATGTGGAAAACTTAACCGGGAAACCATTTAAACCGGTAAAAAACTTAGTTAAAGAATTGGTTGGGGCCGATATGTCATTGGTAACCCAAACATCTACGCTAGTACCGCTTTTGCTGTCTTTTGCCAATACTTTTTTACATTGATAGCCGCCAATAGTTTGTGTTTCTGTGGTTGGGGTTAAAGTAAAAGAAGGCTCTTTATCTTTTGCCTGTTCTATGTCTGCCGGTGTATAAACGGCCGCTTTTTTGATAGAAGCCACAGGTACATCCACCAAAACCACCCTAAATCCTGCTTTGTCATCAGAAATCAGCTTGATATCGGCAGGGCCGGCCTGAAACTGATAAGCAGAAGAATCACCTTTAAAATAAATTTTGGCATCCTGCTGCTGTCCGTTGGCATTTACCGCATAATTAGCAACGCCTTCGGTAAAATTTTTTTGTGCGTTAGCTGTAAAACCAATAGCAGACAGTGCTAAACCCAATGCAACATTTTTAAAGTTTTTCATGTTTTTTGTTTTTTAAAGTAATCATTCTTTTTATAAAAATGCAAGAAAAAATTTAATAATTATTGCATTTTACTTATAACTTGGTTTTAGAGTGAAGCAAGAACGCATTGTTACGTTTCAAAATTTTTATTTTTCGTCCGTCAAGTGCTGCTTCTTCAGTTAAGCTTTGAATCAGATAATCAGAATTATTGGAATCAACAATCAGCAAATCAAAAATCAAATTATTGGAAACCTGACCGAGGTTTATTCGTGGATTTCCAGTGATAAACACGACATCAACTTTTATTTTCTTTAGAAAAACCTGGTGTTCAAATTGTTTATCGGCCACAAAGATCAATTTGTTTTTAAATTGGATTAAACGATTTTGCATGGTAAAAACAGCATTACGAAAGTTTTGCCCTGGCCGGATCAAACGGAACCGGGTTGATTTACAACTATCTAGGTAAGGTTGTACCGAATATTGAAAGGTTTTATCTATGGTTTTTAAATCTGTAAGCACGATGGCTTCATTCCCTTTTTTAAAGATCATGCCGGTATGATTGCGGAGGTTTAAAAAAATCATCTCATCCTGGTTGGAAGCACGGAAACGTTTGTAAGAAAAACCTGCTGAAAACAACAGGATAAAAACAGCGCCCAATTTTATCAGCACAGATTTGCGGTGAACTATCCAACCAAAACAACAACAAATGATGGCATACAACAGCAGGTACTCTGGTATGCTGATCCAAAGTTTGTTCCAATTGCCAAAAGGTATGGTTTCAATCCAAATCAAGCCCCGGTTCATGAATATAATTGTTTTTTCAAGTACGAAAGCTATCGGGTTTGCAATTAAAGCAACATCAGGAATGAAAAGAAACGCTATCCCAACATACATGATCAGCATCGAAGGCAGTACGATAAACAAATTGCTGATCAGAAAATAAACCGGGAACTGGTGGAAATAAAAAATGCTTGCCGGAAAAGTAACCAGTTGTGCGGCTAAAGAAACCGATACGAGCGACCAGAGTTTCCTGGCAAACGGGTGTTTAAAACTGAGCAGGTTTTCGATGACCGGCTGCAAAATAATCAACCCAAAAACAGCAAGATACGAAAGCTGGAAACCCACGTCCGTTAAAAAAAGCGGATTGTACAGCAGCAGTAAAAAAGCCGAAACCAACAAAATATTGAGCATGCTGATGTGCCGGTTATAGGTTTTTCCGGCAATAACAAACGTGATCATGACGGCAGCACGGCAAACAGGAGGGGAAAAACCGGAAATTAAAGCATACGCCCAAATCAACAAAACAGAAATAATTGCTTTGAGTATGATGCCGCTTCTTTTACGGTTTAAAAAACGCAGGAGCAGATCGACGATCATGTAAACCAAGGCTACGTGCATGCCCGATACAGAAAGTACGTGGATGGTCCCAGTTTTGGAATAAGCCCGGACCACGTCCTGACTTAAATCTGCACGGTAACCCAAAATTAAGGCAGAAGCCAATGCATTTGCATCCGGGCCGTGCAGGTATTTCTGAAACTTCAGGACAAAAATTTTTCTGACAGCAAGTGCATAAGCTATTACCGGATTGCCACGTTTGGTTCCGATCAGCTGGTATTGGTTTGGATTGATAAAAGTTTGGAAATAAATATTTTGATGTTGCAACCAGATTTTGTAATTAAATTCTGCCGGGTTAAAAGGGGCATCAACAGGTTTGTATTGATTTGGGATGAGCAATTCATCGCCATAATTTAAATTGTCCTTTTGGTTTGAACCCAGGTTAAGGGCAACCAGCAAACTTCCGGAAGACACCAGGATTTTGCCAGTAAAAGAAGTATGTGTAACCGAAGTATTGAAGCGAAGGATATTGCCGGTTTGTTTTGGTTCCTGGGTGATGCGGACCAGCAAAGCATCCGATCTTTGTTTTGAAAAATGATCTTTTGCATTGATTTCTTTAGATCGCTCGGCAACAAAAATCCCCAGCAGCAACAAAAAAAGGTGGATTAACACACCGCCGACCCAGGGTTTGCGATAAATTCCCCAACCTGCATATTTTAAATTTAAACAGGCAAACAAGATTGTGATGATAAAAATGCCAATCTCCGGCAAAAGCATCAAACCTGAAAACGAAAAAAGCACACCCAGGAAAATACCTGTTAAAAGAGGCATTATCAATAATAAAAATGGGTTTTCAGGTATAAAAAAAGTATGCTTCATGTTTAAAACCTGTAGCGCATTTGTAGCCTGACCTCTGATTTTTTATTCCCTTGGATTTCATCCAAACCAGAACCAACCGTTTTTTCCCCCCGGTACAAATAAGCGCTGTACCGAAACCAGAGGTCGGGCCCTTTTTTAAAACTATATTGTGCATTCAGGTAAGTGCGAAAACCGGCATGCTGCAAAGGCAAAATGGTATAACTGTACAACACATCGTTTTCAAAAGAATAAATGCGCGAATCATAACTGGCGGTGTGGAACCAGGCCAGGCGGCAGTTACCGGAAACCCTGCTGGTTTTTGGACGGTAAAGTATATCGTGATAAAGCATCAAACCATATTCTGCCGCAGGAGAACCTTTTTGATATTTTACAAGTTCGGCACGGTTTCTAAATGTTATGTTTCTGTAGAAAGGATAAGAAACATCCAAACGCCAGTCCTGATAAGTTACCTCGTCCAAAGTTTTAATTTTTGGGTTATCGTTGTTCTGCTGTTTTAATTTCAACCTATAATTCAAATAAGCAATCAGGCGGGAAGCAGGCGAATAAGTCAACCTGCCTAAAATTTCATGGCCACGGCTGTTGGGCTGGCTAACCTGGTATTTTAACCAGGGGAAACGGAAGAAATCAGCATAAGCGGAGAAATTCCACCGGCTTGAAACCTTGTAGTTCAAACCAGTATAAATGCCGCGTTCGTTTACCGCAGTAGTTGCTTCGGAAATCGCCTGATTGTAAAAAGAACGATAACTGCGGCCATAATCCCGGTAAAGCAAAACCACCGAAATATTGGATGATAAAGAGCTTAAAACCCCGTTTACGGTAGCTGCCCCACCGCCCAAACTTTTAGCGGTTTCCCCAAAAAAATACAAATTACGATAGCTGTAATCGTAGTAAAAGGAAAGGTTGTCTAATTCTTTTCCAACAAAATCAAACTGATTGTAACTGTTTGCCCTTCGTTGCAGCGGATATTGAAACTGTGTGCTGTACGTTGTTAAACCTGCTTTAAAATTGTGTTTGGTATAGTTGAGGTTGAAACCGTAAGTGAGTTGTTTTGCCGGGTTTTTATTAGTCAGTTCTGTTACTGTGCGATGATAACCAGTTGTTCCGAGGGAAGAAATATACCTGGGGTTTGCCGTGTTTTGTACGGTTGCATCAATAGATTGATAAGAAACAAAAGGCGTAAATTCAACTGATTGCCATTTTAATGTTGCTGCAGCCCCCCGGAAATAATTGATTTCATTGGTTGAAGAATAGGGCGTTAAACCACGGCTTACTTTAGGCACCAGCGTGGCATCGGCATTTTTGCCAAACCCAAAACCGGTGTATAAACCCAAACCCTGCCCAAACTGCAAAGAATAATCGCCTAAAACCAATTTGCTAACCGGGCCAAAGTTTTTAAAAGCCAGGCTGGCCGAATAAAAATCAAAACCCATACTGTTTTTACCGGCAAAAAATTGTTCCCCGGCATCTTTTTCCATGTCAAAGTTTAACTGCACGCGGTCTTGAAAATCAAAGCGGTAACGGCCTAACAGCTTTTGCGGACTGCCCGAATAATGTGAAAGTTTAGAATCTTTCGGAATCAGAAAACCTTTTTGGTCCTGCAACACTTCTCCATAACGGAAGATGAGGTCGTGTTTGCCGTAGCGAAAAAGGTTTTTAAGGTTAACAATATTAAAATCAATATCGGAAGCAATAGTTACAAAAGGCAGTAATTTATGGATGGTTTGCAGATCAAAAAGATCAATGCTTTGAAGTTCGAGCAGGTCGATCAGTTTTCCGTTGGCACGGATATGGTCCTGTAAGGCCGTGATTTGAAGGAAAGATAAAAACAACAGGCCCTGCAGTTGCCCGGTTGTGGCTTTGTTGAGGTTGAGCGGATGCAGGCGGTAATTGTTCAGCTGTCCGATCAGTTCCGAATAATCGTAATCGTCCGGCAGGTTTTCGGCAGCAGCTTCAATAATAATTTCTATTTCACGCTCCTGCATAGTTTGGGCGGGAGCGATTTTAGAAATAAGCAAAATAAAAATCAGCAGTAAAATTTTGTACTGCATTTATAAAATATATTTGTACATGGTTATTCCTAATTTAATTCAATAATATTAAAATTAATTATTAATTAAAAGAATAGATTTAGTGAGACAAGAATTTATATCGATAAAAACAGCATGATATGTCAGAATCAGTTTTTGAAGTGATTTTAGTTGGGGATTCCGGCAATGTTTCGCGCTACAAACCTGATCCGGTTTTGAGCTTGCTGACTAAACATCTAACCACACCAAACCCTTCGGCCGTGATTTTTTTGGGAGATAACATTTATCCTCATGGCTTGCCAGAAATAGGCGACCGATTACGTGCCGATGCAGAATTGGTATTGCAAAAACACCATGAAGCAGTAAAAGATTACTCCGGAAAAGTGATCTTTATTTCTGGCAACCACGATTGGAACAAAGGCAAAGACGATGGTTTTGAATACGTTGTCCGTCAGGAAAAATACATTGAAAACCTGTTTGGCGGAGAGAATGTTTACCTGCCTTCCAACGGTTGTCCCGGGCCAACAGAAGTACCGGTAAATGATGATTTAACCATCATTGCCATCAATACGCAGTGGTGGATACAGCGTGGTTTTAGGCCGATTGGTGCAAAAGACGGGTGTGCGGCCGGTTCCGAAGAAGAATTCTATACATTACTGGAAGAAATCGTAGAAAGGAATAAAAATAAAAGAGTGCTTGTTGTTGGCCATTATCCCATCTACAGTTATTCGCTGCATGGCGGGAAATTTAAGTTCAAACATCATTTATTTCCGCTTACCATTTATCGTAAAAAAGCCCTGGTACCGCTGCCTTTTGTTGGTTCGCTGCTGCCTTTGTACCGAAAATATATTGGTGCTCCGGAAGATCTGTCGAACCTTCGTTTCAGGGAGTTGAGAAAGAAACTAAAAGCAATTTTTGGCAAACATCCCAACCTGATTTATGCCGCAGGGCACGAGCACAACCTACAGCACATTTATAAAAACCGTGTTCATTATATCATCAGCGGGGCTGCTTCCAAATCTACCTATGTAAGAAAAGGGACTTACGGCAGGTTTGCTTTAGCTGCAAAAGGTTTTTTTAAGCTGAAGTTCTCTTCAACCCAAAAAACCATTGTTGAAACCTGGGTTGTAAACGAGCAGGATGAAAACGGTAAAATGGTTTACCAAAGCGAACTGGACTAACAAACCATATGCAAAAATAATTGGCATAGTTCAAATGCTTCTTTTACGGCATAAAAAACAGTGAAAGCCAATAGCAAATGGTTCATGGAAATGGTTCATAGCTGCCAGAAAAGCACTGATAGCCGAAAGCTGGCGCTTATAAAGATTCAACCGGTAAAAGAAGCTTCAACGCTGATGGTTCAATGCCGATGTTGATCTGTTTTACTTTGCCAATCACTTCACCGTCAACTTGTAACACAATACCTCTTTTGTTGGTAAGCCGTGCTTCCCTGCAACTGATCACCTCAAAATATTCGCTGGTTTGCAAATTGCCGCGGAACATTTTCCAGGCCAGCGAAAATATTTTTAAGGGGGGGAAAGGTTTTACAATGCACAGCTCAAATTTACCATCGTCAATTTTACCGATTGGGTTAATAACAGCGCCCGTTCCATATTTAGATGCGTTGGCAAAGGTAATGGAAACCGCGCTTCGTTTAATCTGTTTTCCGTCGTATCTGATTTGAAAACTTCTGCTTCTGATCAAAAAGATCTCCCGCCATAAATACCGTGCATAAGTAGAAAGCCCGCGTTTAGGGTCCTCTTCAAAACGTTTTACAATACGGGCGTTTAAGCCAACATCAGCAAGGTGCACACACGTAAAGTTGTTGACCTTCAATAAATCAACCGGCTTGATCTTATAATTGGCCAAAATATCATAAGCGGCAGGAATTTGGTTCGGGATGGCGAGTTCCCGCGCCATGCCATTTGCCGATCCGTAAGGTAAAATCAAAACAGGCAATTGGTAATCGGGTGCTATTTTTGCCACGATATTTAAGGTACCGTCGCCGCCGGCCGCAATGAGCAGATCCGGGTGAAAATCATCAATCTCCTTCCTGATCTTTTCTTCACAGTTGTCATGTGCCATTTTGTAAACACGGGATTTAAACCCGTACTGCTTACTTTTTTCCTCCAGCAAACTTTGGAACTGTTCATTTTCCTGTGCACCGGAACGTGCGTTATAGATCACCAAAACAGCAGAACCCGGAGATAACTTCATAATTATAATTGTTCTTTTACTTCCAATAAAAACTTTTTCAGGTTTTCCAATGATTGGATTACCTGCTGGCTTTGTTTCGCTTCACTGCCGTTCTGCTTCAGATAATCGCGTGCGCCCTGCAAAGTAAAGCCACGTTCATTGATCAGGTTGAAAATGATCTTCAGGTTGTCCACATCTTCGGGCGTAAAAAGCCGGTTTCCTTTTTTGTTTTTTTTAGGCTGAAGGATGTCGAATTCCTTTTCATAAAAACGGATCATCGACTGGTTGACATTAAACATGGCCGAAACCTCGCCCATGGTATAATACATTTTATTGATGTCTCTTTCTTTGTAAGGCATGGCGGTAAAGTTAATATTTTGATGTAAAGTAGGATGCTTCTTTTATCGGGTAAAAATTGTGATTTGTCGTTAACGGCGAATGGTCAAGCCGAACTTGTTTCGGCATCCCTCCAATAATGTTTTTATGGTGATAAAAGAAGTATCTATTCGTGTGGGATGCCGAAACAAGTTCGGCATGACAGCATCGGGTTTCAACCCTATGCTTAAAAAGCAACGGAATAAATCCCATTGTTATAATA
>JAABUQ010003791.1_pt1 | contig 26864 bp, 27 predicted proteins | sample 5560001 | NCBI WGS metagenome assembly JAABUQ01 (sample SAMN10711888, study PRJNA513371) | rock metagenome | isolation source: Antarctica rocks | place: Antarctica: Victoria Land, Finger Mt nord | collected 2015-12-18 | reverse complement strand
GCCGAGACGAAGCCGCCGCTGAACCGCAAGACCTGGATGCCGTCGGCATAGGCGGCGGCGAGCATCCCGGACAGGCTCGTGTGGTCCTGGACGATCCGGCCCGACAGCTCCGGGAACAGCCGCCGCAACGGGCCGTAGAACGCCGACCCGCCGGCCCCGCCGAGGTCGAACACCTGGGTCGGCAGCGCCGGGGTCGGCAGCGCCGGGGGCAGGTGCGCGGCCATGAATTCCAGCCCGGACAGTTCGTTCCAGAGGTAGTGCCCGATATGGGCGGACGGGCTGGGCCAGGTGTAGTGGGCGAACCCGGTGACGGGACGGCCCAGGAAACCGCGCAGCGCTGCGCCGTGCGTCAGGATGTGCTCGGCCAGCAGGCCCACCAGCGCCGCGCCATCCACCTCGTAGTGCAACAGCGTGCGGCGCGGCGGCAGGGCCAGGACCCCGGCGGAGGGGAACCAGACCCCGGCGGTTTCCTGCTGGAAGTTGCCGGCCAGGACGAAGAACACCAGCCCGTGCCGGCGGTCCACGCAGCGCCAGGCCTGCAGCAGCGGGGACAGCACCATGCCGCGCACCTCCCGCAGCACCGACCCATCCACCGGGGACGGCCAGGTCATCGTCCCGGTGCGGCAGGCGTCGAGCAGTTGGCCTTGCAGATCGACGGCCAGGCAAGCCTGCACCGCCGCCTGGGGCAGCACGAGGCCGCCCTGCACGGTAATGTCCCCGCACGCCTCGGCGCTGACCGTATCGGGAGTTGGCAAACCGCCGCACAGGCGGAGAAGTTCGAGGCGCAGGTCCGGGCTGAGCAGGAGCACATCGCCGGCCTCCTCGGACAGGTCGGGAGCATGGAGAACGTCGAGGAGGCTGGCGTGGAGGGCCGGGCGGGCGAGGTGCAGCAGCGCCCGTTGCTCGGCCGCCGGCAAGTCGGCGACCGCCCGGCCCAGCCGCTGTCCCGCCGGGTCCAGAAGCCAAGTCGCCTGTTGCCCGCCCGTGTGCTGCAACTCCAGCAGCACGAGAGGCGCGAAGGCGGTGACGGCAAGCCGCGGCGACCAGCCTGGCCCCAGCACGGCCGGGCTGCCGCCGATCCGTACGAGCAGCGGCTCCGCCCCGTCCTGGGCGACCAGCACCCTACGCCCCTCCACGAAAGCGCGTGCGCCATGGCGATAGCCGCCGCCGTAGCTGTAGCCGTAGGCGGACATCACCCGCGCGCACGCCACCACCAGCTCGCGCCGTCCGTCCGGCGGCAGTGCGAGGCCGTCCAGCGTCCCTATGGCGCCCAGCTCCCCCGTCTGCTCCGGACGGTCGGTGGCCAGCGCCGCGCGGAACCGCCCAGCGGCGTCCTCCGGCAACTCCAGGAAGCGCGCGATGGCCGCCGCGGCCCCCCCGTGCTGCCGGGCCCCGTGCTGCTGGGCCCCGTGCTGCTGGGCGAGATCGAGCTGGTCCACCTCCATCGCCGCCGCGCCGAGGCCGCCGCGCACCTGCAGCCACGCCGACAGCACATCCACCCAATCCAGGTAGTGGTTCTCCAGCGTGTCCCCGGGGAACTTGCGGCGGCGGGACAGGATGTTCTCGATCACCCGGCGCTTGAGGAAGATGAACCGCGCGTGCGGCCACATTTCCTGCATCAGCGGCGCGGCGCGGACCATCTCGGCGGTCGGCGTCTTGTCGATCCAGCGGCCAGTGGGATAGGTGGCCCGGGTGAGCTGGACGAAGCCGCGCCGCACCATGCGCTGGAACGCCGCGCCGTGGGTGGCGCGCAGCCGGGTGTCGAAGCTGCTGCGGAGGTCGTGGCCGGCGTTGTAGGCATCGTAGAAAGTGTCCACTGTCGCCAGAAGTTGCTTGGCAAGCGGCAGCAGGTGGCCCTCGCCATGGCCCTCGTAGTGCCCGCTTTTCAGCAGCGCGAGCGCTAGGGCGCTGGTGCCGGACCGGGCGGGTCCGAGGATGAACACGGGCCGCGCCTGCATATCGGCGAACGGGATGGCGGCGTTGGAGGCGTCGTCCGCCCGGGACTGGCTGCTGCCGTGCAGGGTTTGCAGCGGAACCGCCCCGGCCCCGGCGCGCATCTGCAGCCGGGGCAACGCGGCCGGCGGCAACGGCGGATGGAAGACCAGCGTGAAACCGTGGTTCCCGGCGCCAATGCCGGCTTGCAGCAGGTCGGGGCGCGGCAGGTCGGCCCTGGCGGAGGCGACCTGCACGCCGTCGAGATGGGCGGTGACGCTGAGATGGCTGTCCGGGGCCGCGTCATCATAGGCCCAGCCGCGCACCTCATGCTCGGCAAGCCACTCGACGAACCCGCGCATGATGATGCCCTACCAGCAAGGCTGGACCCTAGCAATTCCGGACTGGAACGGTAAGGCGCGCCTGGACTTCCAAGGCCGGGGCACGCAACTTGCTTGGCTCCGCGCGGCATCGCCTCACCGCAGCATCGCCCCAACCAAGGACGCTCCTATGCCCCTGAGCCGCCGCACCGCCCTCGCTGCCGGCCTGGCCCTGCCGTTCATCCGCCCTGCCCACGCCGAGAACACGGTTGTGCGGATGGGGGCGCTGAAGCTGATCCACTCCATCACGCCCTACTTCTATGAACGTTTCATGCCGACCGGGCTGGTGGTGGAAGTCGTGCCGTTTGAAAGCCCAACCGAATGCAAGAATGCCGTCGTCACTAAGTCGGTCGATTTCGGCACCTTCGGCATCGCCGCCGGCATCCTGGGCGCGGCGGCGCATGAGCCGGTCGTGGTGGTCGGCAGCGCCTGCAACCGCGGCATGGCGGTCGTGGTGGCCAAGGACAGCCCGGTGCAGGACCTGGCGGGCCTCCGGGGCAAGCGCGTCGCTATTTGGCCCGGCAGCACGCAGGAGGTTTTTATCCTTGAACGCTTGCGCATGGAGGGCATGACGGTGCGCGACATCCAGCCCGTCCGGGTGTCGTTCAGCGAGATGCACGCCGCCCTGGCCCGCGGCGACGTGGACGCCTATGTGGGCGCGGAGCCCGGCCCCGCCGTGTCGGTCGCCACCGGGGTCGGCCGGGTGCTGGAATATCCGTATGGGACGGCGATGGGCAGCTTGAACATGGTGCTGGGAACCCATACCGACACGGTGGCCGGGCGGCCGGCGCTGGTGCGGCAGATGGTGGGGGTGCAGCGCCAGGCCAGCGAATACGCTATGTCGCACCGGGACGAGATGGTGGCGATGACGGTGCAGAAGCTCGGCCAGAAGCGTGAGGCAGTGGAGATCAGCGTGCCCAACGTAGAGCTGAACTGGCAGATGACGCCGGAGATGGTGGCGCAGACACGCATCTATGCCGAGCACATGCTGGCCCTGAAGCAGATCAGGCAACTGCCGGACTTTGCTGCGTTCCTGAACACCAGCTTTTCGGACGCGGTTGCGACGGCTTAGCAAGGGCGTGCTGCCCGCTCCCGGAGAGCCATCATTGCGAGCCGGCTTCGGCGCGGCAATCCGGGGACTGCGAGACCAAGGCCCGGCTCCAGGTGCCCTGGATTGCCACGCCGCAAGCGCGGCTCGCAATGACGAGGCTTGAGCGGGTGCAGGAGCGCAGGGATCAAGGTAGGGGACGAGAGACGTAATGCCGGAGGCACGGGGCGTTCGTTTCATGCTGGCCCTGCTCGTCCCCGTGCTGCTGCTGGCCGGGTGGTGGGCGGCGACGCGGGGGCCGGGCTATGGGCTGATCCCGCCGCCGGGCGAGGTCGGCGCGTCGCTGCTGGACTTGGCCTGGGGCGATGAGGGCGATGCGTTCAGCGGCATGCTGCTGACCCACACCCTGGCGTCGGCCGGACGGGTCTATGGCGCCTTCCTGCTGGCTGCGGCGCTGGCCCTGCCGCTGGGGCTGATGATCGGGCGGCTGCGGCTGGTGCGGAACCTGCTGGACCCGACGCTGCAGGTGCTGCGCCCGGTGCCGGTCACGGCCTGGCTGCCGCTGAGCATGATCGTGTTCGGGCTGGGGCCGCGCAGCGCGTTTTTTCTGGTGGCGCTGGGGGCGTTCTATCCCATCCTGGTCAACACCGTGTTCGGCGTCCGCAGCGTGGAGCCGCGCCTGTTCGAGGCGGCGGCGATGCTGGGCGTGGGGCGCGGCGCGATGTTCGGGCGCGTTGTGCTGCCGGCTTCGCTGCCGGGCATCTTCACGGGGCTACGGCTGGGGTTGGGGTTCGCCTGGGTGGTCATCGTGGTCGGCGAGATGACGGGGGTGCAGACCGGGCTGGGCGCGATGATCATGGACGCGCGGCAGCTCAGCCGGACCGATATCGTGATCGCGGGGATGGTGGTGATCGGGCTGCTGGGGTTCTTATCCGACCAGGCGGTGGTGTGGGCCGGGCGCTGGCTGCTGCGTTGGTCGCCGCAGCATGGATAAGCCGGACGCACGCTTGTGCAGTTCGGATGCGTCCTTGCGCAGCCCCTTGCTGCAGGTGGAGGGCGTGGGAAAGACTTATCCCGGCGGCACCGAAGCGCTTCGGGGCGCCACGCTGAGCATCAGCGCGGGGGAGTTTGTTTGCCTGATCGGCGCCAGCGGTTGCGGCAAGAGCACCCTGCTGCGCCTTGTCGCCGGGTTCGAGCAGCCGAGCACCGGCCAGGTGCTGATGGCAGGCCATGCGGTGAATGGGCCGGGGCCGGACCGGGGCATGGTGTTCCAGGACTACGGCCTGTTCCCATGGCTGAGCGTGCGCGGCAATATCGGCTTCGGCCCGCGCAGCCGTGGGTTGCCGCGGTCCGAGGTGGCGGCGCTGGCGGAGCGGTTCATCGGCATGATCGGGTTGGAGCGGTTCGCCGACGCCTATCCGCACCAGTTGTCCGGTGGGATGAAGCAGCGGGTGGCGATTGCCCGGGTGCTGGCCAACGACGCGCGCCTGGTGCTGATGGACGAGCCGTTCGGGGCGCTCGATGCGATGACGCGGGAGCGGCTGCAAGAGGAGCTGCTGGCGTTGTGGGCGCGGACGGGGCTGACGGTGGTGTTCGTGACGCACTCGATCGAGGAGGCGCTGGTGCTGGCCGACCGTGTGGTGGTGATGTCGCCGGGTCCTGGGCGGATCGTGGGGGATCACCGGGTGGGGCTGGAGCGGCCGCGGGACGTGGCAGGGGCGGAGTTCAATGCGCTGCGGCGGGCGATGACAGCAGAGCTGCACCGAAGTTGATGCTGATTTCACAGCGATTGGGAACGTCACTGCCGTCAGGCGTAACGGTTGTTGTCCCTGTAATGGTTGAAGTTTATGGCTGTGAATCCAAATCTTAGTGCCAGGATATACAAATCCAGGTCGGCAGTCAGGAGCGTAGCCTCCTTTGAGCACAAAGATAGAAGTACACTGTCTGCAAGACCAAGATCGTCAAACTCGGGCATGATACAGACTGGCGCGCTTGCGACATACTCTTCCCTTGACCCAATTGTCACCGCTTTGAAAGCGTCTAAAACCGTCGTCAGGGCCTTCTGGCCTTTGATTCGATCCAGCAGGTTGCTGGCTTCGGTGAGAGTGTTGGGTGTTAAAATCAACTTGCCCGCCTCGCCAATCAACTCGGATAGAAGAATGAAGTCTTCGATGGAGTAGGCCCGAAGCGATTTATGTAGCCCAATATAGTCTATGTTGGCTGATCCAACAACAAGGAGAAGCAATAGGTTGCTGTCAATAATGAATTTCTTGCTCAAGCATCGCTCCGGAGGCGGTTTTTCATCGATACGACTTTTCCATCTTGATCCTTTATCGTAATAACCTTATAGTCACGTCTCGCCACTGCATTACCGGTTACATTCTCGATCACCGTCTTTGGCATGATGTTTGATCTATTAAAACCTATGGTTATCTTCCATTGATTATCATAATCGTCGTACTCGACTTCCTCAAGCCCCAATCCAGATATGGATTCTCCAGAGAAAATGTCCGACACATAACCTTTGGCGAGAGCTATGGCTTCCTTGACATCCATCACCAGAGGTCCTTTGGGTTCAAGCTGGATGGCTTCTATCACAACCATGCAAGCAGAATATGGCTACTGGCGCGTCTGCAACACCCTCGCCTCAACCTTGTCCCCCGGCCGCAGCCCCAGCCGCTTCGCCGCCCCCGCTGCCAGCTCCAGCGTCGCCCGTACCGGCCCGCCGCTCGGGATCACCGCCAGGCTCTCCGGCACCGTGTCCTCCTCAATGCGCCGGATCGTGCCGTCTGCGTTGATGAACACCATGTCCAACGGACTGACGGTGTTGCGCATCCACATGTTGCTCACCCGCGGGGCGCCCCAATCGAACAGCATCCCGCCGTCAGCGGGCACGGTGGGACGGAACATCAGGCCGACCTCCTGCTGCGCCAGGGACAGCGCCATCTCGACCGTGAAGTCGTGCCGCACCCCATCCCGTGTGATGATCGCCAGCGGCTCCTTCGGCAGCTCCGCCTGCGCCTTGCTGGTGTCCTGCGCCCCTGCGGCGAGGGGGGTGGCGACGGCCAGGGTGGACAGCGCGGCGATCAGGGTTCGGCGGTGCATAGCGGGTTCTCCTGCAAGGTGAGTTCGGCCAGCCGCTTCACCTCGTCCCGAACCGGCCCGGTGCGGGGGGCGTCGCGCAGGGTGGTGAACCAGTGCCCTGGCGGGTTGCGGCCGGCGGCGCGGTTGTAGGTGAGCGCCCGCAGCACGGACTCGGCGGCGGGTGTGGTGCGGTCCGGGATGGGGATGGCGTTCAGGGTGGCCCACACCCCGGCCCAGCAACGGCCGACGGTGTAGGGGTTGTAGCCGCCGCCACCGGTGACGATCAGGCGCGGCGCCAGCGGCATGACGGCCTGCACGGCGGCCCAGTGGGCGTTGTTGGACAGCGACAGCCGGGCCAGCGGGTCCTCCTCTAGCGCGTCGGCGCCGCATTGCAGGAAGATGGCCTGTGGGCGGTGCCGTTCGATCGTGGGCAGCACGGCATGCTGCATCAGCCAGGCCATCTCGCTGTCGTTGAAGCCTTGGGGGACCGGAAGGTTGCGCGCGGCTCCCCCGGCACGGTCCAGCGCGGCGCCGGTGAACGGCCAGCGCCCGGCCTCGTGGAGGCTGATCGTCAGCACCCGGGGGTCGTCGTGAAAGGCGTCCTGCACGCCGTCGCCGTGGTGGGCGTCGATGTCCAGGTAGGCGATGCGGTCCAGGCCGTGGTCGAGCCAGGCCATGATCCCCAGCACGGGGTCGTTCAAGTAGCAGAAGCCGCTGGCCCGGGCGGGGCGGCCGTGGTGGGTGCCGCCGCCGGGGCAGTGGACGATGCCGCCGTGCCGCGTCAGCTCCGCCGCCAGCATGACGCCGCCGGCCGAGGTCATGGGGCGGCGATAGATTTCCGGGTACACCGGATTGCCCTCGGCGCCGATGCGGAAGCGGGCGCGGTCCTCGTCGGTCACGGATTGGTCGGCCTCGGCGCGGGCCAGGGCGGCAAGGTACTCCGCGTCGTGGAAGCGCAGCACCCGGGCTGGGTCGGCCATCGGCGCCACGCGGAACTGGGCGTCCGGCAGCCAGTCCATGGCGCGGCACAAATCGGTGCAGGTGGTGACGCGCGGGATCGCCAACGGGTGGGTCGGCCCGTAGGTGGAGCGGCGGTACAGCTCGCTGCCGATGTAGAGGGGGACGGTCATCGCGCGGCGACCGCGTCTGGCAGGAGGATGGTTCCAGCTCCCTCTCCCTCCGGAAGAGGGGCGGGGTGAGGGAAGCCGCCAGTGCCTAGCCTGCCCAGTGAGGGACTAGGTTCATCCCCAAGCACGCCCCCAAATGCGTAGAAGCCGATGCTTGCGGACTCCCTCACCCCGGCCCTCTCCCGGGGGGAGAGGGAGAAGACGCGTTGCGACGACGGCACCTCTCAGTCCCGCTGCGGCATCCCATGCGGGGTGACGGTGATGATGATGCTCTGGTCCAGCGCCTCGTAGCCGGCGTAGTCGATGGTCGCATACAGCTCCGCCCGGGTCTGCATCCGGTCGACGACGTTCTGCGTGCCGCCGTCCCTGCGTATGGCGGCATACAGCCCCTCGCTCGCCTTGGCCGCCACGCGCATGGAGCTGACGGGCCAGATCACCATGCGGTAGCCCATGTCCTGGAACTCGGCGGCGGTGAAGAACGGGGTGCGGCCGAACTCGGTCATGTTGGCCAGCAACGGCACGCCGGGCATCCTTTGGGCGAACTCGCGGAACATCTCGGCATTGTGCAAGGCTTCCGGGAAGATCGCGTCGGCGCCGGCCTCCACGTAAAGCTGCGCGCGGGCGACGGCGCCGTCCATGCCCTCGCTGGCGGCCGCGTCGGTGCGGGCCATGATGTACAAGTGCCGGCGGGCACGGCGGGCGGCAGCGACCTTGTTGGCCATGTCATGCGCGTCGGCGAGCTTCTTGTCGTTCAGGTGGCCGCACTTCTTCGGCAGGATCTGGTCCTCGATGTGCACTGCCCCGGCCCCGGCGTCCTCGAAGCTGCGGACCATCGCCATGACGTTCAGCGCCTCGCCATAGCCGGTGTCGCCATCGACCAGCACCGGCAGGCCACTGCTGCGCGCCACCTGCCGGACGAAGAAGCACACCTCCTCCACGGTGATCATGCCCAGGTCCGGCAGCCCCATGCTGGCCGTCATCGCGGCGCCGGACAGGTAGGCCGCCTGGAACCCGGCGGCCTTGGCCTGCAACGCCGCCATGCCGTTGTGGGTGCCGGGGATTTGCACGATGCCCCCGGCTTCCACCAGCTTGCGGAAGCGAAGGCCGGCCGGCTCGGTCGGCAGTTCGGCGGCAACGAGGTAGGTCATCGGCACATGCTCCGGAACGCAATGGTACGCCAGCCGTTTAGCAGCTTCGCCAGCAGACGTAAGGTGCGCCGGTTGCCTCATCGGTCGCAGGGGCGTCGGTTGCATGGGCACCCCCCTGCGATTAGGTTCCGCCCCATCGAACGGAGCAAGTAAATGGACATGAGTGGCGAGCGGCGCATCCCCGCACCGCGGCAGAAGGTTTGGGAAGCGTTGAACGACACGGAGGTGCTGCGCGGCTGCATCCCGGGCTGCGAGACGCTGGAGCGCACCGCCGAGCACGACATGAAGGCCACCGCCACCATCAAGATCGGCCCGATCAGCGCCCGCTTCAACGGCAAAATCCACCTGACCGACATCGACGCACCTAACAGCTACCGCATCAGCGGCGAGGGCCAGGGCGGCGTGGCCGGGTTCGCCAAGGGCGGCGCCAACGTACGGCTGTCGGAGGAAGGGCCGTTCACCTTGCTGTCCTATGACGTGAAGGCACAGGTCGGCGGCAAGATCGCACAGTTGGGCGCCCGCCTGATCGACGCCACCAGCAAGCAGATGGCCGACGTGTTCTTCGACCGCTTCACCGCCGAGGTGTCGGGTCCGCAGGAGGTTGCCGCCGCCGGCCCCATCGTCGGCCCGGCGCTGGCCGCAGCCTCTGCCACCGGCACCGCCGATGAGGGGGTGAGCACCCCGCTGGCACCGACAGCCCGCCCAAAGGCCGCGCCCGCGGTGCTGAACCTGCTGTCGATGATCCCGGAGCAGCCGTTCGGCCTGCCGCGCGTCGCCATCATCGGCATCGTGCTGTATATCCCGGTGTTCATCCTGATTTTTAAAAGCTACGTGTTTGGCTGATCACCCGGCGGTGGGCGTGGTGCCTGCCAAGACTGCGGGCACCGGAATGCCCGCTACGGTTGCGGACACTGCAGCGTTGCTGGCCGCCGGGGGCTACATTGCCGACCCGGCGCTGGCCGTCACGGTGCATCTAGCGCTCGCCATGCACCGGCCGCTATTCCTGGAGGGCGAGCCCGGCACGGGGAAAACCGAGATCGCCAAGGTGCTGGCCGCCGGGCTGGGCCGCCGGCTGGTGCGGTTGCAATGCTACGACGGCATGGACCTGTCCGCGGCCGCCTATGAGTGGGACCATGCCCGGCAACTCATGGCGATCCGCCTGGCCGAGGCGGGCGGTGACCGCGACCAGGCGCGGCTGGCGGCCAGCATCCACGGCCGGTCATACTTGCTAGCCAGGCCGCTGCTATCCGCAATCGATCCTGACCTGTCGCCCGCCGTGCTGCTGATTGACGAGCTGGACCGGGCGGACGAGCCGTTCGAGGCGTTCCTGCTGGAGCTGCTGGCGGACTTTCAGATCACCGTGCCGGAATACGGCACCATCCGCGCCACCGTGCCGCCCGTGGTGGTGCTGACGAGCAACCGCACCCGAGAGGTGCACGACGCCATCCGCCGGCGGTGCCTGTACCAGTGGGTGGACTATCCCTCAGCCGCGCGGGAGCGGGCGATCCTGGATGCCAAGGCGCCGGGCCTGGCCCCACGGCTGTCGGAGGAGGTCGTGGCCTTTGTGCAGCGCCTGCGCGGCGCCGACCTGTTCAAGCTGCCCGGCGTCGCCGAGACCATCGACTGGGCCGCGGCGCTGCAATACCTGAACCAGCACGAACTGACGCCGGAGGGCGTGGACGAGACCCTGGGCGTGCTGCTGAAGTACCAAGACGACATTGCCAAGGTGCGTGGCGCAGAAGCCGCACGCCTGCTGACGGAGGTGCAGAACACCTCTCCCGAAGGAAAAGGGAGCAGCCAGCAGCCGTCTTGACCACTCTTGCAGCCAACCTTGTCCATTTTGCCCGTCTGCTGCGCCGCGCCGGGCTGCCGGTTGGCCCGGCGGAGGTGGTCGCAGCCGGGCACGCCCTGGGCCATATCGACCTCGGCGAGCGCCGTGAGGTCCGCTCTGCCCTGCGCGGCCTGATGGTGCGCCGGCATGAGCACTTGGACCTGTTCGACCGCGCGTTCGACCTGTTCTGGCGCGACCCGGCCGCCGTCCAGAACGCCATGGCCCTGTCCCTGCTGGAGGACGGCCCACCCACGGAGCAGAAGCCCACCCCCGGCACCCGCCGCCTGGCCGAAGCCATGGCCCCGCCCCGCCCACAGCCGCCCCGCCCGCAGGACACCCCGCCCGACCTCGACGCCGCCATGACCGTCAGCGAGCGCGAACGCCTGCAATCCGTGGACTTCGAGCAGATGAGCGCCGACCAGATCGGCAACGCCAAGGCCGAAATCCGTCGCCTGCGCCTGCCGCTCGACCTGCGCCGCACCCGCCGCCACCGGCCGGACCCGCTGGGGCCGCGCATCGACCTCGCCGCCACCTTGCGCCGCAGCCTGCGCCAGGGCGGCGAGATCACCGCGCCCGCCCGCTCTGCCCGCACCGTGCGCCCGCCGCCCCTGGTGGTGCTGTGCGACATCTCCGGCAGCATGGCCCGCTATGCCCAGGTGCTGCTGCACTTCCTGCACGCCGTCGCCAACGACCGCGACCGCGTCCACGTCTTCCTGTTCGGCACGCGCCTCAGCAACATCACCCGCCAACTGCGCTTCCGCGACCCGGAGGTGGCGTTTCAGATGGTGTCGCACGCCGTCCCCGACTGGTCCGGCGGCACCCGCATCGGCGAGGCGCTGGCCGAGTTCAACCGCCGCTGGTCCCGCCGCGTGCTGGCGCAAGGAGCGGTGGTATTGCTAGTGACGGACGGGCTGGACCGGGACGGCGCGGCCGGGCTGGCAGAGGAGATGGACCGGCTGCACCGTTCCTGCCGGCGGCTGGTATGGCTGAACCCGCTATTGCGGTGGAGCGGCTTCCAGCCCAAGTCCAGCGGCATCCGGGCGATGCTGCCGCATGTGGACGAGTTCCGCACCGTCCACAGCCTGGACAGCCTGCGCGCCCTGGTGGATTTGCTGTCCCGCCCGGCCCCGCCGCGTGGGCGCATCAACGGGAGAGCTGCATGACCGAGACCGAAGACGTGTTGGGCACCGCCGCCGACTGGCTTGCCCAAGGGGAGCAGGTCGCGCTGGCGACCGTCACGGAGACCTGGGGCAGCAGCCCGCGCCCGCCGGGCAGCCAGCTTGCCGTGACCGCCAGCGGGCGCATGGCCGGGTCGGTCAGCGGCGGCTGCATTGAGGGCGCGGTGGCCGACGCCGCCGGGCGCACCATGCGGGACGGTGTGCCGCAACTGCTGGATTTCGGCGTAACGGACGAGCGCGCGTGGGAGGTCGGCCTGGCTTGCGGCGGCAAGCTCAAGGTGTTCGTCGAGCGGCTCGGGTGATCCTGCGATGACTCCCGCCACCCTGTCCCGCCTGCAATCCGCCCGCGCTGCAGGCGAGCCGGTCGTGCTGGCCACGCAGGTGCCCAGCGGCGCGCAACTGCTGCTGCCCGGCGACAATGCTCCCCCTGTCCTGCTCGACGCCGCCCATGCCGCGTTGCGCGCGGACCGCAGCGGCATGGTGGAGGCGGACGGCGCCTGGTTCCTGCACGCCTATAACCCGCCGCTGCGCCTGGTGGTGGTCGGCGCCGTCCACATCGCCCAGGCCCTGGTGCCGATGGCGGCCGGGCTGGGCTACGGGGTCACCGTCGCCGACCCGCGCCGCGCCTTCGCCAGCGACGAGCGCTTCCCCGGCGTGACCGTCAGCACCGACTGGCCCGACGAGGCGCTGGACGCCCTGCGCCCGGACAGCCGCACCGCCATCGTCACCCTGACGCACGACCCCAAGCTGGACGACCCGGCGCTGGACCGCGCGCTGCGTTCCCCCGCGTTCTACATCGGCGCCCTTGGCTCCCGCCGCACCCACGCCGCCCGGATGGAGCGGCTGCGCGCCCTGGGCCATGACGATGCGGCGATGGCGCGCATCCATGGCCCGGTCGGTCTGAACATCGCCGCCGTCACCGCGCCGGAGATCGCGCTGTCGATCCTGGCACAGGTCGTCGCCGTCCGGCGCGGCGCGGCTTGAGGTTCGGCCGCGTTCCCTTGGCGGAGGCGGATGGCGCGGTCTTGGCGCATACGCGCCGCCTGCCGGACCGTGTGCTGCGCAAGGGCGCGGTGCTGGACGCCGGCGCCATCGCGGCGCTGCGGGCGGGCGGCGTGGCGGAGGTGATCGCTGCCCGGCTGGACCCTGGCGACGTAGCGGAGGACGAGGCCGCCCGGCGCCTTGCCGCGGCGCTGCTGGCTCCCGGCCTGACCGCCAGCCGCGCCAGCACTGGCCGGGTCAACTTGGTGGCCGCCGTGCCGGGCCTGCTGCAAGCCGACCGTGCGGCGCTGGATGCGCTCAATGGCGTGGACGAGGCGCTCACCATCGGCACCTTGCCCGACGCAGCCCCGCTTGCCATGGGGGAGATGGTGGCGACCATCAAGGTGATCCCCTTCGCCGTGACCGAGGCCGCGCTGGCCCGGGTGGAGGCCCTTGCCCGCGCCCACCCGCCGCTGCGCCTGCACCCGTTCCGTCCGTTACGCGTCGGCTTGGTCATGACGCGGCTGCCCGGCCTGAAGGACAGCATCCTGGCCGGCACGGTCGAGGCGACCGCCGCCCGTGTCGCCGGGCTGACGGGAACGCTGTTGCCACCAGTGACGTGCGACCATGCGGAAGGGCCGATTGCCGCCGCCCTGCATGGCCTGGCTGCGGCGGGCGCCGACATCCTGCTGGTGTCCGGCGCCAGCGCAGTGGTGGACCGGCGCGACGTTGGCCCGGCCGGGATCATCGCCGCGGGCGGGCGCATCCTGCATTTCGGCATGCCGGTCGATCCCGGCAACCTGATCTGCCTGGGCGAGATTGGCGGAAACCCGGCGCTGGTGCTGCCGGGCTGTGCGCGCAGCCCGCGGCTGAATGGGATCGATTGGGTGCTGGCGCGGCTGTTCGCGGGACTGCCGATGAACGGCGCCGTGCTGGCCGGCATGGGCGTGGGCGGCTTGTTGAAGGACGCCGGGCCGCGCCCGCTGCCACGTGCCATGGCGCCGGCTGGGCGCGCCGTGGCCGGGATCGTGCTGGCGGCTGGGCGGTCCAGCCGCATGGCGCCGCATAACAAGCTGCTGGTGCCTGACCGGGACGGCACGCCGATGGTGGCGCGGGTGGTGGACCACATGCTCGCCAGCCCCGCCCGGCCCGTGCTGGTCGTGCTGGGCCATCGGGCGGAGGAGGTGCGCGCGGCCCTGGCCGGCCGCGACGTGCAGTTCGTTCAGGCGCCGGACTATGCTTTGGGCTTGTCGGCCAGCCTGCGCGCCGGGGTGGCGGCGGTGCCGCTGGAGTGCTCGGCCGCGCTGGTCTGCCTGGGCGACATGCCGCTCGTGACAGGCAGGATGATGGCGCGGCTGATCGAAACCTACGATCCCGATGAGGGCCGGACCATCGTGGCGCCGACCTGCCGCGGCAAGGTCGGCAATCCCGTGCTGTGGGACCGCCGATTCTTTTCGGACATCGCCGGGCTGACGGGGGATATGGGCGCGCGGCCATTGCTGGAACGCCACGCCGAGGCAGTAGAGTTGGTCGAATTGGGCGACGATGCCGTGTTGCGGGACTTCGACACCGTCGAGTCCCTGGCTGGGCTGCCATAAGGCCGTCGCTCGTCCTGGCCCTGCTCGCCGCCGCCATGCCGGTCGTCACGGCCATGGCGCAAGACGCGCCGGACGTCCGCATCGTCGAGTATGGGGAGTTCACGGCCCAGCGCGACCTGACCCCATCAACCAAGCCCGAGGGTGCGACCGGCGTCAGCGGCTTCGGCTATGCCGAGGGGATCAGGTTCGTACGGCATGCCACCCGGATCGAGGCAGTGCTGTGCCGCAGGTTCGGCATCTACTTCATGGCGGCGCCACCAGCCCGGGGCGCGCCGATCAGCGTCACCGTTCGCCTGACGCATCCGCGGCTGACCCGGCCGGATGGCATGACCGGCACTGTGGAGACCTGGCCGGGAGTGGCCGCCTTGTGGCCATCCCCGACCATGTTCGGCTTTACCGAACCTTGGGAAGTTGCACCGGGCACCTGGACCTTCGCCCTGCTGGAGGATGGCAAGGTGATGGCGGAACAGGCGTTCGAGGTGGTCCCGCCGACCGGGTCCGCTGCGGCGCCCGTGCAGGGGTGCGAGGCCCCGACGTCGTGACTGGTTCGCGCCCATCATAGCGTGTCCGGTTCGCGCCCATTATAGGATGGCGCCCGCCACCCAGGCCGCCCACGCCAGCGCCGCCCGGTCCTGCCCCCGCAGCCCCACCACCTGCACGCCAAGCGGCATCCCGTCCGGGCCCGTCCCCGCCGGCACCGTCACGCACGGCACATGCAGGCTGGTCCAGATGAAGTTGAACCCGGCGTCGCCCGTCCAGGCCAGCCCGACCGGCGCCTGTCCCGGTGCGGCGGGCGTCACCAGCACGTCCAGGCCAGCCATCACCGCGGGGAACCCTTCCTGCAAGCTGCGGAATGTTTCCTGTGCCTGCAGCAGGGTGGCGGCGGGCTGGGCGAGGCCCCATTCCATTCGCTCCCGCAAGGTGGGGCTGAGCTGGCCGCGGGCATGGGTCATTTCCCAGCCCAAGGCACGGGCGCTCTCGGCATTCATGACGACGGCATGGGCGTCTTCCAGGCCGTCGTACTCCGCCGGCAGATCCAGGTCGGTCACAGCGGCCCCGGCGCGTTCAAGCCTGCTACGCAGACGCTCGAACAGCTCCACCGTCTCGGGCAGCGCCCGGTCCCAAGTGGGCGACCGGCACAGCCCGATGCGCGGCGCCTGGCCGGGGTGCGTATCCGGGTCACCCAGGTCATGCCCCGACACCGCGCCGGCCAGCAACGCGCAGTCTGCCACACTGCGCGCCATGACGCCCACGGTGTCCAGGCTGTCGGACATCAGCTTCATGCCCATCCGGTTGATCAGCCCGAAGCTGGGCTTGTAGCCGACCACGCCGCAATACGCTGCCGGGCGGATCACGCTGCCGGCTGTTTGCGTCCCGTAGGCCAGGGGGAAGAACCCGGCCGCCACCCCCGCTGCCGAGCCGCTGCTCGACCCGCCCGGGGTCCGTGCCGGGTCGTGCGGGTTGGTGGTCGGCCCCGGGGTACGGGTGGCGAACTCGGTCGTCACGGTCTTGCCCAGCACGACCGCACCGGCCGCACGCGCCCAGGCCACGCACGCCGCATCCGCACGGGGCCGATGTCCGCGCCAAATCGACGAGTTGTATTCGCTCGGAAAATCAAACGTGTTCAGCACGTCTTTTACCCCGATCGGCAAGCCATGCAGCAGCCCCGGCAAAGGCTGGGTGCGCCGGGCCAAATCCGCGTCCAGCGCAGCCATTGCCCGCACGACAGGCTCCCGCTGGGCGATGCGGTCCAGGCACGCCTCCAGTAGCGCCGCAGGGTGCAGGGTGCCGGCAGCTATGGCTCGGGCGGCCCGGGTTGCAGTGAGATCGGCGGGATCGGGCATGTTTTTATCCGGTGCGGTGATGGCCCAGGCTGGCGCAGCCGGGCTGGGAGGTCCATCTTTCCAGGCAGGATGCAATACGCCCCCTTCCCCATCCGCATCGCCCGCACCCGGGACGGCACGTTGACCTACTTGGTGGACCTGCCGCCGGAAGCGCTACCGCCTGTGCGCGGCCGGGACCTCGCCGCCGCCTGGGACCATGCGCGCGAGGCTGCGTCCGACGCCGCATGGGGCGCCGCCCGGCTGTTCCGCTTTCACCGGCCGGATGGCAGCGTGACCGACCTGGCGCTGTCGGACGAGGATGCCCGATGCTGGGCCGGTGCCGTGGACGCTGCCGTTGGGATCGGCACCAGCTACGGCTTGTCGCTGTGCCTGCGGTTGCTGGCCCTGGTGGACCTGCTCGGCCGCGCGCCTTGGACGGCCGGGCTGTTCCAGATCGGCCGGGACGGCGCCACGCTGCATCCGACGCTGCTGGCCACCGCGGCCGAGACGCAACTCACGGCAGACGCCCGATTCGACGAGACCCATTTCCGTGCCTGCCTGGCCCAGCCCTTGGGTGCGCCCTGCTCGCCATCCTCTCAAGGAGTGCCCACATGATCCCTCGTTTCGCCCTGCTCCTTGCGCCGCTGCTGCTGGTGGCATGCGGCAATCCATCGCCCCGCTCCAGCTCGGACCGGGCCGTCACGGCGGCGTGTCGGGCGGACGCGGACCGGGTCTATGCGGCGCAGAACCGGCGGGACCTGTCCTACCGGGACGAACGCGACACGCCGTTTGCCGCCAGATACGACTCCGGCATCGTGTCGGCCGGGCTGGGATCGCTATTCGGCCGAGACAACGACATGTCGTCCTGCGTGCGGGCCAACAGCAAGCCCGGCGCCGTCGTGACCCCGCCAGACCCAGGGTTCGGGCCGACCTTCTCCCCCGTCAACCGCTGATCGCTTGCAGGAGCCGCCCATGAGCAAAATCATCCGCACCGAGCCGAACAAGGTGCTAGCCAAGGCAGTCGAGTACCACGGATTCGTCTTCACCCAGGGCGTGGTCGCACAGGATCTCGGCAAGGACATCACCGGACAGACCGAAGAGGTGCTTGCCGGAATTGACACCCTGTTGGAGATGCACGGGACCGACAAGACACGGCTGCTTCAGGCCCAGATCTGGCTGAAGGACATGGGGGACCGGGATGCGATGAACCAGGTGTGGTCCGCCTGGCTACCAGAGAGCGGCGCACCGGCACGCGCCTGCGTGCAGGCCACTATGGCTGATCCACGCTACCTGGTGGAGATCATGGTTACAACCTGCAAATAGGCGCGCTGTCCGAGTCGGACGCTGCGCGTCCACGCATGCTGCAGGGTGCTGGTGGCATCCTAATACGTTACCGTTGAAGCAGGCTGTGACATCGAAAGCATACCTAAGTTTTATTGGTTGCGATACCGGCTCACGTACCAATGATTAGGATGATGATCCTATAGGCGGTGGTTGTGCACAGCCTGTTTTCCCGAAATTAGGCGAGTTCACCTTGCGCACACCTACTACGGGTTGCCAGGCAACGCACGCCAACGTTACCCCATGTTTCATAGCCTGCTCACGCAGGCGTGAGCAAAGGGAGTGCCGGCATGATTGCATGGACGTGCGGACGGATTGCGGTAGTTGGGGCGACGCTGGCTTTGGCGGCCCCCATGGTTGCCACGCCGGCAGAGGCGTCCCATGGCAGCCGCCACGCCTCCTATGGCACCTCGGGCCGTGCTGCCGCCCGGATCATCTGGGCAGGGGCGTCGCACTACAGCCGCTACCGCAGCGCCTACCAGGGCGGCTACGCTTATGGCCGCAGCCTGCAATGCGTGCCGTTCGCGCGGGAGAACACCGGGATCGAATTGATCGGCAATGCCGTCAACTGGTGGGATAACGCCACCGGCGTGTATGAGCGCGGCGCCCGGCCCGAGGTCGGCAGCGTGCTGAACTTCCGCGGCACGCGGCGGATGCACCTGGGCCATGTTGCGGTGGTGTCCAACGTCATTGACAGCCGCAACGTGCAGATCGACCACGCCAACTGGTCCGGCCGTGGCGTCATCACCCGCAACGTGTCGGTGGTGGACGTTTCGCCGGGCAACGACTGGTCGGCCGTGCGGGTCGCATTGGGCAATGGCGACTTCGGCAACGTCTATCCGACCTACGGCTTCATCTATGACCGCCCGGACCGGGGCACGATGGTGGCCAACGCCGGCGTTATCCATGGCAGCGCGCCGGTTGTCGTGGCCTCAGCGGCGCAGATTGCCGCCTCATTCCGCAGGCCGTTGCTGAACCCGGCACCACTGGACTTGCGTCCGGTGGAAGAGCGCACGTCGATCCTGCTGGCGCCGACGCAGGATGAGGAGGTCGCCGAGGCCACCGACGACACGGTGGCCAGCCCGCGCAGCCGCCGCGGCTACAGCCGGCATATGCAGGCGGCACGTTGGCAGGTCGGGCGCTGGCAGATGGCGCGAGGCGACCGCTACGACACGCACCTGATGCGAGGGCAGGTTCTGCTGTTCGGCCGCACCACGGCCGGCCGCGGCTATGCCGGGCGTGGCTGGGGTGGGCGTGAGATGGTTGCCCACGAGTATGGCCGGCATGGCTACGCCAGCATGGTGCAGTTCGTCACCGTCCGGCCTGTCCGGCACGGCGCTGCGGAGCCGCGGACGGTAAGCGCACGTTCCGAGCGCAGCAGCCGTCGCCACGGCCGGCACGCCTGAGACCTGCCTGACGGCAAGCAAGAGGAAGCCCGGCTGGGATTACCCCAGCCGGGCTCAAGGCTGTGGAGGCCGGTGCTACCGATTGCATCAGGCAGCCTGCGCCTTCGCGGGGAGGGCGGAGTGGTCGGTGCAGCGCTGCTCCGTCCCGATGTAGAAACTGCTGCGGTCGTAGTGGTTGAGCGGGGCGCCGCGGCGGAACCGCTTCGGCAGGTCCAGGTTGGCGATGAACAGCCGGCCGGCACGTGCGGGCCGTGGGGTTCTGGATCGCCGCGTCGCAAGCGCTCCCTGCTGTAACGGATCATCCTGCCCCAGCCACTCCCAGTGCGGCGCCGCCGGCCAGCAGCCACAGCGGATGCAGCCTTGTCCCCAGCACCGCCGCGGCCACGGCCAGGCAGATAGCGGCCGTTGCGGGGCCTTGCGTGGCGGACCGGGCCAGCAGCGCCGCGCCGGCGGCCACCAGCCCCACCGTGACCGGCACCAGCCCGGCCTGCACCCGCTTGCGCCACGGCCGGTCGCGGAAACGGTGCCATGCTCCGGCCACGGCCCAGGTCAGCACGCTGCTGGGGCCGATGATCGCCAGCGTGGCCGCCAGCGCGCCAGCCAGCCCGGCCACCCGCCAGCCGATCAAGGCGCTGACCAGCATGTTCGGCCCCGGTGCTGCCTGCGCGAGAGCGAACAGGGCGGCGAACTCGGTGGGGGACAGCCAGTGATGCACCTGAATCACCTGGCGCTGCATCTCCGGCAGCGTGGACACCACACCACCCACGGCCAATAGGGACAGCTCGGCGAAGACCAGGATCAGCCAGCCGATCTCGATCATGGCTCGTTCCGGCGGTGCAGCAGGATGTTGATGGGCGCCAGGGCGGCCATGGTGGGCAGCATCGGCAGGCGGCCTATCGCCAGGGCGATGAACGCGACAATGGCTATGGCGACGCCGAGCGGACGCGCCCGCAGCGGCCAGGCGATCCGGCAGGCCAGCGCCACCACCAGCCCGGATGCCGCCGCTGCCAGGCCGGCGAAGGCATGCTGCACCACCGGCAGCCCGCCATACTGCTCGTACAGCCCGCCCAGCGTCAGCACGATGGCCACCGGCGCCGCGAGCAGGCCCGCCAACCCGGCCAAAGCGCCGGGGACGCCGCGGTAGCGGGAGCCGAGCGCCACCGTCAGGTTCACGATGTTCGGGCCCGGCAGGAACTGGCACAGCGCGAGCAGGTCCAGGAACTCCGCCGCCGACAGCCAGCCGCGCTGCTCGACGATCATCCGCCGTGCCCAGGGCAGCACGCCGCCGAAGCCGACGATGCCGATGCCGAAGAAGCCACGGAACAGGTCGGTCAGCGTGGGGTCGGGCGGGTGCTCCATGGCGGCAGAGTAGCGGCGCGGATGGCCAGGGAACAACCGCCTGCGGTCCTCCTTCTCCCTCCGGGAAAGGGTTGGGTTGAGGGAGACCGTGCGGACCGTACCTTGCCCGATCAGCACCAGCACGTATCCTGTCCGCGGCGGAGATGGTGCGTGCGGCTTTCCGGACCCCGGCCCTCTTGCGGAGGGAGAGGGAGGCAGCGTGGTCCTGTGCTCCGCCCGTGATCCAGGACAGACCCATGCCCGACGCCTTCCTCGCCGCACGAGACCTGCTGCTGCGCCACCGCTGCGACCTGGATGCTGCATGCCGGGAGTTCCGTTGGCCGGTGCTGGACCGGTTCAACTGGGCGCTGGACTATTTTGACCGGATGGCTGCGGGGAACGACGCCGACGCGCTGCGGTTCATCGGTGGGGTGGCGGAGTCGGCCATCACGTTCGCTGGGCTGGCCGCGCGGTCCAACCAGGTCGCCAACCACCTGCGCTCGCTCGGCGTGCAGCGCGGCGACCGGGTGCTGCTGCTGCTCGGGAATGTGCAGCCGCTGTGGGAGGCGCTGCTGGCCTGCATCAAGCTCGGCGCGGTCGTTATACCTGCCACCACCATGCTGACCGAGGACGACCTGCGCGACCGTTTTGACCGCGGGGGCGTGCAGCACGTTATCGCCGCCGGGGACTTGGCGGCGCGGTTCCAGGGCCTCCGCGGCGGCTATACCCGCCTTGCCGTCGGACCCTCGGGGACTGATGGCTGGCTGCGGTTCGAGGACGCCTATGCCGCCTCGGCCGCCTTCATGCCGCATGGCGACACTCGGGCAACCGACCCGCTGCTGCTCTACTTTACTTCCGGCACGACCTCGAAGCCGAAGCTGGTGCTGCATAGCCACCAGAGTTATCCGGTGGGGCACCTGACCACTATGTTCTGGATCGGGCTGCAGGCTGGGGACGTTCACCTTAACATCTCATCGCCGGGTTGGGCCAAGCATGCTTGGAGCAGCGTGTTCGCGCCCTGGAACGCCGGGGCGACCATCCTGATCCTGAACCAGCCGCGGTTTGACGCCGGGCACCTGCTGGGCGTGCTGGACCGGGCGGGCGTGACCACCTTCTGCGCGCCGCCGACTGTTTGGCGGATGCTGGTGCAAGAGAATTTGACCCGGCATCGCGTTCATCTGCGGGAGGCGGTGGCGGCCGGGGAGCCGCTGAACCCGGAGGTGATCGCTCGGGTGCAGGCGGCTTGGGGGGTGGGTATTCGCGACGGGTATGGGCAGACGGAGACTACGCTGCTGGTTGCCAATACGCCGGGGCAAGTGGTGCAGGCGGGGTCTATGGGGCGGCCGCTGCCGGGGTATCGGGTGGCGCTGGTGGATGCCGAGGGGGCGGAGGCGGAGGAGGGGGAGATCGCGCTGCGGCTGGACCCGGCGCCGTTGGGGCTGATGCAGGGGTACTTGCAGGGGGATGGCGGGGTGTTGGCGCCGGAGGGCGGGCTGTACCGCACTGGGGACGTGGCGGTGCGGAATGCGGATGGCTCGCTGACGTATGTGGGGCGGGCGGACGACGTGTTTAAAAGCAGCGGGTACCGGATCAGCCCGTTTGAGCTGGAGAGCGTGCTGATCGAGCATCCGGCGGTGGCTGAGGCGGCGGTGGTGCCTTCGCCGGATGCGACGCGGACGGCGCTGCCGAAGGCTTTCGTGGTGCTGGCGGAGGGGGTGGCGCCGGATGCGGCTACGGCTCGGGCGATCTTCGCGCACCTGCGGGGGCGGTTGGCGCCGTACAAGCGGGTGAAGCGGATTGAGTTTGCCGAGTTGCCTAAGACGATCTCGGGGAAGATCAGGCGGGTGGAGCTGCGGCGGTTGGAGGCGATGCGGCGGGATGCGGGGGAGATGGGGGTGGCGGAGTTCTTGGAGGAGTGACGGGTGGGGGTGGTCGGGGTGTTTGTACGGTTCGGCTTGGGGCGTGGTGGTCCTGTCGGACTTTGCGCCTACTCGATTATGGCTTAATCCCGGCAGGTCGGACCGCGGGCAGCGGCCTTTGATTAGCCGCTGGGTGGCGGATGCCACTCGGTGCGGAGGCGGGTTGGGTGGCGCAGGATCGTGGCTATGGCTTCGGCCGGGTCGTCTGGCAGGGTGCTGGGTTGGGTGGGGGGTGACTCGACGCGGAGGATGGCGGGCGCGGCTGGGGCGGGCTGGGGGATGCAGGGGGTGAGTGGGGCGCCGCCGGGTTGGCGGGGGCGGCTGGGGGCTGCGGCGCGGGCGCTGAGCTGGGCGATGTCGGCGGGGGTGCGGCGCTTCCAGGGATTGTTGCCGGATGAGGAGGCCAGGCCGAGGTCGCGGCAGATTTCGGTGATGATCTCGGCAATTGGGCGGTGGCTGAGGTCTTCGTCGAGGTCGGGGGTGTCTAGGCGGTCGTGCAGCTCGGCGGTTAGGGATGCGGCTTCGGCGTCGGGGGCGTCGGCGGTGCGCTGGATTGCGTCCTCGACGGCGCGGATGATGTGGTTGCGGGCGGCGGCGCGGTGCTGGGCCGGGTCGTTGGCGGGCGGGAGAGGTTCGGCGAGGCTGCGCGCTAGGGTTATGCTGCGGCGGACGGCTCGGGCGATGCGATCGAAGGCGGCGATGATGTCTGGCGTTGGCTCGGGGGGTGGGGTTGGGTGCGGGTTGGCGGCCTGTTGGGCGGGGTGGGCCTGGGTGGTGGCCTGGCCGTGCAGGAGGCGGGCTAGATCGGTGCCCATGCCGATCAGGTCGTGCAGGACCTGGCGGTAATAGCCGGTGTCTGCGGCTTGCTGGCCGGGGTCGTTTTGGTTGGCGGCTGGAGTTGGGTAGGGAGGCATGAACGGAACAAGAACATTGTGGGGTGGGGGTGTCAAGGATGGTGTTAGGGGCTGACCCGATCCATCCAGTTCAGGAGCGCACGGGGCACCACGGAACCACCATCACGAAGGTCGAACAGCACCTGCGGTCCAAGCTGCAATCGGCACACCGTGAAGGCTTGGGCGGGGCCGCGGCTGTTGTCCATTAGGACCGCGGCATCCGCGACGCCCAAAGCTGCGGCGACCGCCGTTTGCGTGCGTGGGAAGCGCGCCCGCAAGGTGTTTTCCTCGACGGCATGGCCGCCGTTCAACACGCGGGTCTGCACCCGGGAGATCGAGAGTTGGGCGCTGGCCAGTCCGACGAACAGCAGCAAGACGAAGTAGCCGGCTGCCTGCAACTGCTGGATCAGTTCGATCTTGGACGCCACTGTTCCGTCTGGACGTGGTTGCCAATGGGAGAACACGGTTTCGACGACGAACGGCACCCGTGCCCCCATTGCCTGACCGATGAACGCCTGCACGCCTTGTTGCGCCACCCGCATCCAGCCCTGGTCCGTGTCGCGCAAGTGGGCGGCCCAGGGGACTAGGTGCCCGGTGCTGTCCGCGTCGGGCAGAATGGACAGCATCATGCGGTCGGCGTTGATGAGCGGGATTTGCATGACGTCGGCCAGCACCTGCCGCCACATCGTGGACTTGCCGGAGCCGTTGTGCCCGGCGACGATGACGGCCAAGGGCTTGTCCGTGCGGACCTGGACCTTGAGGACGTCCTCGACGGCCCGGCGCAAGGTGGTCAATCGGTGACCTTGAACTCTCCGTCCTGGAACAGCCCTCGTTCCCGCTTGCCATCCAAGTCCCGGATGAAGATGTCGGGGTCGTTCTCGTCCACTTGGAACAAGGGGATGCCGCGCTTGGGGCGGAGGCGGATGCCGGGGCGGGTGAGCCTGACCAGAGCGCGGCCCAGCGCTTCGGTACTTCGACGGACGTTCTCCTGCACCGCTGTCTTGGTCGGGCGGGGGACGACGAGGGTCAGGTTGCCGATGCTGATGCGCTGCTGGGCGGGGCGGGCGTCGGCCGCCTTGCGCGGGCGTGCGGGCCTTGTGTTGTCCGGGGAGGGGTGTGCGGCGCGCGTTGCGGTGCTCATGGGTGGACTATATGCGTCCGGTGTGGGTGCTGCCAGGGTTAGCTTTGTGGGTGTCAGTAGGAAGGTTTTGGGCCGGTTGCCGGGACGGCGCAGGCGATCTTCGCGCACCTGCGGGTGTGGCTAGCGTTTTATAGACAGGTAAAGCAGATCAAGTTTTACGATTAGCCAAAGAGGGATCCCGGGAGTTATCAAGCCGACGAGGCTGTGATCGTTGCAAGCTGCCCGAAGGGAGGGGTGAATACTTGTGTAAAGCGGAGAAGTATCTCTGCAGAAGCAGGGAGAACGCCGCCGATCTTGGACACAATAACGGCGCTCTCCACCTACTCTAGCTCGTGACTACACTGATTTCTCTTTATGAGCAGCCTTTGAGCAATTCAGGAAATCGGCTTTGAAGCACGATAGGTCGCTATCTGGCTTGTTTCAAGCGCCCTCAGAAAACCTGCAATATTGTTTTGCGCTGATCTGTTTATGGACTCGCGAGCACGAACAGCACCTACCATTGCGAAATCCATCGGCGTCGTGCCTTGAGCAGATATTACCTTTCTGAAGATGATAGAGCCGTCCTGTCTGTCTATAAGAGTGTAACTGGCGTCGGTGTCGGTTGGAAACGTAATTCCCATCGGCGGATTTTCAAACTTCAGAACCTTTACTTCCAAGTTGACGTGACGACGACTATCATCGTTGAAAAGTGCTGATCGCGACAACGCTTCCTGCGTAGCTTCTTTCCAGGTGCTGGTTATACCGGCCACTGCCGGAGGGAGATCGCCCGTACGCTCGTTGGGAGCAGCGGGTGTAACTGTGATTGTACGGAGGTCAGCGTCAAGTTTCACTGGACTGGGCTGAACGTTCTGAACGGAAAAATTAAGCGGCTGGGGAAGGCTGCAAGCAGCCAGCAGGGCTGTCAATCCTATAGCAGCAATGCGGGCAAAGCGGCCAGTCGAAGCGTTCTGCATAGGAGTCCGTCACAGTTAGGGAGACGGGAGTCCACATCATATCGCAAGAATTTACAACTACCTGGAAGACTCGGATTACATTAATTCGCAAATCCTAACACTTTCTCACGATACTAAACTTTCCACCGCACCATCCAATACCCGATCAATCCCGTCCAGCACCTTCGTGCCCATGGCATCCCGCGTCTCCACCATCGCGGTCCACAGGTGCGGCAGCAGCACCACGTTCTCCAACGCCAGCAACCCCGAATTAATCCAAAGGCGCAGCGTGCTGGGGGCATGGCGCCAAACCTCTATAGGCACATTCAGCGAAGGCGTGCTCCGCTTATGTGAGGTCAGAAACTAGGCTTGGCGGCGACCATAAGATCCTGCTTATCCAGGAAGCGCTGGGTTTCGGCGGCAATGCCAGCCACCGCGGCGTCAACCACCGGCCTGCCGTGACGCTCGAAATCTATGTCGCCGGTGCGGCTAAGCGCATAGACCTCCTCCAACGCCAGGATATGGTCGAGCAGCGCCTCGTGGAACGAAGGGTCGTCCATGACCTTGGCGATGCCCTCAACCTTGTGGATCAACATGCTCAGCGGCATAGTGCCGGCGTTGTAGTCGTTGGCCGCGCCCAGGATCAGGTTGGCTTGCGTGGATGGGTCCATAGTGGCCTCCTAGTAAACCGTTACCACCTTGCCGTCCTGCCCGACGATCACAACGGTGCCATTCGCACCTCGATGCCTCGTCGTCCCCGGCGTCCTGCCCGGCGTCGCGGTTCCGTTCTTTACGGCGTCCTCCACCACTGACGCGGGTATGCCCCTCCCCTGCATACGGTCAATGGCGTGGCCACTGTATAGCCTGCCGTCAATCACGGAGGGCACATTCGTTCCAGGCTCTATCTCGATGGGGGTTTGCTTCCGGCCTGTTGGCGACCGCGCCGGGGGACTGTCTTCCGTCACAGCGTGGCGATGTGGGCGTGCGTCCCAGGCGTCAGCACCGGGAGCGTCACTTAGGCCGCAGCGGGCTGGCCCGTCCCAAGCACCCCGTCAATCCCGTCCAGCACCTTCATCCCCATGGCATCCCGCGTCTCCACCGTCGCGCTCCCCAGGTGCGGCAGCAGCACCACGCTCTCCAGCGCCAGCAGCCCGGCATCCACCCGCGGCTCGCCGTCGTAAACGTCCAGCCCGGCTGCCGCCACCTGGCCCGACCGCAGCGCCGCCACCAGGGCGGCGTCGTCCACCAGGGTGCCGCGCCCCGTGTTCGCCACCACCGCGCCGCGGGGCAGCAGCGCGATCCGGGCCGCGTTCAGCCAATGCCGGGTTGCCGGGCCGCCGGGGGCGTGCAGGGAGAGGACGTCGCAGACCGGCAGGAACGTCTCGTCCGAGGCGTGGAACACCGCGCCGGCTTCCTGCTCGGGCGGGAGGCGGGTGCGGTTGCGGTAGTGGACCTGCATGCCGAAGGCACCCGCCATCCGCGCCAGCTCCCGCCCGATGCGGCCCATGCCGAAGATGCCCAGGCGGCGGCCGGTGACCCCCGTTCCCAGCAGTTGCGTAGGCGCCCAGCCGGTCCAGCGGCCGGCGCGGACCAGGCGCTCGCCCTCCCCGGCGCGGCGGGCGGCGGCCAGGATCAGCAGCATGGCGCACTCGGCGGTGGCGACGCTCAGCACGTCCGGGGTGTTCACGACGGGGATGCCGCGGGCCTGGGCGGCGTCGAGGGCGATGTGGTCGGTGCCGACGCTGAAGGTGCCGATCACGCGGA
>JAABUQ010003790.1_pt1 | contig 26867 bp, 22 predicted proteins | sample 5560001 | NCBI WGS metagenome assembly JAABUQ01 (sample SAMN10711888, study PRJNA513371) | rock metagenome | isolation source: Antarctica rocks | place: Antarctica: Victoria Land, Finger Mt nord | collected 2015-12-18 | reverse complement strand
GTCCCAGGCGTGCTGAGTGCGGCCATCTTCTGGCAGGTCCTGCAGCACCTCGGCGGTTACTGGGCCTCTCGGGTCAAGCACGAGGAGGCCCTGTACGGCACCTTCGGACTGGTTCTCGGGCTGCTCGCCTTCCTGTTCATCGGAGCCCAGCTGACCATCTTCGCGGCGGAGATCAACGTGGTACGGGCGCGACGGTTGTGGCCGCGCAGCCTGTTCTCACCCCCACTGACCGAAGCCGACCGACGGGCGCTTACCTCCTCGGCGGAGACGGAGGAGCGCATAAAGGAGGAGAATGTTGAGGTGACCTTCGACACGACCGCCCACGACGCTGACGCCCCTACGTCCGGCACCGTGGGCGCCGGCAGCCGGGAGCCTCCGGGGCCGAGGGTCACCGAGTGAGTCAGCCACCCGGTCTGGACAAGCCCCGCCGCGTCCTGCCGCGCTTTCACTACGAGCTGCTGGCCTGCGGGCTGAACGGACACGAGCTACTGGGGGTGGATGCCGGCGAGCTGCGTCCGCACGACGATCTGTTCGCTCGCCAGGTGGGCTCCACGCGCTGGCTGCGTTGCCTGCGCTGTGACTCCTGGATACCGCTCAGCCCCGCCGACCCCCCCACGCGCGAGCACCCGCCCGACCGCGAGCACGTCGAGCTTCCGTTGCGTGGCCGCGCCCTGCGCGACAAGTTCATCCTGCGCCTGATCGCCGTCGACCGAGCGCTGCACTTCGTCATCCTCGTCACGCTGGGGGCGGCCATCTTCCTGTTCATTCGCCATCAGAGCCAGCTGCGCGACAGCTTCTACCGCGTGGTGGCCGATCTGCAGGGCGGTCTGCGTGGACCGTCCGGCGCCCACCGCGGCCTGGTGCACGAGCTCGACCGCGTCTTCTCCCTGCAGAGCGGGAGTCTGCGCACCGTCGGCATCGTCGTGCTCGCCTACGGGCTGCTGGAAGGGGTGGAGGCGGTCGGATTGTGGCTGGCCAAGCGCTGGGCCGAGTATCTGACCTTCGTCGCCACCACCCTGCTGCTGCCGTTGGAGGTCTACGAGATCATCACGCGCCAGTCGGTGCTCAAGATCATCACCTTCCTGATCAACCTCGCCGTGGTGCTCTACCTCATCTGGAGCAAGAGGCTCTTCGGGCTGCGCGGCGGCGGAAGCGCCGTGGAGGCCGAACGGCGCCGCGACATGGGCTGGGAGGCGCTCGAGCGTACGGCTCCTGACCGTGACTCGGCGCCTGTGCCCAGCGGAGCGCCCGCCTCCTGACCGGCGCGAACGGTTTCGCGCGTTGGCGGTGAGGTCATCGTTTCTGCCATCCTGTGTGAGCGAGGGCCACCGCCTCGCGGCCCTTGGCGTGCCGCCGCGGCCGAGTGCGCGCAACCCGTGAACAGTCTCGCGGGCGCGAGTAACGCGGCCCTGACTCCACGATTGGTGTCCAGTGGCCCGCACCGTACGGCGTGCGCACATCGAGACCAGGTTGGAGGTGACAAGCGTGTCGTACGAGCCTCAGCACAGATCACCGGCCCCCCCGGCGCGCCCGGCCCACCGCCAGGGCTCCTCGGGCATCTCGGCCGCGACCCTGGGCATCGCCAGTGCGGCGTCGGCCCTCGCCGCTTTCGTGGTCCATCATCTGTGGGGTCCGGGCACCGTGCTGAGCGCCGCCGCCACTCCGGTGATTGTCGCCCTCGCCAGCGAGTTCTTGAGGCGACCGGCCGAACGCGTATCCAGCCTGCAGGAGATCGGCGCTGCGCGCCTGGTGCCCGCGCGCGAACGTGCGGGCAGTGGGGCAATGCGGGCCGGGGACGGCGCGCGCGAACGTACGGGCAGTGGCGCAATGCGGACCGGCATCGGCGCGGAGCGCTCGACCCGTTACGCCGCATCCCGCGGCAACGATCAGCCACCTTCGTCCCGGTCTGAATACGTCGCAGGGGCGGCTCGGCCCCGCGGCGTGCGATCGCCGCGAGTGCCCGACAGCCGCGTCGGCTCACCGAGTCCCACCTACCAGTACCTGCGTCCGCGGCGACCATGGTGGCGTCCGGCGCTGCTCACCGGCCTGGTGGCCTTCGGCCTGGTAGCGGTGATCTTCACTGTCTCGGACCTCGCCGTCGGACATTCCGTGACGGGGGGTGCGCATACGACCACGTTCTTTGGCGGGAGGGGCGGACGGTCCTCGCCGAGCCGAACACCCAGGTCGACCGAGAAGCGCACCTCGACCGACAAGGCCATCTCCAAGGCTCCCACTCAGGCGACCGGACGCCCCAAGGCCACGACGGCGCCCGGGAGCGCCGCACCCCAGATCGGCTCATCGCTCCCCGGGTCCTCGCAGCGCGCGAAGACCACCCCCGCGCCCTCCACTCGCTCTCCCGCGCCTGCGGCTCCGAGCGGCACACCGTCCAGTCGGTCGAGCACCCCCCCGCCTTCGGGTCCGGCCGGCTCTCGCAGCCAGGCGCCGGGGGCACCGACGAAGCCCTAGCAGGAGGGTCTCCGCGACCGCCGGCCGCGGTAACGTAGGCGCCGATGGCGGGGGCCAGACGGTTTGCGGGCGGGGGCGAGCGCTCCGCGGGGGGCACCGGCGTCTGAGTCGGTGCAGCTGGACGTCGCGCACTTGGAAGGCTCAGATCAGCGTGCGGCTCCCCCACGCCGGCTCGCGACGCGTCGCCGTTCACCTGCGGCCCGTCCGCAGAGCCTGAGCCCCCGCGCGCGCGACCCGCGCCACGTCGCTCCCCCAGCTGTCCTGCCGCTCGCCTTCGCGCTGCGCTTGGCGGCCACCCCTGGACAAAGCGCTTGCGTGTGCAACCACATGTCCTATACTTGGTTACGTTCCGTAAGCGTCCCTGGAGCCGAGCCCATGACATCGCAGAGCCTGAGACTGATTCCGCTTGATGACACCGTGGTCTTCCCCAACATGGGGATCACCCTGACGGTCGACGTGGGCGATGACGAGCGTGTCGCGCTCGTTCCTCGTCACGACAACGAATTCCTGGACGTCGGCGTCGTCGCCGACGTCTCCGAGCACCTGCGCCTGCCCGGTGGCGGGCGCGCCGTAGCGGTGTCCGCCCAGCACCGGGCCCTGATCGGTGCCGCCCATACGGGTCCGGGCGGCGAGCTGCGCGTGGAGGTCGACGACCGTCCCGACGATGTGCCCGTCGATGGCACGACGCGCAAGCTCGAGCGCGAGTACCGCGCCGTGGTCGAGGAGATCCTCGAGCAGCGTGGCGATGACGGGCGCGTGGCGGCGTTCCTGCGCGCGATCGACGAGCCGGGGACGCTGGCCGACTCGGCCGGCTACTCACCCAACCTGACCTACGAGCAGAAGGTGGATCTGCTGCGCACCACCGACGTCACCGAGCGCCTGGAGCTGGCTCTGCGCCTGCAGCGCGAGAGCCTGGCCGAGCTGCAGGTGCGTCGGCGCATCCGCGAGGACGTCCAGCAGGGCGCTGACAAGCAACAGCGCGAGTACTTCCTGCGCAAGCAGATGGACTCGATCCGCAAGGAGCTGGGAGAGGACGAGGGCTCGGTCGCAGAGGAGTACCGCACCAAGATCGAGGCCGCCGAGATGCCGGCGGCCGTCGGGGAGCAGGCGATCAAGGAGCTCGGGCGCCTGGAGCGTATGGGCGACCAGTCGGGTGAGTCGAGCATGATTCGCACCTACCTGGATTGGCTGATCTCGGTGCCGTGGAGCAAGCGCTCAGAGGAGCACCTCGACCCGGTGGCGGCACGCGAGGTGCTCGACGCCGACCACGCGGGGCTCGAGGACGTCAAGGACCGCATCACCGAGTACCTGGCCGTGCGCAAGCTGCGCTCAGAGCGGGGCATCGAGGCCGACCCCAAGTCGGGGGCGATCCTCACCCTGATCGGACCTCCGGGCACGGGCAAGACCTCGATCGGCGAGTCCATCGCGCGAGCCACCGGACGCGAGTTCGTGCGCATGTCGCTGGGCGGCGTCCGCGACGAGGCCGAGGTGCGCGGGCACCGGCGCACCTACATCGGCGCCATGCCGGGCCGGCTGGTGCGCGCCCTCCGTGACGCGGGCACCATGAATCCGGTGATCCTGCTCGACGAGATCGACAAGGTGGGAGCCGATTGGCGCGGCGATCCGTCGGCCGCACTGCTCGAGGTGCTCGATCCGGCCCAGAATCACAGCTTCCGCGATCACTACCTCGACGTGGAGCTTGACCTTAGCCAGGTGATGTTCCTGGCGACGGGCAACGTCGCCGACACCATCCCCGGCCCCCTGTTGGATCGCATGGAGGTGATCCGCTTCGACGGCTACACCAGCGAGGAGAAGCTCTCCATCGCCAAGGGCTATCTGTGGCCGCGTCAGCGTGATCGCAACGGCCTGCGCGAGGACGAGGTGTCGGCGTCCGATGACCTGCTGCGCACGGTGATCAGCGAGTACACCCGCGAGGCTGGGGTGCGCAACCTCGAGCGCGAGCTGGGCACGGTCCTGCGCAAGACGGCGACCCGCATCGCCTCAGGCAGCGCAGAGGCACCGGTGGAGATAGGGCTCGACACGGTTCGCGATGCGCTCGGCCGACAGCGCTTCTTCCAGGAGTCGGCGGTTCGCACGGCGGTGCCGGGCGTGGCCACCGGACTGGCGGTGACGGGTGCGGGTGGAGACGTCCTGTTCGTCGAGGCCACCCAGATGAGCAGTCATTCGCCCACGGCCGGGCTGGTGCTCACCGGCCAGCTGGGCGACGTGATGAAGGAGTCCGCGCGCATCGCTCTCTCCTACGTTCACGGCCACGCCGGTGAGTTGGGCATCGAGGAGTCGGCGTTCGAGCAGCGCGAGTTCCACGTGCACGTGCCTGCCGGCGCGATCCCCAAGGACGGTCCCAGCGCCGGGGTGACCATGGTCACCGCCATGGCCTCGCTGCTCTCGGGGCGGCCGGTCCGCCACACCGTGGGCATGACCGGGGAGGTCACCCTCCAGGGGCGGGTACTGCCCATCGGCGGCCTGAAGCAGAAGGTGCTGGCGGCGCACGCCGCGGGGCTGACCGACGTCATCCTGCCCGAGCGCAACCGCGGGGACCTGGATGACATTCCCGCTGAGGTGCGCGATCAGATGTCCTTCCACCCCGTGATGACGGTGCAGGAGGTCCTGGATCGCGCGCTGGAGCCGGCCCGCGATGTCGCGCTGTCGTAAGTGTCAGCCCGTGCCCGAGGAGGTCCGCCGAGCAGCGGACCTCCTCGAGCGGCGCTGGCAGCTGTCGATCCTGTACGCCGCGTTGACCGGGGCGCTGCGCTTCAACGAGTTCGCCGAGGCGGTGCAGGGCATATCGCCGCGCATGCTGGCCGAGCGCCTACGGGAGCTCGAACGCGCGGAGCTCATCGAACGACGCGTGCTGCCCACCAGTCCGCCCACGGTGGAGTACCGGCTCACCGCCCGAGGTCGTGACCTCGCGCCCGTGATGGAGGCGATCGGCGCCTACGCGGTCGCGTGCGGCCGCTAGCGGTGGCCTCGCAGGACACGGCACCCCCCACGCCGCAATCGTCAGGACCGCAGACGGCCCTTGGTAATCCGCGCCGCGCGCACGGTCGTCAGCTGCGCAACGGGATGATCTCGCTCGCTCTGCTGGTTGGGGTGGTGGCCGGACTGCTCTCGGCGGTTCCCGCCCTGTCGGGGGTAACGCGGGCGCTGCGTCACCTGGACCGCGACACCGTCGGCGCCGCCCTCGGCCTGGAGCTGCTCTCCTGCTTGGGCTACGTGCTGGCGTTCCAGCTCGTGTTCGCACGCGCGCCGCGCCGCTTCGCGGCACGCCTGGCCTGGACCGAGATGGCCTTCGGGGCCGCGCTCTCCTTCGGCGGAGCGGGCAGCCTGGCCATCGGCGCCTGGATCCTCAAGACGCGCGGGGTCCCGGCCGGTCGCATCGCCGAGCGCTCCGCCACCTTCTTTCTGCTCACCAGCGCGGTCAACGTGATCGTGCTCATCGTCTTCGGCCTCGGTCTCGGCCTGGGGATCCTGCCGGGTCCGCGTGAGCCGCTGCTCACGCTCGGGCCCGCAGTGGTCGGTGTGGCGGTGCTGGCGCTGTTCCTCTCCATCCCCCGCCTGGCCGAGCGGGCCGGACCCGACCGCCGGACCAGCCGCCCGTCCCGTGTGCTGCTCGGGCTCGCGGGGAGCATCCGCGAGGGCCGCCGCACGCTGGTCACGCCCGACTGGCGCCTGCTTGGCCCCTACGCCTACCTGCTGTTCGACGTGTCGGTGCTCTACGTATGCCTCGACGCGGTGGGACACGCACCGCCCCTGGCGCCTGTCGTGCTGGCCTACCAGATCGGCTATCTGGCCAACATCCTGCCGGTCCCGGGTGGCATAGGCGTGCTTGACGCCGGCCTGGCGGGAATGCTGGTCCTGTTCGGCACCTCCGCGACAACGGCCACGGCGGGGGTGCTGCTATACCACGCCGCCGCGCTGTGGGTGCCCACGGTGTTCGGCACGATCGCCTTTCTGCTGGTCCGTCGCACGCTCGACGAGCCCCTGCGTCCCAGGCCGTTGCGGCCTCAGTAGCCCTCGTCCCGGAGGGGGACCCCGGTAGCCTGGCGGCGATGCACATCGTGGTGGGAGCCCTGGGGGCGGCACTCGTCGCGCTGATGCTGATGGAGATCTTTCTCGCCTTCCTGCTGCCGCGGCGCGTCAAGCGTGACCCTCGTCTCGTGCGCCGACTGCAGGGCTGGGTGTGGCGCCCCTGGCGCGCAGTGGCGCGCCGTTTGCCCGACGCATCGGGCGACACGGTGCTGGGCATCTTCGGGCCCCTGGGACTGTTGTTCTCCCTGTTGCTGTGGGTGCTCGGGCTAATGATCGGCTTCGCCGCGCTGCAGTGGGCCGGCGGATCACACGTGGTTCCCGGCGGCCGCGGGAGCTTCGGCGACGATCTCTACTTCAGTGCCGCCAGCCTGGTGGCGTCGGGCACGGGGGCGCTGCACAGCGCGAGCACCTTCGCGCGTACGGTGCAGATCATCGACGCGGCGAGCGGTTTCGCCGTGTTGACCATCGTGATCGGGTACCTCCCCGCGCTCGCCCAGGCGTTCTCGCGCCGGGAGGCAACCGTGTCACAGCTCGATGCGCGGGCCGGCTCCCCACCGAGCGCCGGGCGCCTGGTCGTGCGCTCCACCCACCGGGGCGGCTGGGCGTCGCTGAACGGATATCTCGGCGAGTGGGAGATCTGGACGGCCGAGCTGATGGAGACCCATCTCTCCTACCCGGCGCTCGCCTTCTTCCGCTCCCAGCACGTCAACCAGAGCTGGCTGTCCGCGCTGTGCACAGTGCTCGACGCGTGCGCGTTCGCGGTGGCCGCGGCCCCAACGGGCAGCGTGGACTCCGCTCGCTTCACCTTCGCCATCGGACGCCATGCCGTAGTCGATCTCTCCTACACCTTTCACACGGGCACGCTTGAGCCGGCGTCGGACCGGCTGCCGTCCTCCGAGTTCACCCAGCTGCTCGCCGATCTACGTTCCGCCGACCTCGAACTGGGGGCGAGCCCGCCCACGGTGGAGGAGCGCCTGCGGCGCATGCGCTCCTCCTATGAGCCCTACATCAACGCCCTGGCCTCCCGGTTGGAGCTACCGCTGCCGCCCTGGACCGCGCCCGAGTCGCGCTCGGACAATTGGCGCACCACCGAGTGGCATTGACACGCCCAGCCGGGCGCGGCGTGGTGTGCGCCGCCTATGGCGTGCGCTAATGACCCGATGGCGCACCCACGGGGGTCGCGGCCCCCCGCGCCGGCGGCGGCGGTGCGCAACCGGCGGCGTCACGCGGCACGGCGACGAGCTGGCCCCCGGGACACTCCTGCGCGGGTACCCGCCGCCGGGAATTGCGGATGCCGAGCGCACCGGTGAGGCCTCCGACCGCCACCAGCGCCGCGGCTATCTCCATGCCGAGGTGAAACGCGCGCACGGAGGCGTCCTGCGCCGCCGCCGCCACCACACCTGCCTGGGCCGGGGGCAACGCCGAGACTCCTGGACGTCCCAGAGGTAGGCGTCGCGCCTGAGCCACGACGGCCCGCGCGGGCCGGCCGAGCGCTGCTTTGGTCAGGCGCGCGTCAAGGGTTGAGGTGAACTGCGTGGCGACCACCGCGCCGATTGCCGCGGTGGCCAGCAGGCCGGCGACGCGAGCGATCGCGTTGTTCACCCCCGACGCGATTCCGGCCTCGGGCGACTCCACTGCGGCCAGCACGGCGGCGGTCAGTGGAGCCACGGTCATGGACAGTCCCAGGGCGAACACGAGAAGTGCCGGCAGCACCTCGCCCAGGTAGTCGACACGAGCTCCCATGCGCGTGAACAGCAGCAGTCCGCCGGCGGCGATCAACGGTCCAGCGCCCATGAACAGGCGCGGGCCCAGGCGGTCGGCCAGGGCGCCGAAGCGACGGGAGAGCGTGAACATCACCACGGTCGTGGGAAGCGTGGCCAGACCGCTCTGCAGCGGGCTGTAGCCCCCGACCTGCTGAAGGAAGAGGACCAGGAAGAAGAAGAGCACCGACAGGCCCGCGTACATCGAGAACGTCTCGACGTTGCCGACGGTGAAATTGCGCCCCGCGAACAGGCCGAGAGGCAGCATGGGATCGTGCCGGCGTGACTCGTAGACCACAAACAGTCCGAAGATCAGCGCTCCGCCCAGCAGCGGGCCGATCACCGCCGGGCTCGACCAGCCAAGGCGCGGCTGCTCGATGAGCGCATACACCGGACCGGCGAGGCCGGCGGCACACAGCAGCGCACCGGTGCCGTCAACCCGCCGCGGGACAGTCTTGGTGACGGCCACGGGAATGACGCGTCTGATCAGCACCAGCGTCAGCAACGCCAGGGGGAGGTTTATGAAGAAGATCCAGCGCCACGAGGCGACGCTGAGCAGCTCGCCCCCGGCCAGCGGCCCCAGCACGGTGGCGATCGCGCCCCACGCGGTCCATGACCCCACGGCCGCACCCCGTTCGCTGGGCGAGAAGGTGGCCACGATCACCGCGAGGGCGCTGGGGGTCAGCAGCGCGCCCGCCACACCCTGCAGAGCCCGTGCGGCAATCAGTGTTCCGCTGCTGGGCGCCGCCGCGCACAGCAGTGAGGTAAGGGCAAAGCCTCCCACGCCCAGCGCGAACACGCGTCGCTCGCCGTACACGTCACCCAGAGAGCCCCCCACCAGGATCAAGGAGCCGAGGGTGAGCAGGTAGCCGTTGGTAACCCACTGCTGTGTTATGAGTCCGCCGCCGAGGTCACGCTGGATGGCGGGCAGCGCCACCCCTACCACCGTGCTGTCAAGCAGCGCGATACTCGAGCCCAGGATGCACGCAACCAGGGTCAGGCGCTTGGTCTGCGTCGACGGAGAGGTCGGCACGCCGAGCACCTTAACGACCGAACCCAGGCCGTCGTGGCCTTCCGATCGACCGGCGGGCGCACCCGGTAGGCTGAGTCACGAAGCGCTGCTCCCCACGGGAAGGAACGGGCCGCTTACCGTCGCCGCCGGCGCCGACCCCTCGACATGACCGACCGCGACGGCCTGACCATCAGGGATATCGAGGAGCGCACCGGCGTGCAGGCCTCGACCCTGCGGATCTGGGAGGTGCGTCACGGCTTTCCCGAACCTCGGCGACTCGTCTCCGGCCACCGCCGCTACTCCGAAGGTGACTGCGAGATGGTGCGTCGCGTCCTCGAACACCGCACGTCGGGGCTCTCCCTAGCGGCCGCCATCGAGCGCGCTCGCGGCTCCCAGGCCCAGCCGGAGCCGTCCGTCTACGGGGCGCTGCGCCGCCTGAGGCCAGACCTTCCCGACCATGTGCTCAACAAGCGTGCCCTGGTAGCCATCAGCCACGCCATCGAGGACGAATGCTTCACCCGCGCGAGAAAGCACCTGCTGGTCGGGTCCTTTCAGAGGGAGTGCTTCTATCGGCAGGCTGAGCCGCGCTGGCAGGACATGGCGCGGGACGCCTCGCTCGCGGCGGTGTTCGCTGCCTTCGATGAGCCTCAGCGCACCCGGCTCGACGGACCGCTCGAGATGTCGAGCTCACCCTGGGATCCGTCCCGGCGCGAATGGCTGCTGCTGTGTGACACCGACGGCTGTCACGTATGTCTGGCCGCGTGGGAGCGGCCCGGACAGCGGGACACCCGCGACGCAGAGCGACTGTTCGAGGCGGTCTGGACGCTCGACCCCAGCGCGGTTCGCGAGGCGATTCGGCTGCTCGCCGGTCGGGTGTCGGCGGTCGACCGAACGCTTTCCGAGCGCATGCTCGAGCGCGCCGCCGCGTTGCCCGCTGGTCCGGCCGAAGAGCTGCGCACCGCGAGCGCCATGATGAGCCGCATGCTGGCCTACTTGAGCGCCAGCCCGGAGGTGCCCGAGGTGCAGCGCAGCGGCGCGACCAAGGCAGCCAACGACGGTCAGCCGACCGTCTCCCCCACGGTGACCAACGGAAAGCCGGGCGCCCCGGTCACGGCGGCCACGGCCTGAGCCGTCACGCTCACAAGCGTTCGTCCCGGGCTGCCCCCCCCGCATCGACTTCAGACGATGGAATGGCTCAGAGTGCGGGGGAGGGCCGGCCCTGCAGGATGACCTCGCTCACCAGGGCCGTGTCGTCCCACATCGGGATATGGCCGCAGCCCGGCAGCGCGACGCTGCGAAACGAAGGGGCGCTGACGCGCACGGGGCGTATCAGGCGGTCCTGTTCGCCGAACGCGAGCAGCACGGGGACCTGGATCTGGTCGGGGTCATGAAAGTAGCTCTGGCGCATAGCGGTACTGGTGGCGTCATACGCGGCGGCGCGTCCATAGGAACGCACCATGCGCCACGCGGCTTGGTACGGGACCTTGTCCGGATCGGCGACGAACGGCCGCAGAGCCACGCGCCGTGCCCTGCGGCTGCGCAACAGCAGCCAAAGAAGCGGACGCAGCCAACGCACGACCCGGTGGGCCCTACCACGCGTCGCCCCGCTGGCCCCCTGTAAGGGCGCGCCCCACAGGCCGGCCGGGCACAACCCGACGACCGATCGCGCGTTACCGCGGCGCGCCATCTCGAGTGCGACCCACCCACCGAGCGAGTTTCCCGCCACGTGCGCGCGATCGATGCCGAGCTCGGCGAGCAGACCGGAAACCGCCGCGGCCAGGGCGGCCGGGGAGGGCACGACATCGGGCGCCAGCGCCGGGGAGTTGCCAAACCCCGGAAGGTCAACCGCGATCACGTCGCGGTGACGCGCGAGGGGTTCCAGCACGGGCTCCCACACGCATAGCTCCCCCCCGATCCCGTGCAGCAGGACCAGGGGCTCGCCCTGCCCCTGACGCTCGTAGTGCAGCGACCCCTGAGTCGCATTCGCGCGGCACACCTGCACCCCGTGCCCAATTCTCACAGCGACAGACGAAAGGCGTCTAGGGGCGCTCTGCGTGCAACACAGATGGGTCCGGCGCGCAGCTCGCGCCCAGCGGGAGCGGGGGACCGAGGAATCGAACCTCGAGCCAGGGTTTTGGAGACCCCGATGTTGCCGTTACACCAGTCCCCCAGCCGTTTGAGACGGGGACTCAAGATAGCGATCAGATCAGGCGGCGGCTCGGCCGCCACGAGGCGGCGAGGTGCGTTCAGACACGGTGGCCGGATCGCGCCCAGGGCGCGGGCCGCGACGGCGGGCGCCAGGCATGAGCTGGCCGTCGGCGCGCAGGTCGGCCAGCTGCTGGCCCATCGTCGCCCGCGCCAGGCGCACCACCTCGCCACGACGGGCTCGCGCCATGAGGTTGACGCCCATCAGTGCGATGTCCTCGCTCGTGGGCTGGAGCAGAACCACCTCTGTGCCCTCCGCACGCAGCTTGCGCGCCTCGTGGCCCAGGCGACGCCCACTGGCGGTGCGCAGGACCTCGGCCACGCGCTCGGCCGGGCCACGACGCGCCGCCTGGGCTCGCGAGGAGATGGGGTTCAGACATACCACCAGATCCAGGTCGCGTCCGGCGAGCATGTCCAGGTTGGACGGCGAGCAGACACCTCCGTCGACGTAGCGCCGCCCGTCGATGGACACCGGCCGGTAGAAGCCCGGAATGGCACAGGAGGCACTGACCGCGTCGCCCACGGTGGCCGGGGGTGCGTCCTCGCGGCCGAAGGGCACCCGGCGCCCGTCGCTGTAGTCGCAGGCCACGGCCCAGTAGCCGGGGTGCTCTGGCCACTCACCCGGCACGAAACGCTCGACGAGGCGACGAATCGAATCGGTGCGCACCACACCGCGCGGAAGCCATCCCGTGACCATCGCCGCCGGCGCATGACGCCTCGGATGGCGCATGGTGGATACCGCCAACCGCCACGAGCCGGGACCCAGCCCGGGGAGGGCTGGGCGGTACTCCGTGCCCGTGGAAGCGTCTGCTGCGGCGTCTGAGAGCTGCTCGAGCTCGGTCAGCTCGGGCATGGGCTCCCCGCTGAGCTGCGCGGCCAGCGCGCCGGGGGGCACACCCGCGGCGGTGAGCGCGCCGACCACCGACCCCGCCGAGGTTCCGACGATGTAGTCCGCCCGGGTAGGACTCCAGCCCGTCTCGTCGGCCAGCGCCTCCAGCGAGCCGATCAGCCACGAGGCGCCGAGCACGCCGCCTGCTCCCAGAACCAGCCCGATCTTCATGTGCGCTCCGTTCGCTTTTTCCGCTCACGGCCCCCGCCAAGAGCTGACACGCCGTCAATGGCGCTCAGCTAAGGATACCGGTCCGCGACATCTGACCCTTGCCGGCGGGGTCGGCGCGACTGAGGCCAGGGGCGCGCGTGGGTCAACGCTCGGAGAAGATCAGCTCGCGCCCACGGGGCGCACCCCAGGGCCCATGCGTCGCGCCGGGCGGGTGCTGCCGCGTGCCCGTGCGACCTGGCTCGCGCACCGACCAGCGCCCGTCACACCAGGCGACTCGGGTTCCGTCGGCCAGGTGCACGCCGGTTCTTCCCAGGCGGGGCCTGCCCCATAGGGTCACCTCGAGCGGACGCGCACCCTCCGTCACATCTCCAAGCCCCCCAGCGACATGGGCCTGCGGATGGGTGACGACGATCGAGCCCGAGCGCACCCAGACCGGTATCGCGTGCAGTGGCGCTTCGACCAACACCTGGCCGCCGCCGCGCACGCTCGCTCCCGACCAGGTCTCGATCCAGTCGCCTCGCGGAAGGGCCACCTCGCGCTCGCGCATGCCGTCCTCGACCACCGGCGCCACCCACAGGGCCGGCCCGTAGCCGTAGGCGTCGGTCAGCGTCCAGCCCCGCGGGTCGTCGGAGTCGATCAGGCACAGCGGACGCACGATCGGCAGCCCGGTGCGCGAGGCCGTGGCCGCCGCGGCGCGCACGTAGGGAACCAGGCGCTCGTGCAGGACCACGTACGCGCGGTACAGCTCAAGCACATCCTCGCCGTAGTGCCACGGCTCCTGGGGCATGCGCCCGTGGGCGTGCATGAGAGGGGTGAAGCAGCCGAACTGCAGCCAGCGCACGAGCAGCTCGGGTGGGCAGCGTTCAACCAGTCGGTGGCCGAGATAGCCGCCCACGTCATGGGACCAGTTCGATATGCCCGAGCAGGCGGCGGCCAGGGTCGCCACCACCAGCGCGCGCAGCGACCAGAAGTCCGAGGCTTGGTCACCGCCCCACAGCATGCCGGTAGCCTGCTGGCCCGTCCAGCCGCTGCGCCCGAAGAGCACGCCGCAGCCAGGATGGGACTCGTCCAGGGCACGCTGCATGGAGCGGCGATACAGCCCTCCGTAGGCCCACGCCGCCTGCGCTCCGTTGCGGCCGTCGGCAAAACGGACGTCGTCTGGCAGGTAGTAACCCTCACCGTCGTCCGCCTTTATCCCCTCCACGCCAAGATCGAGTATGCGCTTGGCCGACTCCCGCCACCAGCGCTCGGCGCCCGCGCTGGTGAAGTCCACCGGTGAGCCGGTGCCCATCCACCATTTCCCCACGTATGGGCTGCCCTCCGCAGTGGTCAAGAAGTGGCCGTCGCGAGCACCCTCCGCGTAGTTGCAGGCCGGCTCGCGGTGCAGGCGCTGTGATCCCGGGTCCGGTGGTATCTGCCCGTCCTCGGAGCTCAAGTTCACCCAGGGAGTGATCCACACGACCGTGCGAACGCCGGCCCGGCGCATCATGGCCACCGTGCCGGGAGCGTCGGGAAACTGGTGAGGGTTGAACTCCCACGTGTTGTATTGGGTCTCCCACGGCGAGTCGAGGACGATGGCGTCCAGCGGGATGCGGTGGCGGCGAAACCCGCGGAAGTCATCGAGCACGTCGTCCTGGTGCTCGTAGACGTCCCGGCTCTTCCAAAAGCCGTATCCCCACTCGGGCAGGAGGGCCGGCAGACCGGTCTCGCGGCACATGGCGCGCAGGCGCGCCAGCGGACTGGCGGCACACAGCAAGAACATGCGCAGCGAACCGGCGGCGGCGCGGGTGGACACGCTGACCCGCTCGCCCCGCGCAGCCGAGCCCGCCGCGGGCCAGTCAGCGACCATGGCTCCAGCCGGACGCACCGCGCGGGGGGCGCCAAGCTCAAAGCGCGCGCCGTTGCCGGCGCTGTCGAGCCACAGTCCGTAGCCGCGATTTGACAGCAGCCAGGGAACCGGAGCGCAGTCGGCCTGGGGGATCCCGCCCTGGGCGAGCAGGTCCGGAGGGCAGTCCGGTCCGGTGTAGCAGCGGTCTGCGCCCAGCTGCACGGCGCGACCGGACTGGTCGAGGTGCACACCGTGGCGTGCCCCCAGTCCGACGAAGCGCTCCTGCGTTGCGTTCTCCCAGTCCAGCCCCAGGCGCAGAGGATGTCCCTCGGCCGTCAGCTCAAAGAGCACGCGATCGTCCTCGGGTACGCATACGAGCAGACGCGCCCGGCGCCCGCCGTGCAGGGTCAGCTCGCACTGCACGCCGTCCGCAGGGCCGTCAGTGGCGGTGGCGGAGATCACGCGTTCGGCGAAATCGAGCTCCTCACGCGCGATGACGCCCTCGGTCAGGGAGATGAACTGGTCGTGCACGGTGCCCGCGGCCACCCACGCGCCGGCATCGCGCAGGAGGTCCCGCCGCCCCCGGCGTACGGTGACGCCGAACGGGCGCAGGCGAAGGCGCACCTGCAAATAAGCCCGATCCAAGTGGAGGGACTCGCCCGCGGCGCTGACCACGGTGACAGCCACTCACCCCGATTCGCCGGCCGCCGACGTGGCGCTCACGCGTTCACCGGAAGATCACGCCCTGATAGCGCCCTGTTCACCTGAACCTGCTCCTTTGCAGGCATTCTTAGCCGATAAGCTGACCAAGAAAAAGGAGAGACGGGTGCCACCGATGACTCCCCTCAGCCGTGTCGACCTCCACGTTCACTCGACGGCGTCGCAGGTATCCAAGCTCGGCGTGCAGCGTTCACTGGGCCTGCCCGAGTGTGCCACCCCGCCCCAGGAGGTCTATGAGCTCGCCAAGCGCCGGGGCATGGACTTCGTCACTATCACCGATCACGACACCATCGCCGGTGGTCTGGAGCTCGCCGAGCTGTCTGACACCTTCCTCTCGGAAGAGCTCACCGCCTGGTTTCGCGGGGAGCCCCAGGCCGTGCATGTCTTGTGCTTCGGGATCGATGAGTCCGACCACGCATGGTTGCAATCCCATCGACACGACGTCGAGCTGTGCGCGGCCTACATGCGCGACGCAGAGATCGCCTGTGCCCTGGCCCATCCGTTCTACGCCGTGCAGGCGCCGCTGAGCGCGCGCCATCGGCGTCGACTGGCCCAGCTCTTTCCTGTCTGGGAGACGCGCAACGGCTCGCGGGCCAAGGAGCTCAACCTACCCGCCTACGTGTACATAGAGACACACGGCGGCACGGGGGTGGGCGGTACCGATGACCACGCCGGGGTTGACATCGGACGCACCTACACGCAGACCCCGACGGCGTCGACTCCCCACGAGTTCCTCGCCCACCTGCGCGCCGGTCGCGCGGAGGCCCACGGGCAGCAGGGCAGTGCCGCCAAGTGGGCCCACGCGGCCATGGCCCTGACCGTACGCGCGTTGGGCTGCGGCCGAGAGGAGGCGTACGCCCCGGACCCGCTGGCGGTGCTGACCATGATCGAGCGCGTGATGCGCGAGGGAGATGCGCGTCAGGGAAGCGTGGGCACCGACCTGACGCCCGCGGACGCGCGCCGGCTGCTGCGCGCCTGGCTCGCGTCGCTGGAGCTCGATATCGACGAGGGACAGCTGCTGACGATGCTCCAGGACGATGACTTCAGCCACGCCGATCTCTTCCGTCGCGCGTGCCGCGCGCACGAGCGCAAGCTCGGCGCGGCGGTGCACCACATCGTCGCCATGACCAACGGCACAAGCGCCCCGAACGTGGGGGGCGCCGCGGTGGACCTGTTCGCGGCCTGCGTGCCGGCGGTGCCCTACGCACCGGCAGCCGCCTTCTTGGGTCGGGAGAAGGCCAAGCTCGTGGCTCGGGAGGGAGAGCGCCCCCGGGTCGCGCTGGTGGCCGATGGGCTCGGCGGCATGCACGGGGTGACCCACACCCTGGAGGAGATCCGCGAGCGCGGGGTCCCCGGCTTCGACGTCGAAGTGATCGGCACCGACGCCAGCGTCGATCGCCGTCTGAGCGCCGTGGCCGAGGTGGATATCCCCTACTACCCGGGGCTGAAGGTCGGCGTGCCCAGCGTGCCCGCCGTGGTGGAGACGCTCGCCGAAGGACGCTATGACGTGGTCCACCTCTGCTCCCCCGGTCCCGCCGGGATCGCCGCCGGCCTGCTGGCCCGCGTCATGAACGTGCCGGTGGTCGGCAGCTATCACACCGAGCTCGTGGCCTACGCCGGCCTGCACTCGGGGGACGCGGGCGTCCAGGCCCTCGTCGCCGCCGTCATGGGCGCTTTCTACGGAGCCTGCCAGGTGGTGCTCTCCCCCAGCCCGGCCTCGGACGACCGCCTGCGCGCACTCGGGGTGCCCGGTGAACGGGTGGCGCGCTGGGATCGCGGGGTCGACACCGAGCGCTTCCACCCCGGGCTGCGCACTCCCAACCTGTTCAGGGGGGAGATGAACGTCCTCTACGCCGGGCGCCTGACGCGCGAGAAGGGAACCAGCCTGCTGGCTGAAGCCTTCCTGGCCGCGCGCGAGCGCGCGGCCCGCGAGAACGGTCCCGACCTCCACCTGGTGCTGGCGGGCGGAGGGCCCGAGGAACCGGGCCTGCGCGAGCGCCTGGGCGAGCACGCGACGTTCCTGGGCTGGCTGGAGGGTGAGGAGCTCGCGCGCGCCTATGCGTCGGCCGACATCTTCCTGTTCGCCAGCCGCACCGACACCTTCGGGCAGGTGCTGCTCGAGGCCCAGGCCTCGGGCGTGCCGGTGGTGGCCGTGGCCGAGGGTGGGCCGCTGTCGCTCATCAGCGATGGTCACACCGGATTGCTGCGCGCTCCCGACAGCGACGCGCTGGCCGACGCGGTGCTCGAGCTGTGCACCTCGGTGCCTCTGCGCCGCAGTCTCGCGGCCGCCGCCACCGCCGCGGTGCGCGAGCGCACCTGGCCGGCGGCCTTGCGGCGTCTGGCCGAGGGATATGGCACCGCGCTGGGCGAAGGGCCCGACCTGGCGCTGCGTCACGTCGCCTGACCGCTGCTGGTCACAAGCCGCCCCCACCAGGATCTGGGTCGGCCGCGCGGAAGGGGGCGTTCACGTCCGTGCTCCGGCGAGCCAACGTGCAGCATCGGCAGCGCATCGCCCGGACAACCTGGGCAAAAGCTCCCTCTGTGCACGCAAATTGCGCAGTCACAGCATCTTTGACAAGGGATGCGCACGCTCAAGATGCAGGACGCAGCAGCGATGCTCAGCGTTTCGCCCAGTGCGCTGCGCAGCTGGGAGCGACGCTTCGGCTACCCCGCGCCGATGCGCTCGGCGGGCGGCCATCGCCATTACGCCCACGGGGAGATCAGCGCGCTGCGCGATGCCCTGGAGGAGGGGCTGTCGATTTCCTCGGCCATCGGGCGCGCTCGCGAAGCCCTTATAGGGACGACGCCGGAGAGCCTCACCCGGGCCCTGCTCGCTTTCGAGTACCAGCGCGCCGATGCGGCGATGGAGGCCGCTCTGGCCCTGCGCACGCTCGATCGCGCGGTGGAAGAAACGCTGCTGGCCTCGTTGGCCGAGGTGGGTGCGCGCACGCAGCTTGGTAGCGCGCCCTGGGCGCTGGCCGCGGCATGGGCCACCCAGTGGTTGCGCCGTGCGCGACGGCTGTGCCCGGACCCCTGGGGCCTGGCCACGATCCTCATCGGCGACGCCACCCAGGAGCTCGAGCTGGACGCGGTGAACCTGCACGCGCTCGAGCTTCTGTGCATTCGCGCCGGGACCACCATCGTCACGCTGCCGGTCGACGCGCTCGCCGGACTGCCCGAGGCGCTGCGCACGATTCGCCCGGACATGCTCGTCGTGGCCGGCGCCGCCGCCGATCACGACGACGTCGCCCGCTGGACCTACTCCGTCCAGCGTTGCCTGGGCGGACGTCCTCTGCTGCGCTATCGACGCCCCGGCCCGACCGGCGCGTCGGGCCACGCCGGTGTGCTGCCCGGCGCCCCCAGCGGGGCCCAGCAGCGACTGTGCCAGCTCGCGCTCGACCGGGTGCCGTTGGAGACCCAGGCGCGCACCGGCTGAGGCGTTCGGTCGCGGGTCTCGAGCATCTCCACCCAGCCTCAGGACCGGTTGCGTCCGTACAGGTCGTGGGCCTGGACCCATTCCTCGGCGACGATCGCCGAACCCAACGACAGCTCGCCACACAGGACGGTGGCCGCCACGATCTCGGCCAGCTTGCGCACCTTGCCCTTGCCGTAGCAGCCCAAGAGCTCCAGGCATTCGCGTTGGGTGGCCAGGCCCGTGCCGCCCCCGTAGGTGGCCACGATCAGGGAGGGGATCGTCACCGAGTAGTAGTAGGCACCGTCGTCAAGCACCTCGGCGAACACGAAGGCGGCCGAGGACTCGGCCACGTTGGCCGCGTCCTGCCCCGTGGCGATGAACATGGCCGTGATGCCGTTGGCCGAGTGAGCGCCGTTGTTGTTGACCCCGGACATGAACCCGCCCAAGCTGGACACCTGGCGCGCCCGGAACAGGTTCTCGCTGCTGGAGTGCATCTGTTCGGAGATCAGCGCCCCCGGGATGGTGGCCTCGGCCACGACCCGCTTGCCGCGCGTGCGCAGCATGTTCAGCTGTGAGCTCTTCTTGTCGGTTGCGAAGTTCGACTCCAGGAAGAAATGGCGGATCTCCGGACGCTGCTCGGTAATCCATGCGCATGCGGCCGCGGTGGCCTTGCCGGTGAGGTTCTGACCAGCCGCGTCCCCGGTGGTGTAGTTGAAACGGGTGTACATGATCCGGCTGGCCGAGTAGCGCTCGATGTCGCGCAGACGCCCGGAGCTGGTCGTCGACTCGGCCACCTCGCGGATCTCCTGGACGTGCTCGTCGAGCCACTCTCCAAAGGCGCGCGCCTCACGCGCGCTGTCAAAGACGAACGACGGTGCGCGCTGCATGGCGTCGTCCATCACCGTGGTCTTCACCCCTCCGGCTTCTCGCAGGAGCTTCATGCCGCGGTTGTAGCTGGCCACCAGAGTCCCCTCCGCGGTGGCCAGGGGCACGTAGAAGTCGCCCTGCGCGTGCTCGCCGTCCACGAGCAGCGGACCGGCGATGCCGACCGGGACCTGCGCGACACCGGTGAAGTGTTCGACGTTTCCGCGCGTCATGGCCGGGTCGAAGGAAAAGCGGCCCAGGTGGTCGGTGCTCACCCCGGTGCGCCGACGCAGGAATGCGCGTCGGGCCTCGGCCGCCTCGTGGGTGTGGTCATCCTCGCGGTCGCGCGGGATCTTCTGTTCGTGATCGGTCGTGCTCATGGGCCTCCCCCTCAGATCGGCCGCGAACGCTACCCGCACAGCGCCCTGGCACGTCGCCCGCTGGTCAGCGGGCGTTGAGAGCCAGGGCGGCGCTCACCGCGCCCGGCGCGGCCACGGCGGCCGGCGCCCCGCACACGCGATCTCGTCCGCCGCGCTTGGCCTCATAGAGCGCAGAGTCGGCGTCGGCAAAGACGGCGGCGTAGTCAAAGCGCGTCCTGCGCTGCGACGCGGCCACCCCGAAGCTCATGGTTACGCGCTCGCCACCGCCCATGGTCTCGGCGCACACCGCCGCTCGTAGCTGCTCGGCGACCGCCGCGCTCTGGGTCGCGTCGGCGCCGGGCACGAGGATCAGGAACTCTTCGCCGCCGACTCGGTAAACGAGGTCAAAGGCTCTGAGGTTCTTGCGCACGAGGTAGGCGACGTCCTTGAGGACGTCGTCGCCCACAGCGTGGCCGCGCGCGTCGTTGATCCACTTGAAATGGTCCAGGTCGCCAAGCAGCAGCCCGATCGGCTCTCCGGAGATCGCCGACTGCTGTGCGAGCTCGCTTGTGCGCGCAGCGAGCGCCTTACGGTTGAGCAGCCCCGTGAGCTGGTCGATCACCGCCTCGCTGCGATGCTCCACGTCGGAGCGCATGAGCGCGGTAGAGAGCATAGCGACGGCCACGACGAGCGCCACCGGGATGATCAGGGTCTGTGGTTGCGCCGCCACGACCCCGGGCGAGAAGCCGAACGCAACCGCGAGCATCAGCGCGACCGCGAGGCTCACCCCGGCCACTATGCCGCGAGTGGAGAAGCGGGCGCTGAGGGTGACGATGGGGATGGCGAACCACGAAAGGGTGGGCGTTCCCGCTCCGCCGGTCAGGGCGACGCTCACCCCGATGATCACCTCCGACGCCGCCCAGGCGGCGAAGAGCGCGTACTCGGGACGCGCGGCTCGCTCGATCCTCTGATTGCCGAGCTTGAACACCACGCCGGCCACGGCCAGTGGGAGCAGCGTCCACCAGCCCAGCCATGGCCCGCAGGCCACGAGGCCCGCCCCCAAGACCAGGAACGAGTTGCGGCGGACGGGCTGCAACCTCCGATCCATGTCGATCATGCGCTCGCGATCCATGTCCGTGCGTATCAGCCAGGAATCGACCACGGTGCCTAGATCGTCACTTTTCGTGCAAAGGTTTAGGCTCCGCAGCGGTTCGCGAGCCTCCGCGCCCTGGCGTTGACGACGCGGGCCCGGCGCTCAGCGGGGGGCCGCGTAGCGATGGTGCCGCATGAGGTCGTTGCCGTTCGGATCGCTGAAGAGCGCCATATGACAGACCCCGGTGTCCATGGTCTGCCCGGTGTACACGACGCCCCGGGCCTCGAGTCCGCGCGGGCCACCGCGACGTCCTCGACGTGCAGGGCCGGGTGGGCATTCTTCTGCGGAGCGAACTCCACTCCCAACCTTGCGGGCTCCCAGATGGCGAAGCAGGTCGTTGCGAGCCACATCTCAAAGCGCGCGTGTTCGTCTGGCCGCATCCCGAGCGTGTCGACGTAGAAGCTTCGCGAGCGCCCTGGGTCCTGCGTGGGAATGCCGATGAAGTCGAGCCCGTCGACCATTGACGACGTCACATCCCCTGCATGCCGCCGGCACCGGCGGCGGCTGCGGGTGGTACCGGGCCGCCGTACCACTTGATCCGCCAGGAGCTCATCTGGCCGATCTCCCGTGTCTGGTCGCTGATGATCGACTGCGCGAGGGCCTTGAGCTTGGGGTCTGTGCCCTTGGCCAGCTCCGCTTTGGCCATGGTGATGGCACCCTGGTGATGTGGGCTCATCATGTCGATGAACTCGCGGTCAAATGGCCTGGCGCTGGCGAGCTTTGTCATGTTCATGCTCATGCCCATCTTGTCCATCGAGATGCCCAGCGTTTGCGCGTTGGTGCTCATCATGGCGCCCATGTGCATCTGACCGCTGGCGGCCTGGTCGTCGACCTGGGCCCCAATCTGGCCGGCCACGCCACTCATCTCGCTGATCTCGCGGTTCTGGGTGGCGGTAATGCTGCTGGCCAGCGTCTTGATCTGGGGGTGAATGCCCTGCATCTGCGCCATCTGCGCCATTTGGACGGCGAGCTTGTGGTGGGGGATCATCTCGGCCACGAAAGCTCGATCGGCGGCGTTGGCCGTCTTGGACGAGCCGCTCGAGCCTGAGCTACCGCAGCCGGCGAGGATGCCGGCGGCGAGCAGGCCGGCTACGGGCAATAACCCGCGCGTGAATGTGTTGTGCATCGTTCTCCTTCAGGTTGGTAATCGATCACTTCGAGGCGTCCCAAACCCGCGGAATTGCTGGGCCGGGGGTGCGAGGCGACCGGCGACTCAGAGCCGCAGGACCTGAAGCTCGATCGGGCCGGCGCGGGCCCACGCCGATCGAGGTGCGTTGTCAATCAGCGAACGCAGTCGCTCGGCGCTCCTAAAGCGAGGGAACGTCGTGCCAGGTGCTATCGCGATGCGGGCGGCCAGGAGGACCGTGCCGATCGCGAGCACGGCCAGGCAGACCGTGGCTGTGGGCATCCCGGGCATGCCGTGCATCGCGGCCGGCATGCTGTGGTGGGCCAGGACCGCGGCGCCCAGCACCGCCAGGACGGCCAGGGCCACCACGGAGCGACGCGACCGACGCAAGACGCGCCTGAGCACGAGGGGGCTCATACAGGCTTGTTCGCGCAAGGGCCGCTGCTGGTTCACTGCCGTCCTGGTCCGTCTGTGCTTGGCGCCGCGGCGGGCCGCTGGCCTGTAATGAGCTCAAGCGATCCCCAGGCGGTGCGCCAGCGCTGACCGACCGTGACGGCGCTGAAGCCTGCCTGGAAGATCAACGAAGGCAGTGCTCCCGCGGCGTGATCGCGGGTGGACTCCGACCCGTCGAGAAACTGCAATACGCGGAAGCCGACGCCCATCAATGGGTCTTGTGGTCGGCCGAAGTCAGCGATCACGAGGTGGCCGCCCGGTCGCAGCACCCGTAGGGCCTCACGTAGGGCCCGTTGCTTGCCCGCCGTTGACAGATGATGGAGGAGCAGCGTGGCGGTAACGGCGTCGATCGAGCCGTCATCGACCGGTAGCGCGTCAGCCAGGCCCCTGGAGAAGCGGACCCGGTCGGCGCAGTCGGCTGCCCTCTGTCGTGCGCGGTCAAGCACCCTCTCATCGCCATCGACGCCACAAACCCGGACCACAACATCAGCGTGGGCGAGCGCAACGGCAAGCGTGCCGGTGCCGCAGCCGATGTCAACGACCTCACCCACGCCGGGGACGGCAAGAACGGCGTCGACGACCGCGGGACGAAACGACCGCTCCCGCGTCGTCAAAGCTATCGCCGCGTCATACGCCCGCGTCGCGCCCAAACGCCCTGCCGCGGGGACATAGCGGTCGGTCGATGGGGCGTATGTCCGCTCAGTGATGGGCGGGGGCACGGCCGACCTTGGTCTCGGGCGGTCTGAGATCCGCAGCGGAGTACCGCTGCGGATCAACCTGGAAGGCGTGCAGGCAGTGCGCCGAGCAGAAGTAGAACGTCTCCCCACCCAACTCCAGGCGCACCGCCTTGCCCTTGTCGACCTTCATCGCGCACACCGGGTCGCTCACCCCACGGCGCATCGTCAACGTGAACAGGGCCGCGAATACGATGACCCCCAGGATGTTGGTGAACAGCTTGTAGTCGACCTTGACCTGACCGAAGATGTCCGCGCGGGTCGGGCGGGTGTGCGGGATCAGACCGGCGCCGCTGAACAGGCCGTCCACGATCAACGCCGCGATGACCATCGTCACGAACATGAGCGCCACGATCCGCAGGGCGTACGCGTTCCCGTAGTACTTGCGGTAGATCGTGACGATCGGCAGCACGATCAGGTCAGCGAAGATGAAAGCGATGACCCCGGCGAAGCTGATCCCGCCCGACCACAGCACTGCAGCCAGAGGGACGTTCCCGACCGAGCACACGAAGCTGAGGACCGCGATGATCGGACCGACGACCGCGTTCTCGACGAGCTTTACGCCTGCGGGGGCATGCGTCACGAACAGGCCATTGAAAAAACTGTTCGGCAACTGGCCGATGAACCCGGCCAGCAGAAAACCGACCGTGACCTCCTTCCACAGCATCGACCAGTCATTGCGGAAGTTGTGCGCGACGTCTGACCACGCCGAGGCCGAGGTCAGACGCCGGCGGATCGTCATGTGCTCCCCCGCCATGTGGTGCTGATGACCGCCATCGGCCCCTTGGGTGTGCTTGCGGGCCTGCTCCTCCACGCGCCTTGAGACGAACACCCGCAACAGCAGCGTCATCACCACGATCAGAACGAGACCGCCGGCGAACTCCGCCAGCGTGAACTGCCAGCCGATCAACACCCACATTACGACTCCCAGCTCGACGACGAGGTTGGTCGAGCTGAACTGAAAGGCGAGGGCCGAGGCCGCGCTCGCACCCTTCTCAAACAGGCTCTTGGCGATCGCGATCGCCGCATAGCTACAGGACGAGGACGCCGCGCCCAGGCCGGTAGCCAGTGCCACCGGCCTGAATCCCGAGCCACCGAGCGCCCGCTGGATGCGCTCCCGCGGCACCCAGGCCTGCACGACCGCCGAGATGGCGAAACCCAGGACCAGTGCCCACCACACCTCCCAGGCCATCAGGAACGCGTCCTCCAAGCCGCTGCCGATGGTGCTCAGCACGCCGCTCATGCCCGCGGCTCGCGGCGGCCCACCACCGTGTCCAGCAGGGCGACGCCCTGCGCGGTGAGCTCATACATCGTCATCTTCCCGTCCTTGCGCCCGCTCACGATGCCGTGCACCTTGAGGATCTGCATGTGATGAGAGGTCAGGTTCTGCGGGCGCTGAGCGATCCACGACAGATCGCACACGCACAGCTCACCCGTTCGACGCAGCGCCAGCGCCAACCCCAGGCGCGTCGGCTCGCCCAGCGCCTTGAACTGCCCCGCAAGGCTCTCCGCCAACGGCCCCGCCAACCACTCATCGCGCAACGCTCGGCCACGCCGCTCATCGATGTGCAGAAGCTCGCCCTGCCCGGAGGTACTCATGCCAACACCCTAACACCTGTTAGTATATTTGCCACGGCAGCTGTTCAAGAGCATCAGGGCCAGGTCAATCGCCATCAGCTGTGCTTGGCGGGTCGCGGGAGAGACGTGGTATGCGCCTTACGGTGGGCGGGTCGGCGGGCTTGGGCCCGTGCGTCGAGGAGTGTTTTCGGGCTGGTCGGTCCGGCTGCGTTAGGAGTGGGTGCGTGTCTGTGAGGGGTTGAGTAGGACGGCCATCGCGCGGCGTGCGCGGCGCAGTGTGCGGGGGTCGCGATGGAGCTGGAAATCGCAGTTCGCGCCGACAGCCAACGCGTTGAGGGTGAACGCGATGTCGCTGGGGTCGGTGTCCCAGGACAGCGCTCCCGCCTGGATTGCGGCGCCGGCCTCACGCTCGAGGACGCCGATCCATTGCCGCATGACGCGCTTGATCATTTCGTTGACCGGTCCGGGGCGGGCATCGAACTCGACGGACGCGGTCGTGAGGAAGCAGCCGCCGGGGAATGGAGGATGGCCGAGGTAGTCGATCCAGGCATCGCAGATCGCCGTCAGCCGTCGCAGCCCCGCGGGCTGCGCTGCGGCGGGGTCATAGACCGCGTGACGGAACGTGCCGACGGCGTGTTCCAGCGCGGCAAGCTGGAGTTGCTGCTTTGAGCCAAACCGGCCGACCAGTCCGCTCTTGCTCATCTTTAGCCCGTCAGCAAGATGGCCGATCGTCAGGCCGTCGAGCCCGACGACCGACGCAAGCTCCACGGCGGCGTCGAGCGTCTCGGCACGTGATCCAGCGACAGCGGTAGCGGAACGGCGAGCCATAGAGCCCGATTTTAGGACACGAACGATCGTTTCCTATATATTGAACACGGTCGTTCTGTTAAGCCAAAGAGAAATGTGAGGGTGCGGATGCGCATTCGGTGGCTCGGCTGGGCCGGAGTAGAGATCGAGGATCAAGGCGAGCGAGTTGTGATTGATCCGCTCGAGGACAGCGCCGCAGTGTTCGCTGCGCTGGGCGGCAGGGCAGCGGGAATTCGGGTTCCCGACGTGGTCTCACCCGAACCGGGCGCGGTAGCGGGGCTGGTCACGCACCTGCACCGCGACCATGCCGACGCGGCGGCGCTCGCGGCAGCGCTGTCCGCCGACGCGCTGGTCCATGAACCACAGGGGTATGGCGGCAGCACGATCGAACAACTCGCGACCGCCCAGGCGGATCACGAGCTGACGGCGGCCGGCCTGACCCGTAGCCTCACCGGGCCCTGGACGAGGGTCACCGCAGGGCCGTTCACGCTTACTGCGCTGCCCGCCGTCGACGGTACTGGCGACCCGCAGGTGTCGTGGCTGATCGAGGCCCGCGGCAAGCGCGTGCTGCACCTCGGCGACACCATGTTCCACGGCTGGTGGTGGCGCATCGCCGAGCGGTTCGGCGCACCTGATGCAGTCCTGGCGCCGATCAACGGAGCCCGCGTCACCTTCCCGCACCGCTCTCCACCAAGCCCGCTCCCAGCCATGATGGACCCCGAGCAGGCGGCGCTGGCGGCAGACTTGCTGCGCGCGGAAAACCTCGTGCCGATCCACTACGGCGCCTACGCGCTGGCCGGAGTCTATGAGCCAGTGCCCGACGCGCTCGAGCGGGTCAGCTCGGCCAGCAACCGGGTGACGGCGATCGAGCTCGGGGAAACCATGGTCATCTAGCCGTGATTGCCTTCGACTACCAGCTTGGCGACAGTATCCGCGCGAACCTCGAGGCACACGAGCGCTACATCCAGCCGCTTGAGGAGGGTCGCCACGCGGCAGTCGCGGTCGTGCTCGTTGACAGCGGCGCCGAGCGCCACGACGCCGATCCGATTGCGGCGCGGGATAAGACAGGTAAGAAGCCTCGCACCCCGATTGCCATCAGCACCGTGATCGACCCAGCCAGGACGAGCACGCAGATCCACGGCGCGATGTGCGGCACGCTGGGGACGAGCGCGGCGCGTATCGATTCGGTGCGTGTCAAAGCCACGCTCCCAGCCGGGCGCGTCGCGCACCTGTTCGTCGAGATTGAGGCTGACGATGGGCGACCGCACCATCTCTGA
>JAABUQ010003789.1_pt1 | contig 26867 bp, 28 predicted proteins | sample 5560001 | NCBI WGS metagenome assembly JAABUQ01 (sample SAMN10711888, study PRJNA513371) | rock metagenome | isolation source: Antarctica rocks | place: Antarctica: Victoria Land, Finger Mt nord | collected 2015-12-18 | reverse complement strand
ATGGCGGGCGGCATCCCGCTGGGCGACTCCGTCCTGGTGGCCGGCCCTTCCGGCTCGGGCAAGTCGGCCCTGGCGACGCAGTTCCTGGCCGAGGGAATCAAGCAGGGCGAGGCGGGGGTGATCGCGATCTTCGAGGAGCGCCCCCAGGACTACGTGGAGCGGGCGGATCATCTGGGGCTGGGGCTGGACCGGAGCATCGGCGAGGGGAAGCTGAAGGTGCTGTACCTGCGCCCCCTGGACTTGTCGGTGGATGAGGCTCTGCGCGCGGTGCTGGACGCCGTCCGGGAGCTTGGGGCGCAGCGGGTCGTCATCGACTCGATGACCGGCTTCGAGCTGGCCTTGGCCCCCGCGTTCCGCCAGGATTTCCGCGAATCGCTGTACCGGATGGTCGTGGCGCTGACCGGCGCGGGGGTGACGGTGCTGACGACGGTGGAGACCGTCTTCTCGTTCACGGACCTGCGCTTCAGCCCCCACGCGATCTCGTTTTTGAGCGACGACATCATCTTGCAGCGCTACGTGGAGATCGAGGGCCAGCTCCGGCGGATCATGCTGGTGGTCAAGATGCGGGGCGGGGACCACAGCAAGGACATCCGGGAGTACGAGGTCACGTCCGGGGGCCTAGTCATCGGCGCGCGCCTGACGGGGTACAAGGACCTCATCAGCGGTCTCCCCGACCGGCAGGGCTGACAAGCTCGTCGCAAGTCTGATTCCGCGTCACAGCGCCTTCTCCATGTATACAAATGTCGGGTCGGTGATGCCGTCGTGGTAGCCCATTTCCGCCTCGCGGTAGCCCCGCCGGGCGTAGAACGCGCGGTTATCGGTCAGCACGAGCCGGACTGCGAGCCGGACCGAGCCGCTGCCGGCCTCGCGCGCCCGCGCCTCGACCCCTTCCACGAGGGCGTGACCCAGCCCTCGCCCCCGGTGCGCCGGCAGGACCGCCAGCCGCCCCATCTCCGTGCGGCCCCCCTCATGCCAATAGAAGACGCACCCGGCGGATTCGCCGTTCTGGACGGCGACAAGCGCCTGCGACGTCCTCATCTTCGCCTGTAAAACGGCGGCGGTGTCGTCGTGCGCGCCCGACGGCGGGGCGAGGACGCCGCGATATTCCTCAAAAGCCGCCTGCACCAATGCGGCCAGCGCGTCGGCGTCAGCCGGGGCCGCCGCGCGCAGGTCCCAGCCGCTCACCGTGACGCCTCCCGGACGGCCCGGATGAACGCGCGCATCTTGTCCGGGTCCTTGACGCCCGGCCCGGCCTCGACGCCCACGGTGACGTCCACGGCGTAGGGACGGACGCGCGCGATGGCGGCCCCGACGTTCTCCGGGGCCAGCCCACCGGCCAGAATCACCCGCTTGCCGTACTGGTGGGTCTCGCGGGCCAGCTCCCAGCCGTAAGCGTCCGCCTGCCTGCCCCCCATAGCCCAGGTGACGGGCGCGGGCGCGTTGACGTTCAGTAAGTAGGACTGCACCGCGCCGTTGAAGCCCGCCACGCGGCGCAGGTCGCGGTCGCCGCCGATGTGAAATGCCTTGATTTTACGCCCCGTGTCCCAGTTCTCGCGGATGATGTCGGTCCACACGCTGTCCTGGTAATACTGAATCTGGTGGAATAGGTGCAGGACGCGCCGCCCCTCCATTCGCCAGGCGATGTCGGTGGTGCGGTCAAAGACGCCGACCCGGACGATGTGCGCGGGCAGGCGCGCGGCGATGTCGCAGAACTCCATCGGATCGATGACGCGCGGGCTGTTCTCGTCGCAGTGGAAGCCCAGCATGTCCGCGCCCGCCTCCACCGCCGCCTGCGCGTCCCGCGCGCTCGTGATCCCGCAGATTTTGGTCAGTGCCACACGCTCATTGTACCTGGCGCTGGGGCTGGGATAGGATTATCTCCAGGCTTAACGCAACTCGTGCCCGGAAGCGGTACACTGACAAGTAGAGGCTTAACATGACTGAGACAGCCGTTTATGAAAACGAAGAACAGGAACTTTACGACGCCTTCACCGAACTCGGATCTGACCCAGAACTGAGCGACGTCTCGTTCGCGTTTCAAGCGCAGGCGGAAGTAGCGCTCTGCAACTGATTCCTCACGCCTAGCATTTGCCTGAGCGTCATCGCAGCGACGTAAAACGCCGAGGATGATTGAAATAATTCACGCCTTGTTGCTCTTGTTTGGCGTCGGCTGGGGCATTGTGATCTGCGTCATGCTGATTTCCGCGAGCCTCAAAGGCGGCAAAGGAACGTGGCTCATCACGATTCCCGGCATCTTGATTGTTGCGGCCCTCGCAATCAACTTTAGCGGCCATATGCTTCACCTGCCGCATCAAGTGTTCCCGCACCAGAAGCAGGTGGTGAGCACCATCAATCGGACGCTTCAACTTGCAATTCTACCGCTCCTATTGATAAAACTCTACGGGGCGTGGTCTAAAAAGCGGTCGCGAGCTGTCAGCCGGAGCGATACAGACTTAACACTCCGTTAACAATGGTTCCGCCTGAGTCTGGGTACTATCCCCCCATGACCCGCGCCCGTTCGCGTGAACGGGACAAAGGAGAAAGCCATGACCATGACGGCACCCGCCCCGAATTTCCGGGAAGAGAGCATTGAGGCGCGCGAATTCGTGCCCGGCGTCCTCGGCACGGACGAACTGCGGAAGCTGAACGCCTACTGGAGCGCGGCGAACTATCTGTCCATCGGGCAGATTTATCTGCTGGACAACCCGCTGCTGCGCGAGCCGTTGCGCCGCGAGCACATCAAGCCGCGCCTGCTTGGGCACTGGGGGACTACGCCCGGCCTGAACTTCGTCTACGCTCACTTCAACCGCGTCATCAAGCGGGACGACCTGAGCGTCATCTACGTCGCCGGGCCGGGGCATGGCGGGCCGGGCTTGGTCGCCAACACCTACTTAGAGGGCACCTACAGCGAGGTCTATTCGGACATCCCGCAGGACGAGGCCGGGATGAAGCGGCTGTTCAAGCAGTTCTCGTTCCCCGGCGGCATCCCCAGCCACGCCGCGCCGCAGACGCCCGGCTCGATCCACGAGGGCGGCGAGCTGGGCTATTCGCTGTCCCACGCCTACGGCGCGGCCTTCGACAACCCCGATTTGATCGTCTGCTGCGTCATCGGCGATGGCGAGGCCGAGACCGGGCCGCTGGCGGCGAGCTGGCACTCCAACAAGTTTTTAGACGCGCGGCGCGACGGCGCGGTCCTACCGATCCTGCACCTGAACGGTTACAAGATCGCCAACCCCACGGTCCTGGCGCGCATCCCCCAGGCGGAGCTAAACAGCCTGCTGGTCGGCTACGGCTACAAGCCGCACTTCGTCGTGGGCGACGGCCCCGAGAAAATGCACCAGTTGATGGCCCAGACGCTGGACACTGTTCTGGGCGAGATCAAAGAGATTCAAACGAAGGCGCGCGCGGGCGGCGACCAGGCACGCCCCGCCTGGCCCATGATCGTCCTGCGCTCGCCCAAGGGCTGGACCGGCCCCAAGGAAGTTAACGGCAAGAAGACCGAGGGCTACTGGCGCTCGCACCAGGTCCCCATCGAGGACATGAAGACGCCCGAGCACATCGCCCTGCTGGAAGAGTGGATGCGGAGCTATCGGCCCCAGGAGCTATTCGACGAAGGCGGCACACTGCTCCCCGAGCTGGCGGCCCTGGCTCCCGTGGGCGACCGGCGAATGGGCGCGAACCCCCACGCCAACGGCGGCCTGCTCCTCAAAGACCTGCACCTGCCCGACTTCCGCGACTACGCCGTGGCCGTGGACAAGCCCGGCGTGACGGTCGGCGAGGCCACGCGCACCCTGGGCGTCTTCCTGCGGGACGTGATGAAGGCCAACGCCGACAACCAAAACTTCCGCGTGTTGTCCCCTGACGAGAACAACTCCAACCGCCTGGGGGCCGTGCTGGACGTCACCAACCGCGCCTGGGAGGCCGAAACAGTCCCCTATGACGATCATCTGGCCCCCGACGGGCGCGTCATGGAGATCCTCAGCGAGCACACCATCGAGGGCTGGCTGGAAGGGTATTTGCTCACGGGCCGGCACGGGTTTTTCTCGTGCTACGAGGCGTTCATCCACATCATCGACTCGATGTTCGGCCAGCACGCCAAGTGGCTCGAAACCTGCCGCAATCTGCCCTGGCGGATGCCGGTCGCCAGCCTCAACTACCTGCTGACGTCGCACGTGTGGCGGCAGGACCACAACGGCTTCTCGCACCAGGACCCCGGCTTCATCGATGTCGTGATGAATAAGAAGCCCGAGATCGTCCGCGTCTACCTGCCGCCGGACGCCAACTGCCTCCTGTCCGTGGCCGACCACTGCCTGCGGTCGCGCGACTACGTCAACGTCATCGTGGCCGGAAAGCAGCCCGCGCTGCAATTCCTGGACATGGACGCCGCCGTGAAGCACTGCACGGCAGGTGTCGGCATCTGGGACTGGGCCTCGAACGACAAGGGCGGCGAGCCGGACGTGGTCATGGCCTGTGCCGGCGACGTGCCGACGCTGGAGACATTGGCCGCCGTGGACATCCTGCGCCGGCACCTGCCCGATCTCAAGGTCCGCGTGGTCAACGTCGTGGACGTGATGACGCTGCTGCCGCACTCCGAGCACCCGCACGGGCTGAACGACGGCGACTTTGACTCGATCTTCACCCCGAACAAGCCGGTCATTTTCGCCTACCACGGCTATCCGTATTTAATCCACCGCCTGACCTACCGGCGCACCAACCACGATAACTTCCACGTGCGCGGCTTCAAGGAGAACGGCACCACGACCACGCCGTTCGACATGGTGGTCTTGAACGACCTGGACCGATTCCACCTGGCGACCGACGTCATCGACCGTGTGCCGTCCCTGGGCTACCGGGCCGCCTCCGTGAAGCAGATGCTGCGTGACAAGCTCACCGAGCACCACCTGTACGTCCGCGCCCACGGGGAAGACCTGCCGGAAGTAAACGACTGGACCTGGACACACGACGCGGCCCCGACCTCCGCCTCGGAGACCGAGAGCGACAATTAAAAAACCAGCGCAGACCAACCCAGCCCCGGAGGGGTAATCTCCTTGCGGGTGGTCTCACCCTACGTTGAGTGGGCAAAGCCATGCCGCATTACACCATTTTCCAGCGCTCGGACGCTCACTGCGTAACGTCGCTTGTGTGCGCTCCGTCGCTAGGGGAAGCGATGGCAACGTACTACGTGCAGCAGTCCCAGAGTGCAGAGCGTCTGGAAGATGGCTCTATACGCATTGGCGACAGCTACACCCAGTGTGGGAAGATTACTTACACCCATCCCCTAGAGTGTATCGAGTCTATGGAGAAGGCGGATGGCTGGAACGGCAACAGTTGGGAGATACAGGAGGTTCGGGGCAATCCCTGGGACAAAGAGTTCGCGGAAATTCATGTCAGTGCCGATCCTGATGACGTCAAGACGTACATCGAAGTGTGCCGCCCTTTCTTCCGCAAGGCGTTCCCAAACTCGCGGGCGCGGGCGTTCGTCTGGTATCTCAAGGCCGGCGCTTTGGTGGCGTTTCATCGGCGCAAAGACGCGCGGCGGCGCTGGCCCATCGAGGTCATGGCTCGCTACCTACTGCCCTGGGATTTGATGCCGTGGGAAGAACCGGGGCAGGTTCAACCGTGGCAGGGCACCTATGACGACATCCTGGCGCAGATGGCCGTATAATCCGCTCATCAATACTTAACCCCTGCATCCGAGAATCGCGAACCTACGGCATAACCCCCATGAACATCCTCGCCCTGAACGCCGGCAGTTCCAGCCTCAAGTTCTGCCTGTTCCGCGTCGCGGCCAACGCCGAGGAAGTGCTGACGGAGGGCGAGGTCGAGCGCCTGGACGCGGGAGCATTCCCCGACGCGGCGGCCAAGGCCGTCGCGCAGTGTCAGCCGATGGGCATTGACGCCGTAGGGCACCGGGTCGTGCAGGGCGGGGCGCGGTTCTCCGCGCCGACACGCATTACCCCGGACGCGCTGGACGCTTTGCGCGGGCTGGCCGATCTGGACCCGCTCCACAACCCCGTTGAAGTGGGGCTGATCGAGGCCGCACAACGTCTGCTGCCGGACGCGCCCGCCGTGGCCGTCTTCGACACGGCGTTTCACCAGACCATGCCCGAGGCCGCCTGGCGCTACGCCCTGCCGACCGACATGGCCGACAGTCTGGGCCTGCGCCGCTATGGGTTCCACGGCATCTCCCATCGCTACGTCTCCGAGCGGCTGATTGAGCAGATGGGGCGCGGCACGGCGGGGACGCGACTAATCACCTGCCACCTGGGCAGCGGCGCGAGCGTGTGTGCCCTGAAGGATGGGCGGAGCGTGGACACCAGCATGGGCCTGACGCCCCTGGAAGGACTGGTGATGGGAAGCCGTTCGGGTGACGTGGACCCCGGCCTGCTGCTGTACCTGCTGCGCTCCCAGGCGATGACGCCCGCCGACCTAGACGATCTCTTAAACCACGAGAGCGGGCTAAAAGGCCTGTCCGGGCGCGGCGCGGATGTGCGCGACTTGGAGCAGGCGGCCCAGGGGGGTGACGCGCGTGCCGCACTTGCTTTGGAGATATTCGCCTACCGTGTACGGAAGTATCTGGGCGCTTACGCCGCCGCGCTGGGCGGCCTGGACGCGGTCGTGTTTACGGGCGGCATCGGCGCGCGGTCCGCGGACATGCGCGCGCGCATCTGCGATGGCCTGAACTTTTTGGGCCTGAGCTTAGACGGGGACGCCAACCAGGCCGCAGCGGGCGACAAGCCCGCGCGCATCAGCAAGGCCGATGGCCCGGTGGCGGCCTGGGTCATCCCCACCGACGAGGAGCGCCAGATCGCCCGCGAGGTCGCCGCGCTGCTCGGGCCGGGCGGCTAGGCGGACGCCTCACGAAATGGTTTCCGATGGGGGGCGCGGCGGCTGGTCATCCCCCGGTGCATCCCGTACCATCTCCGCCACCGCCCGCAGCCAGGCCGCCGCCGCGTCGATGTAGTACTGTCTGCCGTCGGCCCCTTCTTCAATCGAAGAGGCGCAAAAGTAAGCGCCGAGCAGGTCCCTCAGACTGTCCATCAGGGCTTCTTGCAACTCAGCCTCCGCGCATTTGGTCCCGCGAGCGAGGCGTTCAGCAGACAGCTTTGGATGAAACCGCTCGGACTGAGGGACGAGAGGAGCTTATGGACACGGAAGCCCACATCTTCAACACGTTCACCGCGTGGTTCGACGCGGACTTGCTGGACATAGACGACCCACAGGCGGTTCAAGACGCGACGGGTGCCTGGGCGAACGATCTGATCCACAGGGTACCCGACGTCGGTGCCGTCATCGCGGCGCTCTCGGGAATGCTGGACGCCTACCGTCACCGGCAGGTTCATGGACGCCACCTGTATCGACTGGCTCTGCGACGGGCCGACCGGGCAGAGACTCAAGCACGTCATCGAGTCCATTGTCGCCGACTTGAAGGGCTACCAGACCTACAGAGAAGCGTATGAACGGTGGGCGGGCTTGCTTTCAGAGGCCGACGGCGGCGGCTTTGGTGGAGCGCTTCGAGGACGGGCTGAGTCTGTGGGTCTGGTCTCGGAGCCTCGAAGAAGGGGCGCACTGCGGCGACGTCTTCGGGCGTCATCTGGGCTTCCGGCGCTGGCTCGGCTTCAAGGGGATGGGGATGCGCCCCTCGCTCGGCTACCGCCCCCCGCCGTGACCCGTCCCGGCGGTGACACAGCGGAAGCCGACGTTGGAAGCGCCGGTAAACACGTCGCCCTTGCCCCGACCCCCCGGCCTATAGCGGGAGCAGTACTGGTCCGTACACAGGAACGAGCCGCCGCGCTGGACCCGCTTGGGCACGCCCGGCTCCTCCGGGTCATAGCCGGAGGGCGGCCCCTGCGGATTCCGGCGCGGGCTGTCCGCGTAGTAGTCGGGGCGGTACCAGTCGGCGCACCACTCCCACACGTTCCCGGCCATGTCGTACAGCCCATACCCGTTCGGGGGGAAGGCCCCGACCGGGGAGGTCCCCGCGAAACCGTCCCGTCACGTGTTGTGGTCGGGGAAATGGCCCCGGAACGTGTTCGCCATCGTCCGCCCGCGCGGCTCGAAAGCGCTGCCCCACACGTAAGGCTTCCGGTCCAGCCCGCCGCGCGCCGCGTACTCCCATTCGGCCTCGGTGGGCAGGCGCTCGCCGGCCCACCGCGCGTAGGCCGCGGCGTCCTCCCAGCAGACCTGGACGACGGGATGGTTCGCCCGCCCCGCCAGCCCGCTGGCCGGCCCCTGCGGGTGCCGCCAGTCCGCGCCGGGGACGTAGCGCCACCACCGCGCCGCGTCATCGAGCGGGACCCCATGAGCCGGCGGGACGAACACCACGCCGCCGGGGACCAGCTTCTCCGGCGGCACGCCGGGGAACAGCTTCGGGTCCGGGCGTCGCTCGGCGACGGAAACATAGCCGGTCGCCCGCACGAACCGCGCCCACTGCGTGTTGGTGACCAGGCAGCGGTCCATGAAGAAGCCGCTGACAAAGACCGTGTGCAGCGGACGGGCGTCGGGGAACATCGCCTCCCCACTGCCCATCGTGAACCGCCCCGTCGGTATCCAGACCATTCCGGGCGGCGGGGCCGCCCGCATGTGGCCGGGCCGGGGCGACGGGCGCGGGGTGGGCGCGCCCCAGGCGCGCAGCACCAAGACCGTCGTCCCCAGCACGAGCGCCGCGGCGAGGCATCGGATAACGGGATACCGGACGGAGCGAAATGCTTTCATAGGACATCAGTCGTTCGCCTCGCTGAGGCCGACTTTCTTTCCAGGCGCTCCCTCCTGGGAGTGCCGCGCGCCTGCCGTGATTTTGACGTTCTCGACGTCGCCCTTGAGCGGGTGCGGCGGCGCGTAGTCGCCCACGGCGCTGAGGGTGTCCTCGCCGATGCTCAGGCCGTCCTGGGGCTGCTGGGCGATCACGCCCGGCGCTTTCGCGCGGGCCGCCACGGATCCGTTGACCGAGAGCGTCATCGCGCCGTCCTCTGCCAGCCGCGCTTCCAGGGAGAAGCGGCCTTGAGGCGGGGCGGGCGCGACGGCGGTGTACAGAACGCCGGCCTCGCGCACGGCGAAGACCGGCCTGCCGGCCTGGAGGTACAGGGCGTAGCCGCGCTGGTCCCCGCCCTGCGCCAGGATGACGCCGTCCCCGCCGAGCGCCCGCACGTCGCAGCGGATGTCGAGCGGCTGGCCCGCGATCTGCGGGGAGGGGTGCGGCCTGACCCGGCAGCGTACGGCCCAGGCGTCCCAGTCAGCGCCCATCTTCTGCACCCGCGCCGGGTCGGCCGGGGCTAGGTCGCGCATCTCGGTCGGGTCGCGTGTCAGGTCGTACAACTCCCACGGCCTGTTTGCCAGGGCGACCAGCTTCCAGCCGCCCTCGCGCACCATGCGGTTGCCTTCGTGCTCGATGCACAGGACGCGCGGCGAGAGCTTCGCCCCCCCAAAGATCGGGGCCAGACTTTCCCCTTCAACCGGGAGGATGCCGACGCCGCCGCGCTCTCGGGGGTAGGCCGCGCCGCAGAGGGTCAGCAGCGTCGGCATGAAGTCGGTGACGTAGCCGATCTGGGCCGTCGTCGCACCGGGCCGGGTCTTCAGGCCCGCCGGCCAGTGGACGATCATCGGGGTGCGGATGCCGCCCTCCTGGGCGTAGTGCTTGTAGAGCCGCCAGGGGGTGTTGCTGGCGTTGGCCCAGCCGCTGCCGTAGCTGACGTAGCTGTCCGGCCCGCCGACCTTTTTCAGGTCCGCGCCGGTGTGCAGGATGTTCAGCGGCGAGTCGAGCTTGTCGAATCCGTAGGGGTCCCACTCGGCACACGCGCCGTTGTCGCTCAGGAAGAAGATCAGCGTGTTGCCCCACTCGCCGGTCTGTTTGAGGTGCGCGACCACGCGCCCGACGTTGCGGTCCATGACCTCGATGGCGGCGGCGTAGACGGCCATGCGCCGCGCAAGATCGGCCCGGCGGTCGGCGGGGAGCGCCCCCCACGCCGGGTTGTCTTTGTCGGCCCAGCCGGTCTGCCGGTTGATGAAGTTGGCCGGCACGACGCTGCGCGGCGTCAGCGCGAGATCGGCCGGGACCAGCCCTAGCGTCTTCTGCCGCGCCAGGCGGTCCGCCCGGATGGCGTCCCAGCCCTTGCTGCGGTACATCGCCTCGTACCTCTCGATGGCCCCCTCGGGGGCACCCAAGGGGAAGTGCGCCGCCTGGAACGCGAGATACAGAAACCACGGCTTGCCGGACGCCCGCCCCTGGTTCATAAAGTCCAGGGCGTAGTCGCCGAACACGTCCGTGGAGTAAAACCCGCTGGGCGGGTAGAGGCGCTTGGGGTGGCCGGCGGGCAGGCGCGTGTAGTACGGGTTTTCCTGCCAGTAGGAGTTGAAGCCGCCGAGCATCCCGTAGAACTCGTCGAAGCCGCGCATGACCGGCGTGTTCTGCTCGCTCAGGTGCCACTTGCCCACCATGTAAGCGCGGTAGCCGGCGGGTTTGAGCACCTCGGCCAATGTCACGCACTGGTCGTTGAGCGGCGTCGCCAGGACGGGGACGCCGGCCTGGTGCGGGTTCAGGCCCGTCAGCAGAGACGCGCGGGAGGGGCTGCACCGCGCCGAGTTATAGAACTGCGTGAAGCGCAGCCCGTCGCGGGCCAGCGCGTCGACGTTGGGCGTGCTGATCTCGCCGCCGTAGCAGCCGACGTCGGACCAGCCCAGGTCATCGGCCAGGATGATGAGGACATTGGGCCGCCGCGCGCCCTGCGCCGATGAAGGGGCGCAGCAGAGGGCGGCGAGAGAGGCCAGGGCCACCAGCCGCAGGGCGGCCATCAGGGCGCGCAGTCGGGTCTGAGGCAGGGTCATCGCAGGTATCTCCCGAGTCAAGAACTCCACTCCCAGTGTGACACATATCTGCGCGCGGCTGTGCTTGTTGTGTGCGGCTGCACTCGTCGCCGGCGCATCCCGCCCCTGTCGCTATCAAGGCCATCATGCCGGGATCATGGGCATCAAGCGCCTCACTTCAGAGCCGCGACTTTTGCAACAGAGAAGTAGGTGACCGTCGGCGTGATAAACGTCCGCACTTTCGGCCCGGCGGTGTCGCCGATGACCCGCGCCGCGAGGCCGGCGGTGATAAACATCAGGCCGACCTTGCGCTCGGCCACTTTGCCGCCACCGACGACACTCTTGCGGCCCGCGAGGTTGAGTTGGATAGGGTACAGGCGCATACGTGCCTTTATTGTACCCGATGGGGCGGGGGCATGGGCGGGGAAGAAGTAAGGGACAGGAGGGGACCGGCAGTTCCAGTGCTGGAACTGCCGGTTTTCTGAACGTCCAGTGCAACCGTACTTCACCGAGGCTCGCCTTGCGCGGCGTCGGAAACAGCCTCCCACGCTTCCCAGGTGGCGAGGCGGTCCGCGTAGGCAGCACGCGCCAGGGGAAGGTTCTTGTTGCCGAGAATTATTCGCAGCGGCGGCTCCTCTGCATCTACCACCTTAAGGATGGCTTCTGCCGTTGCATGGGGGTCGCCTTTTTCCGAGCTTGAGAGACGCCCAAGAACCTGCTGCCGAAGAGGTCCATAGGCTTCCATTCCCTCTGACTGCTTCAATGAGGCGGGGCTTCCAAAATCCGTGGCATAAGCACCTGGCTCGATCAGGGTCACCTTGATGCCAAAAGGTTTAACCTCCTGTGCAAGGCTCTCGTGCAGCGCCTCAACCGCCCATTTCGTGGCACCGTAGAAGCCGATCAGCGGCATCGCAATGATGCCCAGGGTGCTGGAGACGCCGAGGATATGCCCGCCGCCCTGCTGCCGCAGCAGTGGCAGGGCGGCTTGGATGACCCGGAGCGTGCCGAAGTAGTTCGCATCAAACTGAGCGCGGACGTCGGCTTCGCTCGCTTCCTCCGTCGTGCCGACCAGAGAGTAGCCGGCATTGTTGAGGACGACGTCCAGTCTGCCGAAATGCGCGTGTGCCTGCGGAACGGCCTGCTTCACCTGCTCGGCATCCGTGACGTCGAGCGCCAAGGGCAGAACGGCGTCGCCGAAGCGTTCCGCGAGATCGGCGATACTCGTCAGGTCGCGGGCGGTCGCGGCGACCTTGTCGCCGCGCTGGAGCGCGGCCTCGGCCCAGACGCGGCCAAACCCGCGAGAGGCGCCGGTGATAAACCAGACTTTGCTATTCACGTGATTCTCCTTCTGTCCGTCGACGTCTAGTCAACGCCGCCGTGATGTGGTACTATGGCTCAAGCGGAACCACATTCCTATTATACGGAACAATGTTCCATTTGTCAAGTGGAGGCGGAGTGAGCGGCAAACCGGAAGACCATTGAACTCCCATCTTAGAATATGCTACAATCCCAGATAGAATAGGCTGCTATTCTAAATAGGAGGATATATGGTTTCGTTCACCCGTGAAGCTCTTGACCGCTTCCTCTCCGAGGACAATGGCGAGCCTGTCGTCATGCTCAATCTGCTCCGTTTTCGGCCCGACGGCGGCCGGGAGCGTTACCTCGAATACTTGAATCTGGCGGGGCCACTGGTCACGCGCTACGGCGCGGAGATCCTCTACGCGGGCGACGGCGAAACACCGCTGGCGGCCGAGTCGGGCCAGGCGTGGGACGCCGTAGCTTTGGTCCGGTATCCGACCCGGCGTGCCTTCGCGGACATGATTGCCGACCCGGATTACCATTCTGCCGATCCCGTCCGCCTGTCGGCGCTGGCCGAGGCCGTCTTGCAGCCCATCCGCAGCCTGTCCGCCTGACGCTTTCGCCGAGAACGCCGGCGGCGGGAAGGCATGTATTCGACGCAGGGAGAGTGGTATGAAGCATCATCGCATCGGTACGAACGGAGTGACGCTGCACGTCGTGGAAATGGGCGAGGGTCCGGTCGTGCTGTTCTTGCATGGCTTCCCCGACACCTGGCGCGGCTGGCGCCGCCAGATGGAGGCGGTTGTCGCAGCCGGCTACCGCGCGGTCGCGCTCGACATGCGCGGCTATGGCGAAAGCTCGGCGCCGGACGATGCATCGCTCTACACGATCTTCTATTCGATCGGCGATCTGATCTGCGTGCTCGACCTCCTAGCCGTGAGCAGCGCGGTCGTCGTCGGCCACGATTTCGGCGCGGCGATCGCGTGGAACGCGGCGATGATGCGCCCGGACCGCTTTCGTGCCGTTTTCGCGCTCAGCGTCCCGCCGATTGTGCCGACTGCGAAAAGCTTCCTCCAGCAGATCCGTGAGGCCGGTATGGTCGATTTTTATATGTTTCGGCAGATGCGGCCCGAAGCCGACGCCGAATGGGCAGACGCCGAGACGACGCTGGCGGGCATGTACTACTGGACCTCAGGGCAGGCGCCGGAGGAAACCCGCTGGGATCCGCTGGACCCGGCCCGTGGCCTGACACGGCCGGCACCGATGTCCCGACCGAGTTTCGTCGACCCTGACGATTTCAATGCTGCGATCGCCGATTTTCAGAGGAACGGGTTTCATGCCCCGCTCAATTACTACCGCGCGATTCAGCCGTATTTCGACATGGCGCACGCGTTCATTGGCGCGAAGATCACACAGCCTTCGTTCTTCCTGGTCGGCAATGACGATGGGATGGAGCGGTTTAGAACAACCACTCGCGTCGATCTCGATCAGGTGCTCACCGACCTCCGCGACTTCGTGGAGCTCGATGGCGTCGGCCACTGGCCGCAGCTTGAAGCTGCGGAGGTCGTCAACGATCGGCTGGTCCAGTTCTTGAACGAGATTGGCTGAGGTTTCAGCGCAACGGCCATCCCTGGCCTTGGCCGAGGCAGTCTTGCAGCCCATCCGCAGCCTGTTCGGCTGACGCTTCCGGCAAGCGTTAAGTGCTCGCGGCTAATCACCACGGGATCGTCACGTTTTCCCAGCGCGTGAACGTACCTGACGGACCGTCCGGGCCGAGCAGCGCCACACGCACCACCTCGCGGGAACCCTCCTCGACAGACTCAAGGCCCTCATAGCCGTTGAGGTTCGTCTTAGTGAAACCTGGGGAGACTAAGTTCACTTTGATCCCAGTTGACTCCAGTTCGACCATCATAGCCAGCGTTATAGCGTTGAGCGCCGTCTTAGACGCAGGATACACGGGGCTGAAGAACGCATGGTATGGGTAGGTTGGGTCCGCGTTCGTTGTCAGCGAGCCGACGCCGCTCGAAACGTTGACGATGCGGGCGTCCGACGACTCGCGCAGGAGCGGCAGCATTGCCTGATAAACGGCGAGGACGCCGAACACATTGGTTTCCCACACCGCGCGAATTTCGTCGAGAGAAGCATTACTCGCGAGGGATATTTTCGCGTACTCCTGTAGAGACAAGTTTCCCTTTCTTGTATTGGAGATAGCCGCGTTGTTGACCAGCACGTCGAGACGGCCCATCTCGCTTCGGATGCGCTCGGCCGCAGCGGTGATGGAGGCTTGATCCGTGACATCAAGCTGGAGGGCGCGTGCGTCCGGCCCAACCTCCTTTGCCGCAGCCTCGCCGCGCTCGAGATTACGCGACCCGACCAACACGGTGAAGCCGTGTGCCACGAGGTCCTTTGCAATCTGAAGACCAATTCCTTGATTAGCCCCGGTGACCAGGGCGACGGGTTTATCCTGCATCGTAATCTCCTTTTTTCGTCGATGTATGAAAGCGCTTATTTGCATTCAACCCGGCCCACGCCGATCTCAGCCAGGGCGGCACAGGCGGCGGACCAGGCGGAGTCTTCAGGGGAGAGCGCGGTGCGGAGGTAGGCCCAGGTCAGCCGCTGGACCGCAGCCACTCGCTCGGGGCTTTCGTCCGTCGTCTCAGCCACGTCGTATCCAGAAACCCCGCCAAGCCCGTGTCCCGCGCCAAACAAGGTAAGCAAGCACTTGGGGCCGGTGCTCAGGAAGTACGGATCGGCATGCCAGTCCGCGCCCCGAACCGTCAGATGTGGGGAGACGTCTTCATCGCCCACGACCACGAGGGCCGGCGTCGTCATCTCGGCAAAGCTGGGATGCCGGAAGAATGGTAGGTGATCAGCCGCAAATGCGCTGAGATCAGCGCCGCCGTTGCCGGGCGGGGTCAGCAGCACACCCGCTTTGATCCGGGGTTCGGCCATGTCCACTTTCGTCCCGTCCTCATCGGTCAACTGCGCGCCCAGCAGCATCCCTGCCGTATGCCCGCCCATGGAATGCCCAACGACGGCGACCAGGCTTCGGTCCAAGCGCCCCGTGACCTCCGGGACGGAAGCCTCGATGACGTCAAGCTGGTCGAGGATGCGCTTCATGTCCTCGACGCGGGACCGCCAGAACATGGGCGCTCCGGGAGTTTTTGGATCGAGGCTGAGAGTCCTTGAACTCAGATGGGTGGGCTGGATCACGACGAAGCCGTGAGCCGCCCAGAAATGGACGAGTGGGCCGTAGCCGTTCAACGAGGAAAGATTGTTCGACATCCCCTGGCCGTGCGAGAGGAGTATGATGGGTAGGTCGCGCCCAGTGGTCGGCGCGGAAACGCGCATCTGGAGGTCCACGGCGCGCCCCGGCACCGGCAGCACCACCGGGCTGACGGAGACGACAGGGGTAGGCGCGATGACGGGTACGTTTCCGGCTTTACCAATCAAGGCGTGATCTTGAAGACCGATTTCTTGGCTGGCCCCGGTGACCGGGGCGACGGGTTTGTCCTGCATGGTGGTCTCCTTCGAGTGCGTGATAATGGGGTACTATGGCTCAAGCGGAACCATATTCCCCATTATACGGAACAATGTTCCGTTTGTCAAGTGGAGGCGGAGTGAGCGGCAAACCGGAAGACCAAGGGGATGGCTTGGAGCCTCGGGGCGGCAGGGATCGGCGTGTGCGCGCCGACGCGCAGCGGAACATGGACGCGCTGCTGGAAGCGGCGCTGGCGGTGTTCGCGACTTCCGGGGTGGACGCGCCGGTGCGGGAGATTGCCGTCCGGGCGGGCGTCGGCGTCGGCACCGTGTACCGCCATTTTCCGCAACGCTCGGACCTCATCACGGCCGTCTTCCAGCGCGAGGTCGACGCCTGCGCGGATGCCGCACCGGTCCTGGCAGCGGAGCATGAGCCGGGCGAGGCGCTGGCGCGATGGATGCAGCGATACGCGGCCTTCATCGCGACAAAGCGCGGCCTTGCGACGGCCCTGCACTCGGGGGACCCGGCCTTCGACGCCTTGCCCGCCTACTTCCAGGGGCGATTCCAGCCGGCGCTCCGAACACTGCTGGACGCAGCGGTCGCAGCGGGCGAGGTGCGCGTGGGTATCGAACCGGACGACCTGCTGAGAGCGGTTGGGAGCCTGTGTATGTCGGCTCACGACGAGGGACCCGCCTATGCGCGGCGCATGGTCACCCTGCTCGTCGACGGGCTGCGCTACGGCGCGAGTCCCTCGGGGAGTACGCCTCCCTAGCGGTTTGGGTTTTGCACGGGGGCACCCCGCTCTCGCCCAAGGGAGGCTGAACTGGCCGGCGCGCCTCCAGCAGACGCGGCAAACGGACTTCGGGCCGGGCTGGAGGTGAGGGCATGCCTCCGGGCCGCCGTTGGTTGCAGGCCGCGCGGGCCGGGCGGTACAGCTACGCAGCAGAAGCGGTCCCACGACGGCGTCCCCGAAGCGCCGCCGACGGGAATGCCCATGCGGGGCCGAAGGAGACGTTCTGGTGCAGGTCTAACCGAACCTGTCCCCGTTCCTGAACTGCTCCTACACCGATGCCGAGATGGACGGGGATCGCATTGTGCGCGTCGGCGCGTGGGAACTGACCTCGCAGCCCCGGCACACGATCCACGCCCGGCGGTTCGTGGACTGCTCCGGCGACAGCATCCTGGCCGCCCTGACGCCCGCCGAGTTCCGACACGGGCGCGAGGCGCGCGAGGAGTTTGGCGAAGACATCGAGCCTCCCCTGGCCGACGGCAAGACGATGGGCCACTCACTGCTCATTCAGCTGCGCCGCACCGACGAGCCGCAGCCCTTCGTGCCGCCGCGCTGGGCGTACAAGTTCACCAGCCCGGACGACCTGCCGCAACGACTGCGCGGCGTCCAGGCACGTAACTTCTGGTGGATCGAGGTCGGCGGCCTGGGGGGTGCCATGCGGGAGGCCGAGCGCGCCCGCGATGAGTTAATGAAGATCGTCTACGGCGTCTGGGACTACATCAAAAACCATGCGCCGGGGCGCGCGCAGGCCGCGAAGCTGGGCCGGCGACCTTGAGGTCGTGGTCGGCCCACGGAGCAGAGGAGCGCATGAGCCTTCTGCCTGTCACTCGCGGGCCGTCTCCCGAGGGCGTGGCCGGAGGCGGGGCACCGGGTACAATGCCGCCTATGGACGGTCTGGACGCGCCCCTGCTGAGAATAGACGCGGCCATGCTGGTCCGGGGCGGGCGGCGCATCCTGGACGGCCTGAGCCTGGAAGTCAGGCAGGGGGAGCACACGGCGATCCTCGGCCCGAACGGGTCCGGCAAGTCGTCCCTGGTCAAGCTGATCACGCGGCAGCATCACCCCCTGGCCCACGCGGACAGGCGGCCCGCCATGACGATCTTCGGGCGTGACCGCTGGGACGTCTTCGCCCTGCGCTCCCTGCTCGGCATCGTGTCCGCCGACCTCCACGCCGCCTTCGTCGGCGACGCGGGCATGGTGGGATTGGACGCCGTCGTCTCGGGCTTTTTCGCGGCCCAGGGCCTGGCGTCACACCACGCTGTCACCCCCGACATGACGCGGCGGGGGGTGGAGGCGCTCGCCCAAGCCGGGGCGGCATTTTTGGCGGAGAGGCCGCTGGCGACGATGTCCACCGGGGAGGCCCGGCGCGTCCTGATCGCCCGTGCCCTGGTCCACGACCCGCGCGCCCTGCTGCTGGACGAGCCGACCACGGGCCTGGATTTGATTGCTCGGCAGCGGTTCCTCGAAACGCTGGGCGGCATCGCGCGGCGGGGCAAGACGATCTTATTGGTCACGCACCACGTCGAAGAGGTCCTGCCCGACATCGGGCGCGTCATACTGATGCAGGGCGGCAGAATTTTCCGGGACGGCGACAAGGCCGACGTGCTGACGTCAGAGAACTTAACGGCGCTCTTCGGTGCCCCCGTGGGAGTGACCGAGAGCGGCGGCTACTACGCGGCCCGCGCGCTGCCACGCGCCGGGCAGGTACAATAGCCCCGTGAGCAATAGCCCCGTGAGCAATAGCCCCGTGAGCAATAGCCCCGTGAGCAATAGCCCCGTGAGCGGCATCTTGAATATCGACAAGCCCGCAGGCATGACCTCGCACGATGTCGTCGCCCGCGTCAGGCGGGTCGCCCAGATCAAGCGCGTCGGCCACGCGGGGACGCTGGACCCGGACGCCACGGGCGTCCTGCTGGTCTGTCTGGGAGTCGCCACGCGGCTGTCGGACTTTTTGGCCGACGAGGGCAAGTCTTATCGTGCGACGCTGTCCCTGGGCGCGACGACGGACACCGAAGACGTCTCGGGGGTGATATTGACGCAGACCAACGCAAGCCACATCGCCGAGGCCGACCTGCGCGCCGTTTTGTCAGAGTTCATCGGGGACATCGCGCAGATCCCCCCGATGGTCAGCGCGGTCCACCACCAGGGCAAGCGGCTCTACGAACTGGCGCGCGAGGGCATCACCGTCGAGCGCGCGGCCCGCACGGTCCGCATCGACGGCATCACGCTGACGGGTTGGACGCCAGGCCCATCCCCCACGGCGGCGCTGGACGTGGCCTGCGGCAAGGGGACCTATATACGGACGCTGTGCGCGGACATCGGCGCGGCATTGGGGGTGGGGGGACACATGGCGGACCTGCGGCGGACGCGCGTCGGGGCCTTTTCAGTGGAAACGGCGACACCGCTGGACGCTCTGACTGGAGACGATCTGCTTGAGCTTCTAGTCCCGCCCGCCGATGCGCTCGCCGAAATGCCCAAGCACCTGGCCGGCGACGCCGACCTGGAAAACATAAAACACGGGCGCGCGCTGGCCTCCGGCCTGCCGCCGGGCACCGTGGCCCGCGTCGTGGGCGCAGACAACGTCCTGGTCGCCCTGGGCCGCGCCGACGGGGAACGGCTGCATCCGTTCAAGGTGTTCCGCGAGTAATCATGCGCGTCATTCACCCACTGCAAAGTCTCGAAACCCCGCTTACCGATACCGCCGTCGCCATCGGCGTCTTCGATGGCGTACACCGGGGGCATCAAGAGATCCTGCACCAGACCGTGCGCGAGGCCCGGTCCCAGGGCCTGACGCCGCTGGCGCTGACGTTCGATACGCACCCCTCGGCACTGTTCGCGCCGGATCACTCGCCCCCGTACATCGCCTCCTTGACCCAGCGCATCGCCTTGATGGGCGAGCACGGCGGCGGGCTGGAGGCCGTCGCCGTCGCGCGCTTCGACGCCGCGTTCGCCGGCCTGTCGCCTGCCCTGTTCGTCGCCGACGTCCTGGAAGGGGCCTTGGGCGCGCGGCACGTGCTGGTCGGCGCGGACTTCTGCTACGGCGCGCGGCGGGCGGGCACGGTGACGACTCTGCTGCAAGACGGGGCGCGGAACGGCTTCGCGGTCACGGTCGTGCCGCCGTTCCTGCTGAACGGGGGCCGCGTCAGCAGCACCCAGATTCGCGGCCTCGTCGCGGCGGGCGACCTGCCCGGCGCGCGGCACCTCCTGGGCCACCCGTTCGTCGTCGAGGGCACCGTCGTCCACGGCAAGCATTTGGGGCGGACGCTGGGCTACCCCACGGCCAATCTGCTGCCGACCCAGCCCGGCCAGCTTTTGCCCGGCAACGGCGTCTACGCCACCCTCGCGCGCCTGGCGGACGGGCGCGTCGTGCGGGCCGCCGTCAGCGTCGGCACCAACCCGACCACGGACACCGACGGGGGCCGCAAGGTCGAGGCCTTCCTGGTGGACGGCTTTACGGGCGACCTGTACGGCCAGCCGCTAGCCCTGGATTTCCGCGAGAAGGTGCGCGGCGAGGCGAAGTTCGACGGCCTGCCCGCCCTGGTCGCGCAAATGGGCCGGGACGTGGCCGGGATTGAGACGCTTTTGGCTGGTGCCGAAGTCTGACCCGTCACTGGAAGTGACGGGCGGCATCAGCACCTAGCGCGGCGTCAGCAGGAAGCCGTGTGGCTGGCCGTGCCACGCGCCCAGCCCGACGATCTGGCCGCGACGGTTGATCCCGGTCGCCCGTTCCAGCAGCCAGCCTGACCTTGGCGGGGGCGAGGCGTTCAGGTCGCAGACGCGCCCCTGTCGCCACAGCAGGGCGTGGTAGTCGGTCCTGCCGCCGACTTGGGCCGCCCCAACGACGTCCCCTGTGTCGCTGATAGCGTCCACCTCCACATTGAACGCACCCGGCGGCAGGGGCAAGGCGACGGCGTGACCCGACGCCCAGAGATACACGGCCCGCTCGCTGCTTATGGCGACCTGCCCTCGGTTGTTGATCAACGCCTTGCCGATGATCCCGTGGCCGGCCCGGACGCCGTTCAAGACCCTGGCCTTTCCCCCCTCCCAGATCACAGCGTTTCCCAAGTCGTCAATGCCCGACACCTGCCCCTGGGCATTGATGGCCTGGGCCACGCCCCATCCCAGGTCGGTCATCCTGCCGCCGCTGTAGAGGAACGCATAGCTCTTCGTTTCTTGAGGGTCGTCACTCGTAGGCCGCCCCGAGTTACGCCCATCGCCTACGATCTGGCACCGATTGTTCATCGCGCGCGCCTCGGTCACGGGGTAGTCGCTGATGTCCTCCAGCCTGCCCCTCGACCACAGAAAGGCGTGCTCATCAGTGAACATGGCCGCCCCGTCGGTTGTCTGGTCCAGCGTGCCGGCGACCTCGCCGCGGTCGTTCAGCACACCGCCGGCCGTGCTGCCGTAGCCGGGCAGCGTCCCCAGGCTGGTCCGCCGCCCGGCTCGCCAAAGATAGATGCGCCGGGGCGAGATCACCGTTGCCGCGACGAACCCCTTGCCGCGCGCCATAGGGGCCGTCAGCGCGACCTCGTCCCGGCTGTTGATCGCGGGCGCGTCCCCGTAGGCCACCGGCCCCAGGCCGGTCAGCCGGTAGCGCGGCGCGGCGGAGGACGCCGAAGGAAGGTAGAGCAGGAGCAGAAGAAGGGCTGGGAGGCGCATCGCGGGGTCCTAGCGCGGCGTTAGCAAAAAGGCGCGCACCTGGCCGCCGACGAGGCCGACGCCGGCGATCTGGCCGCGGGCGTTGACGGCGCGGGCCTCGGTCAAGAGCCAGCCCGTGCCGGGGGGCAGCAGGTTGTTGAGGTCAATGGCCTGGCCGCCGTGCCACAGTACGGCGCGGCGGGCGGGCGAGTCGGGGGTGGGGGAGGCGTAGCCCACGGCATCGCCGCTGTCACTGACATCGGCGGCGGCGCTGTCGGCCATGCCCGGCAGCGTGCCCAGGTCGCGCATCTGGCCCTCCGTCCACAGGAAGGCGTGGCGAGTCTCGCCCGGCCCGGTCTCCGAGTAGCCGGCGATTTGGCCGCGCGCGTTGATCCGGCAGGCCAGGCTGTTTGCGCCGCCCAATGTCCCTAGGTCCTGCATCTGGCCGTCCGTCCAAAGAAAAGCATGGGTCTGGCCGAACGTGTCGGTGTCCGACTTGCCGACGACGGCACCGCTGTCGTTGACGCCGTAGGCGGCGCTGTACGCCCCGCCCAGGGTGCCCAGGTCACCCATGTCGCCGCCCTGCCAGACGAAGGCGCGGGCGACCTGCGCCCGCCAGCGGTCGTGGCCGCCGGTCTCGGCGGTGCCCACGACCTGGCCCGCGCGGTTGACGCCGCGCGCCTCGCTGTAGGGGAAGCCCGGCAGCGATCCGACCCGGTGCGGTGCCCCGTCCCAGACGAACGCCCGCCCGCGTCCGGGGATGTTGAACGACGTCCCCGCCGCCCGCCCGTCCCCGCTCAGGCCCGAAACGAGGCTGAAGTGGTGCTTGGGCAGTGTCCCTAGGTCCACGCCCCGCCCGTCCCAGAGGACGCCGCGCGCGGACTGGCCCGCGCCCCAGGCCGTGCCGGCGACCTGGCCCGCGTCGTCCAGGGCCGCCGCGTCCGTCAGCCCGCCCGCGTCGCCCAGGTCGGTGATCGCATAGGACAGCGGCGCGTCGTCGTGGGTGCCGGCCTGGGGGCCGGACAGGCGAAACGCCCCCGCCGCCGTCAGCCGCCAGGGGAGCAGCAGGGGCAAGGCGGCGGCCAGCATCCAGCCCATCCGTACTCGGCCCATCTGCCCCGCCTGCGTCAGGCCGACCAGGCGGCGGCGCAGGCCGTGGTAGCCGGAGGACAAGCTCAACGCGGGGGCCGGCTGTCGCCCTTCCCCGGCCATGCGGAGCAGCAGACGCCCATAGGACGTGACCGACGCGCCGGTCGCGCCCAGGGCCAGAACGTCACAGGCCTCCTCGCGTGCCGCGCCCCATTCGGCGTTCGCCCACCAGGCCAGCGGGTGAAAGAAGAAGAGGATGCGAGTCAGCGCGGGGAGCCAGGCTAGAATCAAGTCGCCGCGCCGCGCGTGGGCCATCTCATGCGCGAGGGCCAGCCGCAGCTCGTCCGGCGTCAGAGTCGCGGCCAGCCCGACCGGCAGCAGGATCGCGGGCCGGAGCAGGCCGACGATGCAGGGGGCGGTGACGGCTTTGCTTTCCAAAATGGCGGGGACGTGCCGCAGCTTCAGGGCCGCGCCCAGCGCGACCATATTCACACCGGGCAGCGCCAAAGGGCGCGCGTCGCGCATGGACCGCTTTGCGGCCGCCGCACGGCGGCCCAGCCGCCCCGTCTGCCAGGCCACGCCCCCCAGCCAGGCCAGCAGCAGACCGAGCGGCAGGGTTATTGGTGTAGGCGGGGGCGGCGGGGAGGTGGGTGACAGGGAGAGGGTCGGCAAGACGGCAGCCTGCGCCGCTGCCACGTTCTTCCCGCGCGTCGCGCGGGCGGCGACCATCCGCGCCGGGGCCGGGGCGAGCCGGACCGCCCGCGTAGGCAGGACTGGCAGGACCAGCGGCGCGGCCCAGCAGAGGTCCAGAACCAGCTTCAAGGAGGCCAGCCACCAGAGCCACGCGCGGGCCGCGGCCGGCAGGCGCGGGGCCAGGCGGCAAAAGGCACCGACGCCCAGGACGAACAGCCCGCCCCAGAGGCAGGCGTGGCACTCCCGTGCGGCCCAGGCCGACGCACCGGCCTGGAGGTCGTTCAGCAGCGAGATCAGTTCCCCGCGCATCGCCCTTAGCTCCCTTCGGCGGCCTTGTGCGTCTCGAAGTTTTTGTCCTCGATGCCACCCAGCAGGCGCTGCAAGTCGGCCATCTCGCGCTCGGACAGGCCCTGCGCCTCGGTCAGATAGGCGACAAACGGGGTCAGCGAGCCGCCCAAGGTCTTCTCGACGAACTCATGTACGAGCGACTGCATCAGCTCGGTCTTGGGCACCGTAGGCCGGTACTGGAACGCGCCCCCGTCCTTGCGCCGGGACAAAAAGTTTTTCTTCCGCAGGCGCTCCATCATGGTCAGGATCGTCGTCCGGGCCAGGCCGTGGGACGCGCCGAACCGCTCGGCGACCTCGCGGACGGTGACGGGGGCGTGGTCGGTGACGTAGCGCAGGAGGGACAGTTCCTGATCCCCCAGCGTGGGCGGCTTGTTCATGCGGAGCGGCTTTCTGTAGAGTCGGCGGAACGAAATGGGTACGGCCCCAGTATATCATAGGACTACACCCGTCGTCAAGAGGCGTTCGTTTAAGTGGCGTTGATTCGCGCCCTGATGCCTGGGTACAATAGCGGAGCCTTATGAAACTCACCCCCTTACTTCTCGCGCTGCTGCCGGCCTGCGCCGCCTTGCCTGCGGGCACGGCCCGTGCCCTGCCCACGCCGCCGGCCTTGCTCCTGATGCCCCCGGAAGAAGCCTTGACCAGCTTGTTGCCCATGCCGTTCTGGGAGACAGCCCCGCCGGTGCCGGCTTTCCGAATGCTGCCGCTGTGGACGCTGGGCCTGTCATCCAACGCCTTCCTCGACCCGAGCCTGCGGCTCGCCGACTGGCGCAGCGCCTTCGATACCGCCGCCCTGGGCGCGTTCGACGTGCCGCTGCGCGACGACCCCGCCGAGCGGCAGAACATCCTGCTGTCCGCGCAGGCCGTGGACAACGTCACCCTCGCCCCCGGTGCGGAATTCTCGTTCAACGCCCTCGTCGGCGAGCGGACTCCCGAGCGGGGCTACCAGGAGGGGTTGATGTTCGACAACGGCCACGTCATACGCGGCACCGGCGGCGGCATCTGCCTCGTCGCGACGGGCCTGTACAACGCCGCCCTGCGCGCGGGTCTGACCATCGACGAGCGGCACCCGCACTCGGGCCTGGTCAGCTACGCCCCGCCCGGCTGCGACGCCGGCATCGTCTACGGCCAGGAAGACCTTCGCTTCCGCAATACCACCACACGCGCCCTAACTATTCAGGCCCGCCCCGTGGACGACGACCACGTCGCGGTGCGGCTGTTCGGCCACCGGCCCCCGATGGGCCACCAGGTCATCGTCAAGCCGATCTCGCTGGACCGGATCGCCCCCTCGGTCGTCACCAGCCTCGACCCGACTTTGCTCCCCGGCCAGAAGGTCATCGACCAGAAGCCGCGCGCAGGTTATGACGTCACCCTGGCCCGGTTCTGGACCGTCAAGGGCCGCGTGGTCCGCCGCGAGATCGTCACGCGCGAACACCGCGATGCGCGCCCCGAGATCGTCCGCATCGCCGTCCCCGTGGCCCCGTCCATACCTGTGGCCCCGCCGACCGCCCTGGTCCCTGCTCCGGCGGGGGGTGGGGTGAAGCCTCTTCCGCCGCCCGTGCCCTCGGAGACCAGTCTTTGACAGACGTGCTAGATGCCCTTCCCCAGGCCGCCGCCCGCGCCGAGGATTTGCGCGCGGCGTTGAGCCATGCCAATTACTGCTACTACGTGCTGGACCAGCCCGAAATCGCCGATTCGGAGTACGACAAGCTCCTGCGCGAGCTGACGGAGATCGAGACGGCCCACCCCCAGCTTGTCACCGCCGACTCGCCCACGCAGCGCGTCGGCGCGTCCCCCCAGTCGGACTTCCAGCCGCATACCCACCGCCAGCCGATGCTGTCGCTGGGCAATGCGTTCAACGAGGACGAACTGCGGGCATTCGACGAGAAAGTGAAGCGGCACCTGGGGCTGGCCGCTGACGCCGCCATGGATTACGTGGCGGAACTCAAAATTGACGGCCTGGCGATCTCACTGACCTACGAAAACGGCGTGTTCCAGACCGGCGCGACGCGCGGCGACGGCCTCGTGGGCGAGGACATCACGGCCAACCTGCGGACCGTGGCGAGCGTCCCCCTGCGCCTGCGCGGGAGCCACCCCAGCTTCGTCGAGGTCCGGGGCGAGGTGTATCTGGACCACGCCGAGTTCGCGCGCATCAACCAGGGCCGCGAGGAGTCGGGCGAGCCGGCCTTCGCCAACCCGCGCAACGCCGCTGCGGGCAGCATCCGGCAGCTCGACACGTCGGTCACGGCCAAGCGTCGGCTGACCGTCTTTTTGTACGCTCTGGGGGCGGTCAGCCACCCCGTCACCGGGTCGCAGGCGGAGCTTTTAGCGACACTGAAGACGTGGGGCCTGCGCGTCAACCCCGATGTGCGGACGTGCGCGGGCATCGATTCGGTGATCGCCTTTGTCGCCGAGTGGTGCGACAAAAAGGCCACCCTGCCCTACGACATCGATGGCATCGTGGTCAAGGTCAACGACTTCGCGTTGCAGCAAGATTTAGGCGCGGTCGCGCGGACGCCGCGCTGGGCCATCGCCTTTAAGTTCCCGGCGTTGCAGGGCCGCACCAAGATCATCGACATCGTCGCCCAGGTGGGCCGGACCGGGGCGATCACGCCGGTCGCCCTGGTCGAGGCCGTCACGCTGCCGCCGAACTCCGTGGTCCAGCGCGCGACCCTGCACAACCAGTCGGAGATCGACCGCAAGGGCGTCCGCGTCGGCGACACCGTCTTGATCCAGAAGGCCGGCGACGTCATCCCCGAGATCGTCCAAGTGGTTTCAGACGCCCGCCCCGAAGGCACCGTGCCCTACACGCTGCCCGCCCACTGCCCCGCCTGCGGGACACTCTTGGTCCGTCCCGAAGGAACGCCCGTCACGCGCTGCCCCAACAGCACAGCCTGCCCCGGCCAGAACGTCCAGCGCTTGATTCACTTCGTCTCGCGCCGCGCGCTGGACATCCAGTGGCTGGGCGAAAAGCACGCCGCGCAGCTCGCCGAAACGGGCCTGGTCAAAGACGCGGGCGATCTGTATTCTCTGAAGAAAGAAGACCTGCTGCCGCTGGAGCGCATGGGCAATAAATTGGCTGACAACATCCTGGCGGCCATCGCGGGCAGCAAGCATCCGCCGCTGCCGCGCCTGATCTTCGCGCTGGGCATCCGGCTGATCGGCGAACACGCGGGCGAGATTCTGGCCCGCCGCTTCGGGTCGCTGGAGCGGCTCCAAGCCGCGACCGTAGAAGAGCTGGCCGCTGTCTATGACATCGGCAAGACGACCGCCAAATCCATCGCCGCCTTCTTCGGCACCCCCGAGGCGACCGAGCTGTTGGATAAGCTCAAGCGCGCGGGCGTGGCGGCCTCGGCAGACGGCTTCGCCCCGCTGTTTGACACGTTCGCGGGCAAGTCGTTCGTGTTCACCGGCTCGCTCCAGACGATGACGCGCGACGAGGGCGAGGGCCTGGTTAAAAAGCTGGGGGGCCGCGCATCGTCGTCGGTCTCGGGGAAGACGGACTACGTGGTGGCCGGGGAGAATGCGGGCAGCAAGCTGGAGAAAGCCCGGACATTGGGCGTCCCGGTACTGACCGAGGAAGAGTTCCACGCACTAGCCCAGGGCGCGGAAGCGCCGCAGCAGGCGGAAGCGCCGCAGCAGGCGGAAGCGCCGCAGCAGGCGGAAGCGCCGCAGCAGGCGGAAGCGCCGCAGCAGGCGGAAGCGCCGCAGCAGGCGGAAGCGCCGCAGCAG
>JAABUQ010003787.1_pt1 | contig 26874 bp, 21 predicted proteins | sample 5560001 | NCBI WGS metagenome assembly JAABUQ01 (sample SAMN10711888, study PRJNA513371) | rock metagenome | isolation source: Antarctica rocks | place: Antarctica: Victoria Land, Finger Mt nord | collected 2015-12-18 | reverse complement strand
CACCATCGCCACAACCTGGCCGACAAAACGGACTTTGCCGTGGGCCAGCGTGGGGAGCGGGCAGTTGCGGATCGTCGGCTGCCAACGCTCGATTAGCGGCTTCGGGAACTGCCCGAACGACGGCAACCCCATCTGGGCGGTCCCGAGATCGGCGGCGGTGAACACAGCGACGACGCCGGGCAACCCGCGCGCCGCCTCCGTGTCGATCCTGTCGAGCCGCGCATGCGCGAAGGGGCTGCGGAGCATGGCGGCCACCAACATGCCGGGCACGGACAGGTCTGACGCGTAGCATCCCCGCCCCGTCAACAGGCGGCTGTCCTCGTGCCGCAGCCGGTCGGCCCCGACATGCTTTGCCTTTTCCGGATTATACGCTGTGTCAGACACCATTGGTCAACACCTTGAGGAACGCGAGGGGGACGACAACCCGGGATGCGGCGATCTTCATGCGGCAGCCAGGAAATCCAGCACGATCTTCGATATCTCGGCCGGCTTCTCGACGAACGGGATATGGCCGCCGTCGGACATTACCTCGAGCTTCGCACCCGGGATGTTCTCAGCGATCTTCTGGCTCAGCTGCAGCGGAATGAGTTGGTCGTTCGCCGACCCGATCACCAGTGTCCTGGCCTTTATGCCGGGCAGCTTCCCGGTGAACTTCTCCTCTGATTCCTGCCCCGGCAAGCACCGCCCCCACGCCAGCACCGACCGAACGAACACCAGATAGAGCTCCGACGAGTTCATCTTAATGATCGCCTGGTTCTGCCGCATCTGCGCGAACCCCTCGTCCGAATTCACGAACTCCCGCGACATCGTCCACAGGCCCATGTAGTCGGCCACCTCCTCGCTCATGCCGAGCTGCTCGATGAGCCGCATCCGCAGCCCGAAATTGAGCACCGCCGCCCGGTCCAGCTCGCTGAACGCACCGACCACCACGAGCTTCCTGATCAGATGCGGCGCCCGCACCGCGAGCGCCAGCGCCATCGCGCCCCCGAGCGACGTGCCAAGCACGTGCATCGACCCGACGCCCAGCAATTCGATCGCCCGGGCGAAGTCGTCGGCCCAAGCCTCGACCGAATAGGGCGGCTCCGATTTGGTGGACTGGCCGATGCCACGCGGGTCAATCGCGTAAACCTTCAGCTTCTCCGAAAGCTTGGGGATGGCCAGGCGGTAATAGCGGTGATCGAGGCCTAGCCCCGGGAGCAGGAGAATCGGTTCGCCGCTGCCACTGACCTCATAGAACAGCTCCGCATTTCCGATCGAGACCTTCGGCACAGCCATTTCCTCCGTCGCTGACTTATCCCCACCATGGCGTCGCCGGCCGCACCCTGTCAACGCTCCATACGACTGTCATTCGATATTACGGCCCTGCTGCCGCGCAGCATCTCGTGATCGATGTCTTCCGTATTACGGGATGACGATATGCCGTTGACGTCGGCCGGCGCCGATGACTATGGTCCGGGCCAGGGTGAACGCCGGCACTCCGTCCGGCAGCCCGAGGCAGGGAAGGAAACCACCATGAGCGACGCATCGCGACAGATGACGCTGGTCGGCTTCATGCAAGCGCAGAATTGCTCACTGCTGACCGCCTCCTGGCGCCACCCGCAAAGCCGCCAGGACTTCCTCACCCCCGAATATTACCAGGCCATGGCCCGCGCCCTCGAGGCCGCCCACTTCCATCTCGCGTTCTTCGACGACCGCCTCGCCATGCCGGACCTCTACAACCAGAACCACGAACTCGCCGTGAAATACGGGATCCGATCCGTCAAGCTCGATCCCATCCCCGTGCTCTGCGCCATGGCCGCCGTCACCCGCCACCTCGGCCTCGGCGCCACCTATTCCACCACCTACTACGAGCCGTTCCACGTCGCCCGGCTGTTCCAGACGCTCGACCACATGACCGGTGGTCGCGCCGCCTGGAACGTGGTCACCTCGCTGAACAGCTCGGAAGCCGAGAACTTCGGCCAGGACACCCATCTCGAGCACGACCTGCGCTACGACCGCGCCGACGAGTTCATGGACGTCGTCCTCGGCCATTGGAACAGCTGGGACCCCGACGCCCTCATCCTCGACAAGAACACCCGCATCTCTGCTGACCCGAAGAAGGTGCACCGTCTCGAACACAAGGGTAAGTTCTTCAAGTCCCGCGGGCCGCTCACCGTGCCGGCCTCGCCCCAGCACCATCCCGTCATCATCCAGGCCGGCCAAAGCGGACGCGGCAGTGAGTTCGCCGCCAAGTGGGCCGAGTTGATCTTCTGCCTGCTCCCGAACCTCGAGGTCGGCAAACAGGCCTACAAGAAGCTGAAGGCGCAGCTCGCCGCCGCCGGCCGCAATCCGGACTCCGTCCGCATCACCCCCGCCGCCTACGTCGTCGTCGGCGAAACCAAGGCCGAGGCGGATGACAAGGTGGCAGAGCTCGACAGCCTGGTGGACGAGATGGACGGGCTCGTCCTGCTGTCCGAAAACCTCAGCCTGGATTTCGGCAAGAAGGCGATCGATGAGCCCTTCACGACCGCTGAGCTGGATTCCATCAACGGCCTGCGCGCCCTGCGCGACAAGGTGCTCCTGCTCAGCAAGAAGACGAATCCCTCGCTGCGCGATTTCATCACCTTCAGCCGCAAGGGCAGCATCCACGAGCACATCGTCTTCTGCGGCAGCGCCACCGACGTGGCCGACCAGATGGAGGAATGGTTCCTAGGCCGCGCCTGCGACGGTTTCGTCATTCCGGCCACCCACATGCCGGGGTCGTACGAGGAATTCGGCCGCTTCGTCACCCCGGAGCTTCAGCGCCGCGGACTGCTGCAGACCTCCTACAAGGGCAAGACGCTTCGGGAGAACCTCGGCCTGCCCATCGACGACGCCGGCTGGCGCGTCGAGGCGCCGGAGCACGCGGCGGCCGCGCAATGACCGTTACCCGGCGCCACTCCCTGCTCGGCACCGCCGCCGCCTTGGTCGCGGCCGGTCACGCCAGGACCGCCCATGCGGCCACCGACCTGGCCCGGTTGCAGGAAGCGGCCAAGCGCGAGGGCCGCATCACCTTCTACTGCTCCCAACCGCCCGCGCTTAGTCAACGCCCCATCAACGGCTTCAAGGCCAGATACCCCGGCGTCGAGATCGACCTGCTCCGCCTCTCCACAGGCCCGCTCGGCCGCCGATTTGAGACGGAAACAAGCTCCGGCGCCGACGTCGCCGACGTCCTGCAGCTCGCCGACCCCGTTCTCGTCGCCAGCGCCGCGGGGAAGAGTTGGCTCGCCAGCCTGACCGACCTTCCCGCTCACGCGACCTTCCCCGCGGCGTTCAAAACGGCCGAATCCGCTACCGTCCGCATCGACCCGCACACCGTCACCTACAACACCCAGAACGTGCGCGACACCGAGGCCCCCAAGGCCTGGCCGGACGTGCTCGACCCCCGCTGGAAAGGCCGCATCCTCTGCCCGGACCTGCGGATCAGCATCATGCTCATCTACTGGGCCGTCCTCATGGCCGACACCTACGGAAAGGACTACCTCTCGAAACTGGCCGCCCAGAACCTCCGCTGGGTGCCGAGCCAGATCCCCGGCTCGCAACTGCTCGGCGCCGGCGAGGCCGACCTGCTCTTCCCCAACCAGAAACAGGTCACCGCCTCGTTCATCGAAAGCGGCGCGCCGCTGGTGGACGTGATCCCCGGTCCCGGTCCTTATGCCGGGCACGAGGGCGTCCTGGCCATCCCTGCCAGGGCCCCGCACCCCGCCGGCGCCAGGCTGCTCGGGAACTTCATCATGTCCCGCGAAGGCGCCGTCTTCCTCAACAAGGACGTCAGCTATTCGCCCCTGCCGGACATCCCGGGCGCGCTGCCGATGCCGGCCACCTACAAGCGCCTCGACGCTCCGGAGGTCCTGAAACGGCAGGCCGAAGTCCTGGAGCTCCTGAAGCTGAAGTGAACCACGCCGTGCACCCGTCCTCGCTCTCTCGTTCGGACCATTCTGCGGGAACACCCGCTCCGGCGATCGAGGTCCGGGGCGTGACCAAGCGCTATACCGGCGCGCACGGGGCGGTTCTTGCCCTGAGCGACGTCAGCCTGGTCATCCGTCCCGCCGAACGCCTCGTCCTCCTCGGCCCCAGCGGCTGCGGCAAGACCACCCTGCTCCGCTGCATTGCCGGCCTCGAGACGCCGGACGACGGCGAGATCCTGATCGGCGGCACCACCGTCTTCTCCGCCCGCCGCGGCATCGCTCTCCCGCCCGAGCGCCGCGGCATCAGCATGGTCTTCCAATCCTACGCCCTCTGGCCGCACATGACCGCCGCCGCCAATATCGCCTACCCGCTGCAGAACCACGGCGTCGGCAAGACCGACACCGCAACCCGGGTCGAGGCCGTGCTCAAGATTGTCGGCTGCGAGGGCCTCGGGCGCCGGCACCCCTCGCAACTCAGCGGCGGCCAGCAGCAACGCATCGCCCTCGCCCGCGCGATCGTCAGCGGCGATCCCCTCGTCCTCTTCGATGAACCTCTATCCAACGTCGACGCCAAGGTTCGGGAAAGCCTCCGGATCGAACTCATCGGCCTGCAGAAACGTCTCGGCTTCGCCGCCGTGTATGTCACCCACGACCAGCTCGAAGCCGCCGCGATCGCCCATCGCATGGCGGTCATGGCCGCCGGAACCATCGCCCAGATCGGCTCCCCTCGGCAAATCTACGAGGACCCGGTCTCCAGCTACGTCGCCGAGTTCACCGGAACCACCAACGAGCTTGCTGCCGAGGTCGTCCAGCAAACGACGTCCGGCATCCTCGTGAGCACACCGATCGGTAACCTTCTGTCCACCGGCTGCGTCCCCTTCACCGCCGGGCAGAAGGTCCGCGTTCTGCTACGGCCGGAATGCATCCAGCTCTCAGCCCGCCAGGCGGACGTGAACGCCTGGCGCACCCGGGTCGAGAGCCGCATGTTCTTGGGCTCCCAGACCGAATACGCGCTCGGCAGCCCCGGCGGCTATATCCTGGTCCGCGATACCGAAGGCGAGCAATTTGAGGAGGATGCGGAGGTCTGGGCCACCATCCCGCCCCGCAAGGTTAAGGTGTTCCCGGTGCAGGACCCATGACGGCCACCACCACCGGCTTGATGGGGCAGTCCCTCCCGCACCGGCGTGCCCTCGTGTTCGGGCCCGTCGTGATCCTGCTCTCCCTCGGCGTTCTGGTCATCGTCGCCTACCCGCTTCTCGCGATCGTCCAACAGGCCTTCTTCCCGGGCCGCGTCCTCGACCTGACCGCCTTCGGCCGCGTCGTCGCGGACCCGGACATCTACGTCGCGGTCTGGAACACCGTCCTCATGGTGGTGCTGAGCGGCATCCTTGCCATCGCGGTCGGCGGCGCGCTCGCCTGGGTCAACGAACGCACCGACGCACGGCTCGCATGGGCCTCGACCTACCTGCCTCTCCTCCCGCTCCTTGTTCCCAGCATCGCCAGCGTGATCGGCTGGGTCATGCTGGCGGCCCCGCAGGCCGGGCTGCTCAACGTCATGCTGCGCGCCGTCCTGGCCTGGCTCGGCATCGACCTCCGGACCGGCCCCCTCAACGTCTACAGCTGGCCCAGCCTGATCTTCGTCCTCGCCCTCTACTTCGTCCCGTACGCCTTCCTCATGATCTCCGCCGCCCTGCAGAATCTCGACCCCCGGCTCGAAGAAGCTTCCCGGGTCCACGGCGCGGGCCCCTTCCGGACCGCATGGCGCGTGACGCTGCCGGCAGTCGCCCCGTCCATCGGCGGGGCCGCGGTCCTCATCGTCATCACCGGCTTCGCCATCTTCTCCGTCCCTGTCGTCATTGGCACCGGCGCCAACATCGACATCCTGTCTGTCCACATCTACCGTCTCCTCTTCACCTACGGAGACACGAACGGCATCGGTGCCGCCATCGTCCTAAGCCTGCTGCTCCTCTTCGTCGTTCAATCCGCCCTCCTGCTGCAGCTGTTCCTCAGCAGCCGGGGCCGGCACGCCGTCATAGCCGGCAAGGGCAGCGCGGGCGCCCGCATCGCCCTCGGCCGAGGACGCTGGCTGGTCCGGCTCGGCATCCTCGCCTACGTGGCCCTCGCCGCCGTGTTGCCGATCCTGGGCCTTCTACTCGTCTCTCTGCAGCGGTTCTGGTCCCCCCGCATCGCTTGGGCGCAACTCGGCGTCGCAAACTATCGCACCATCCTGTTCGGCAATCTCCAGACCGGCACCGCCCTGGCGAACAGCCTCGTGCTCGCCGCTGGCACCGCGACCGCCGTCATCCTCCTCTCGGCCGTGTTCGCGACCTACTACGCCCAGACTGGTCCACGCCTCCAGCGATTCAGCGAGTTCGTTATGGCCGTCCCCGGCGCCGTTCCCCATACGGTCATCGCGGTCGGCTTCATCCTCGTGTTTAGCCGAGGCGTCCTCAGCCTGCAGGGCACGCTGCTGTTGCTGGCTCTCGCCTATCTCGTGATCTCGCTGCCCCAGGGCCAGCGCGCCGCCAGCGCCGCCTATAACCAGGTTGGCAAGGAGCTGTCCGAAGCCTCGCGCATCTGCGGCGCCTCCCTGCTCCAGACATTCCGCCGTGTCGTCCTGCCGCTTATGGCCCGAGGCCTCTTCGTCGGCTGGGTCATCGTCTTCGCCCAGCTGGTCGGAGAACTGACCGCCTCGGCGATGCTGTCCGGCACGAAGAACCCGGTTGTCGGCTTCATCATCCTCAACCTCTGGGAAAACGGCTCGTTCCCGCAGGTCGCTGCCCTCGCGATCATCATCACCGCCATCGACGTCCTGGTCGTCCTGGCGGTGTTCCGCAACTGGCGAAACGGCTGACGGCGCAATCGGCCGTGTCAGCCCGCCTCAATCAACAGGAGACTGCAATGGCGACGACCACCGGCTCGAAAATCCTTGCGAAAACCCTCAGGCAGCACGGCATTGACACGATGTTCTACCTGATGGGAGGCCCCATGCTCGCCGCGGAGCTCGCCTGCATCGACGAGGGCATCCACTCGGTCGATGTGCGGCACGAGCAGGCGGCCGCCATGATGGCGCACGCCTATGCCCGGCTCAAGAACCGCGTCGGCCTCTGCATGGCCGCCTCCGGGCCCGGCACCACCAACCTCATTACCGGCATCGCTCATGCCTGGGCCGATGCCGCCCCGGTGTTCGCTATCGGCGGCTCGGCGCCCCTCGATCTCTGGGGCATGGGCTCGTTCCAAGATGTGGACCAGGTCGCACTCATGCGCCCCATCACCAAATGGGCCGACCGGGTCCTCGACGTCCGCCGCATCCCGGACATGGTCGCGACCGCCATGCGGCAGGCCATCAGCGGCAAGCCCGGTCCCGTCTACCTCGATCTGCCCGGCGACATACTCTACAAGGAGATCGAGGAGAGCGAGATCCGCTACCCCGATCCCAAGCTCACCCTCGCCAAATACCGACCCGCCGCCAACCCAGACGCGATCCGGGAGGCGGTCAGTCTGCTGGCCAAGGCCGAGCGGCCCATCATCATGACCGGTAGCGGTATCATCTGGTCAGACGCGTCGTCGGAACTGCAGCACTTCGTCGAACAGTCCGGCATCCCGTTCTACACCACGCCAACCGGCCGCGGCGTCATCCCAGACGACCACGCCCTCTCGTTCCTGAGCGCTCGCTCGAACGCGTTCCAGGACGCCGACCTGATCCTCGCCATAGCCACCCGCTCCAACTACGTGAACAGCCACTTCACGGCGCCCCGCTTCAGCAAGTCGGCCAAGCTGATCCACGTCAACATCGAAGCGGCAGAGATCGGCATCACCCGCGAGTGCGACCTCGGCATCGTCGGCGACGCCAAGCTGGTGCTCGGACAGCTCAGCCAGGAGGGCCGAGGCAAGGTCGAGCCCGCCCGCTACCAGACCTGGGTGAACCATCTGCGTGAAGTGGAGGAGGGAAAGAGCGCCAAGAACCTGGAGCGCATGAGCAGCGACAAACGCCCGATCCACCCTCTCCGCCTCTGCAAAGAGGTGGGCGAATTCCTCGACCGCGACGCCATCCTGGTCGTCGACGGCACCGAGATCCTCAGCTACGCCCGCCAGTCCATCCGTACCTTCGTGCCCGCCCATCGCCTCAACTCCGGCGTGTTCGGGACGATGGGCGTGGGCCTTCCCTTCGGCCTCGGCGCAAAGGTCGCCTGCCCCGACAAGCAGGTCGTCGTCCTCCACGGCGACGGTTCCTTTGGTATGAACGCCATGGAGCTGGATACGGCGGTCCGCTTCAATCTCCCCGTCGTGACCGTCATCAGCCTCAACGGCGGCTGGTCGGCCACCGAAGCCCACCGCAAGCCGGGCCAACACTTGGGTTACCAGCGCTACGAAAAACTCGCGGAGACCCTCGGCTGCTACGGCGAATACGTGGACGACCCCGCCCAGATCAAACCCGCCCTCGCCCGGGCCTTCGCCTCGGGCCTTCCCGCGGTCATCAACGTCCGGACCGACGACACGGCCCGGGCCCAGACCGCTAAGTTCACCACCTACGTCACCTGAACGCAAATCCCGCCACCCCGGGGCGCGCCGCGTCCCGGTTTCCGCATAGCCGACCATGGAGGACGAAATGATGGACGGGGCTGCTCCCAACCCGACGGCCGCACGGCCCGCGAAAATGCCTGGCACCGGACCCCTCGCGGGGATCAAGGTGCTCGACCTCACCTTCGCCCTCGCTGGCCCGTTCTGCACTCTCATGCTCGCCGGCCTCGGCGCCGAAGTCATCAAAGTCGAGTCCCCGGACGGCAACGACATCGCCCGGACCAACCCGCCCTTCATCGGCCCGGATGGCCTAAAATTCTCGGGCCAGGGCCCCGACGACATCTCGACATGCCTGCTGAACCGGAACCGGAGCAAGAAGAGCATCACGCTCGACCTGAAGTCCCCTGAAGGCAAGAAGCTCTTCCGCGACCTCACCCGCCACGTCGACGTCGTCGTCGAGAACCTCAGCGAAGGCACCGCCGAGAAGTTGGGCGTCGGCTACGAGGCGGTTCGCAAGGAAAATCCCCGCATCATCTACGCTTCAATAATGGGTCTGGGCCAACCCAGCGCCTATCCCGGCATGAAGACCATGGACATCATCGTGCAGGCGCTCAGCGGCGTGATGGAATCCACCGGCGACGCCGACGGCCCGCCCACGCGGATCGGCATCCCCCTCGGCGACCTCGTCGCCCCGCTTTATGCCTTCTCCGGCATTCTCGCCGCCCTCCTGCACCGGGAGCGCACCGGCATCGGCCAGCGGGTCGAGGTCAACATGCTCGACACCCTCGCCACCTTCCTCTCGGCCGAGCAGTTCGAACGGCTCGATCAACCCGGCGCCACGATACGGACCGGCAACTACTATGACCGCTTCGCCCCGTTCGGTATCTACCCCGCCAAGGACGGCTACGTGGCGATCTGCGCCCCTCGCGACGAATGGGCCACGGCGGTGTTCGATGCCATGGGACGCCCGGAGTTGAGCAAGGACAACCGCTTCGTCACGCGAGGCCAGCGCATGGTGAACTCCGAAGCGCTCAACACGGCCATCCGCGGATGGACCGAACGTCACACCAAAGCCGAGGTGGCCCACGCCCTGTTCACCGTCCGCGGCGTCCCGTCCGCCGAAGTCAGGGGTCCGCAGGAAGCCCTGCGCGACGAGAACATCCGCGGCCGCGGCGCCGTCCTGCCCCTCCTCGATCCACGCACCGGGAAGGAATTCGCAACCGGCATCGGCATCCCGATCGTCTTCTCGGAATCCCCCACGGGCCTCGCCTCCACCATCCCCAGCCTCGGTCAACACAATGCGGAAATCTTTGGAACCCTGCTCGAGATGGCGGCACCCGACCTTGACGATCTCTCCCGGCGCAAGGTGATTTGATCCCGCTCAGGATCCGCGCGTGAAATTCCACGCGGCTCTGGCCCGAGCGCTCGCGGACAATAGCGTCGACACGATGTCCGGCCTGATCGGCGACGCGACCTCTATATGGTCGACAGCTTCGTGCGAGACTGCGGTGGCCGGTATCTTGGCGCCGCCAACGAGAGCGGAGCCGCCCTCATGGCGCTCGGCTACGCGTCCGTCTCCGGCAAGGTCGGTGTCGCCACCGTCACCCATGGCCCGGCCCTCACGAACACCCTCACCGCACTCTGCGAAGGCGTGAAGGGGGCAATGCCGATGGTCCTCGTGTGTGGCGACACCGCAGTGGCGGATCGCGACCATTTCCAGAACCTGCCGCAACGCGAACTCGTTGTGGCGACCGGAGCAGGGTTCGAGCAGCTCCGCACGCCAGCCACCATGGCCGACGATGTGGCGACCGCCTTTCGCCGGGCCGTCGTGGAGCGGCGGCCTATCGCCCTCAACGTGCCGGCCGATTTTCAATGGCTGGACGTCGACTACCGCCCTGTCAGATTCCGGGTCCCCGACCGCCGCGGCGTCGCGCCCTCTAGCGCCGATCTCGACGACGCGATCGGCATCGTCGCTGCCGCGAAGCGCCCGATCGTCCTCGCCGGACGCGGTGCCGCGGGGCCGGATGCGAAACAGGCCCTGCTCCGCCTGGCAGCGCGCATCGATGCCCCGCTCGCGACGACATTGAAGGCCAAGGACCTGTTCCGCGGCGAACTCTTCGACCTCGGCGTGATGGGAACCGTCTCCACCCCTGTCACGGTGGACACGCTCCTGGAGAGCGATTGCCTGATCGCCTTCGGCAGCAGCCTCAACGCCCGCACCACCTCGAACGGCGCCTTTCTTGAGGGCAAGCGCATCGTGCAGGTCAACGCGGAGCAGAGCGAGGTCGGAAAGACGATCCATCCCGACGCCGGGGTGGTCGGCGACCCTGCCCTGGCCGCGGACCTGATCGTCCACTGGCTCGACCAGATCGAAGCTACAGCATCCGGATACCGCAGCCAGGATCTCGAACGTCGGCTCCGCTCCTACTCACCCCTCGACGCGACCGCCGATACCGGCCACGACGGCACCGTCGACCTAACCCGCGCGCTCCTTCGCCTCGACCAGCTTGTCCCGGCAGACCGGATCCTCGTCACAGACGCCGGCCGGTTCTTCAACAAGACCGTGAAGGCGATCCGCGTCCTCGACCCCACCCTGTTCGTCTACACTATCAACTCGGGCTCCATCGGCCTCGGCATGGCGGAAGCGATCGGGGCTGCATCCGCCGCCCCGGACCGTCCGACGCTCCTGGTAACCGGGGACGGCGGCTTCATGCTGGGCGGCCTCGCTGAATTCAACACCGCGGTCCGCTGCGCCACCGACTTGATCGTCGTGATCTGCAATGACGGCAGCTACGGCGCCGAGCACGTCCAATTTCGCAACCGCCAGATGGATCCGTCGCTCACGCTGTTCGGCTGGCCGGACTTCGCGGCCGTGGCGACGGCCCTCGGGGGCGTCGGCCTCACGATCCGCACCCGGTCCGACCTGGACCGGGCCGCCGACGCGATCCGCCTGCGCGACCGCCCCCTCCTCATCGACCTTCGGCTTGATCCGGACCTCGTCACCCGTGACTGATCCCACGCATTCCGTATTATCATATGGTGATACGATTGCCTTTGACGGGTTGCACTTCGAGTGTGTAGGGTCGGCTGCAGGATAGTCGCGGGACGACGGCACGGTGGACGCCACCTCAACGTCACGTTTCGTGCTGGCCCAAGAACAAAGACAGCCACCGGGAGGTGAGCGCATGAATAAACCGGCGATCGTCGGGTCGGGCCAGTCCTCGCCCCGCGGATCCGAGCCCGGCCGCGGGGCCTCCCGCCGTGCACTGATCGGCGCCGCCGGGCTGCTCCTCGCCGGGCCTATGACGCCCGCGACCGCCGCAACAGACCTCGCCGAATTGCACCGGGACGCGCGGCGCGAGGGCCGCATCACGCTCTACAGCTCGCAGCCGCCCGCCATCAACGAGCGCTTGATCGTCGCCTTCCGGACCAGCTACCCTGGCATCGACGTCGACGTCCTCCGCCTCGCCACCGGACCCCTCGGCCGCCGGTTCGAGACGGAAGCCAGCGCCAGCGCCAACGTGGCAGACGTCCTCCAGCTCGCCGATCCCCTCCTCGTCGCCAGCACCGTCGCCAAGGGCTGGCTCGCCACCCTCGGCGACCTGCCCGCCCACGAAGCCTTCCCTGCCGCATTCAGGTCGTCCTACGCCGCCACGGTCCGCATCGATCCCCACACACTGACCATCAACGACCAGAACGTGCCGTTCGATGTGACGCCGAGATCCTGGACCGACGCGCTCGATACCCGCTGGAAGGGCCGCATCCTCTGCCCGGACCTGCGCATCAGCATCATGCTGATCAACTGGGCCGCCTTGATGATCGACACATACGGCACGGACTACCTGACCCGGCTCGCCGCCCAGAGCATTCGCTGGCTGCCGGGCCAGATCCAGGGCTCGCAGCTGCTCGGCGCGGGCGAAGCCGACCTGCTGCTTCCAAACCAGAAGCAGGTCACGGCGTCCTTCATCGAAAGTGGGGCACCGTTGCGCGACGTCGTTCCCGGTCCATACGCCGGGCATGAGGGCGTCGTCGCGGTTCCCGCCAAAGCACCGCACCCGGCAGGCGCCAGGCTGCTGGCGAACTTCATCATGTCGCGCCCGGGCGCGGCCGTCCTCAACCAGGACGTCAGCTACTCACCCCTGCCCGACATCCCCCGGACCCTGCCGATGCCCGCCGACTACAAACGCCTGGACGCCCAGCGCGCCATCCAGCGCCAAGCGGAAATCCTGGAGCTGCTCAAAATCAGATAACAATCGGCTCAAAGAACGCCGGAGTGGGAGGAACCATGACCGTAACAGTGCAAGATGATCGTCTGTATAGAAAAGTGATCCTCAGGATCATCCCGTTCATCTGCCTTTGCTACATCATCGCCATGATCGACCGGCTGAACATCGGCTATGCCAAGCTTCAGTTCCTCGGCGACCTCAACCTCACGGAGGTCCAGTTCGGCGTCGCCGCAAGCTTCTTCTACGTCGGCTACATCCTGTTCGAAATCCCGAGCAACCTCATGCTGCACCGGCTTGGGATCGGCCTGACGTTCCTGCGGATCATGACCCTTTGGGGCGTCACCACCGTCCTCCTCGCCTTCGTCACGAACGCGCTGCACTTCTACGGCCTGCGCTTCACCATCGGCCTGGCCGAAGCAGGCTTCGTGCCCGGCGTCATACTTTACATCACCTACTGGTTCCCCGAACGCCTGCGCGGCCGGATGACCAGCATCTTCATGGTCGCTAACCCAGCCGCTGGCATCATTGGCGGCCCACTCGCCGGCTGGATCCTAACGGCGACCAACAACGCGCACGGGATCGCCGGGTGGCGCTATCTCTTCCTGATCGAGGGCTTGCCCGCGATCATCCTCGGCGTCACCGCATTCTTCTACCTGCCTCGCGGTCCGCAGAGCGCGACCTGGCTGACCGCTGATGAAAAGGCCAGGATCCGCCGTGACCTGGATGCCGGCCCCGTCGCCCCGAATCAGCAGCCACACACCTTCGCCGGCGCGCTGGCCAGCGGCAGGGTCTGGACCTTCTGCCTCGTCTACTTCCTGTTCTTCTGCGTGCTGAACGCCCTCCTGGTCTGGACACCGACGCTGCTGCGCTCGGTCGGCGGAATCAGCATCATGAACATCGGCTGGCTCAGCGGCGCCATCTCGGTGGTCGCCATGATCGGTACGCTGGTGCTGGGCGCCCACTCCGACCGCCGCAAGGAACGGCGCTGGCACGTGATCGGCTCCGGCCTCGTGCTGGGCCTCTCCTTCGCCCTCTTGCCCCTCGTATCCTCCAGCCTCGCGGGAACAGCCATCCTCCTGTCCATCGCCTCGGTCACCGCGTTCAGCTTCGTCGCCCTGTTCTGGACCATTCCGTCTGCTTACCTCCGCGGCACGGCAGCGGCGGGAGGATTGGCATTGATCAGCTCCGTCGGCGCCATCGGCGGGGTACTCAGCCCCATCTTCATCGGCTACATGAAAGACCTCACCGGAGGCTACTACGGCGCCCTCGGCACGTTCGGCGTGGCCATGATGCTCGGAATGCCCATCCTCTATGCCTGCACCCGCCCGGCAACACGGCACGAGCAGATCGTTGCGACGCCAGCCACCCCTTGAGCACCAGGCCTGGGAGCTGCCGCGCCGCAACGCGGCCGATCCAGGTCAGAAGGCGATCCGCCCCGGCATGATCACGTTCAGGATCGCCGATCGCCCCGCATCCACGCAGACCATCGCCTCTCGAACCGCCGCCTCCAGCTCGCTCGGCGCCTCCACCCGTTTGAAGTAGCCGCCCACCACCGAAGCACACCGCTCGTACGCCACGTCGTGCAGATGCACGCCGTAGTAGTCGTCATCCTTCTTCAGAGCGTCTTCGGAATAGAAGCGGTGATGCAGCTCCTTCATCACCCCGTATTTCATGTTGTTGAAGATCACGATCAGCAACGGAAGTTTCTGCTGATCGCCCAAGGCAAGGGCGGGGATCACGGGGTTATACATGAAAGTCCCGTCCCCGATCGCCACCACAACGAACCGCTCCGGCAAGGCCAGCTTGATCCCCAGCGCATACCCCAACCCCTGGCCGAGGCCGCTCGGCGCCCGGAAGTAAGTATACGAGTCGTCCCAACGCAGATGGTCCCGCAGCCCCTTCTGATGCACGATCGTCTCGTCGATGAACGAAGTCGCCCGGGGCAGCACCTTCTGCAGCGTCTCGACCAGCAGAGGGACCGTGATCGTATCCTTCTGCCGCGCTGCCGCCTCAGCCGTTGCGAGGCCATCGAGCCACGCCGCGTGATGCTTCGCGCAATCCGCCCGGCGCCGCGCCACCATCGCGGTATCCAGCCCCAGCCGCCGCACCGCGTCGGCCAGCAGCCGCAGCGTCAGCCCGACATCCCCATCGAGGTAGCTCTGTGCCCCGAGGCTCTGATAAACAAGATGCCCCTTGATCGTACTCTCCCCGATCGCCACCACCGGGACGCTCGGGTGGTTGCTCGGCGGATACCAGGGTGTCGCATTTTCGACTAGCAGCACCAAGTCGCGCGACCCGAGCAGCGGCCTCAGGTCCGCGCCGAGATACAGCTCGTTCGACTTCGGGAAATTGCTGAAGAACGCCCCGGGTCCCTCCACCACTGGAATGGCCGCGGCCGCTGCCAAATCCAGCAAGGCATCCAGCGTCTCCGGCCGCGGCCCGGCGGTCAGCACCGAGATGATCGGCGCCTTGGCCGCGACGATCAGCCGCGCTACTGCCTCTATATCCTCATCGGTCGGCCGGATCTTCGGACTCGGCGGCGCCAGGCGACCGCCCATAAAGTGGCCCTCAGGCGCCAGCAAAGCTTCCATCGACACGCACAGATAGGTGGGGCCCTTCGGCACACGCTGCGCCATCTCGCCCGCCCGCACTACGGAGTGATAGAGCGTCTCCGCCGAAGGCACCTGCTGCGCCCACTTCACCATCGGCTCGATCAACCGCTGCGATCCACCGACCACCCCCAAATTGCGGTACCACTGCGACCCCGGATCGAACTCCGCCTCGCCATACCCGGCGGACTCGCCCGACATCACCAGCATCGGCGTCTCCAACGCCCGCGCCGAATTCACCGCCATGCACCCCTGCTGCAGACCGGCACCCGCATGCAGCAACACGGCCTGCAGCTTCCCGGTGATATGCGTGTAGGCCGCCGCCATTGTCACGGCGATCGTCTCGTGCCCGCAATCGAGATACGCCGGACCCGCCGTGCCATCCCGCTTCTGCCGCGCGATCGCCTCCCACAGCGGCGGCCACTCCGACCCCGGCGAGCAGATGATGTAATCTACCCCGAGGTCACGGAATGCGTCGAGCAGAACCTCGCCGCCGTCACGCACATTGCTCACGAGACTGTCCTCCTTTGATTGTTTGCGGGCTTGCACGAGTGCCCGCGACCCTCGACGATCCCGGCGGATGGAACGGAAGGCTGCCGCCCATGGGACCGCTGCATGGCGTCAAGATCATCGAACTCGGCGGCATCGGTCCGGCGCCTTTCTGCGGCATGCTCCTCGCCGATCTCGGCGCCGACGTGCTCCGCATCGAGCGCATCCAGCCCCCTGACACCCCCCCCGCCACCGAGCCGCGCTTCGACCTCTTCAGCCGCGGCAAGCAGTCTATCTCCCTGGACCTCAAGCAACCCGGCGCCATCGCCCTGCTGAAAAAACTCCTCGCCGGTGCCGATGCCCTGATCGAGGGCTTCCGCCCCGGTGTCGCCGAACGCATGGGTCTCGGCCCCGAAACATGCGAAGCCCTCAATCCCAGGCTTGTCTACGGCCGCATGACGGGCTGGGGGCAGATCGGCCCCCTCGCCCAAGCCCCCGGACACGACATCAACTATATCGCGGTCACCGGCGCGCTGCATGCCATCGGCCAGAAGGACGGCCCACCCATTCCCCCGCTCAACCTGGTGGGCGACTTCGGCGGTGGAGCGATGTACCTCGCCCTCGGCCTCCTCTCCGCCTTGCTCGAAAGCCGAAGCTCCGGCCGTGGCCAGGTCGTCGACGCCGCCATGGTGGATGGTGCGGCTTCGCTCATGACCTTCATCTATGGCCTGCACGCCGCGGGCCGCTATTCGGATCATCGCGGGACCAACCGCTACGACGGGGGCGCCCCCTACTACGCCACCTACGAGACGAAGGACGGTCGCTGGATCGCGCTGGGCTCCAACGAACCGCGCTTTTACCAGGCGACGCTCGAGCTGCTCGGCCTCGCCGCCGAGCCCCTGCCGGAGCAAACCGACCGGACGGGCTGGGACACGCTCGGAACCCGGTTCGCGGCGGTGTTCGAGACCCGCACGCGCGACGAATGGTGCGCCCTCGCCGTAGGGAAGGAGGTCTGCCTCTCGCCCGTCCTCTCGCTCGAAGAAGCGCCCAACCACCCGTCCAACCAAGAGCGCGGGACCTTCCTTGAGATCGACGGCGTCCCGCAACCCGCCCCGGCCCCGCGCTTCAGCCGCACCGCGGCGAACGTGCGCTCGGGCCCTGCGGCGGATCCCCGATCCGTGCTCGCCGCGTGGGGTCTCGGTTCGGACGAGGTGGCTGCCCTCCAGGCGGCGCACGCCCTCGGGTAGCCCGCCGCCGCTCATCCGATCACCCCGCTCTCCCGCCATGTCGCTAGATCGGTGCCGTTCGCCCCGAGCACCTCACGCAGCACATCATCGGTGTGCTGCCCCAGCAGCGGCTGCTTGGTCTCGCCCCCCTCCGTAACCCGGGACATCTTCACCGGCATCCCGCCCACCAGCATTGGCGCCGCCACCCCATCGTCCCGCGGTACTTCGACCAGCATGCCCCGCGCCGCCACATGCGGATCGGACACGATGTCGTCCGCCGTGTTGCACGCGCCTGCGGGGATCCCCGCCTTGCACACCAGATCGGCGGCCTCCTGCTTGGTCTTGTCCGCGGCCCACGCACCGATCGCCGGACACAGCACGTCGTCCATCCGGTCCGCCCAGTCCCACGGCGTCGCCAGCCGGTGATCGGTCAGCCACTCCGGATGGCCCACGAGCCTAGACAGGCGTTCGAACTGATGAGCCCGCAGCACATACAGCGTGAACCAGCCATCCGCCGCCCGGCAGACCCCGATCAGCCCGGGCGAGCGCAGCACCTTGTCCGGTGCCTTGCGGACCCCGATGGACCAGAAATTCGGCAGGAAGTCGCAGACGGCCAGCATCGAATCGAACATCGACACGTCGACGAGCTGCCCCAGCCCAATCGCCGTCCTGTGCTGCAACGCCGCAAGCACGCCGATCGCGGCGAACGCCCCCGTCGTCGTATCGCCCAGCGGTCCCGCCGGCCCCGCGATCGGCGGCTGCCCCGGCACCTGCGCGAAGTCGTAGATCCCGGCCATGGCCTCGGCCACCCCAGCCATCGCCGGCCGTGACGCATAAGGGGACGTCCCGATCTGCCCGAACCCCGACAGCGCGACATACACCAGAGCCGGGTTCAAGGCCGAGAGGGCTGCGAAGCCGAGCCCCATCTTCTCCGCGCGACCAGGCCCCAGGTTCTCGCACACCACGTCGGAACTCCGCACCAGCCGGTATGCGAGGGCTCGCCCCGCTTTGCTCCGGTAATCCAGCGCGATGCTTTTCTTGCCGAGGTTGTATCGGGTGAACGAGCTGCCAGCCTGCTGACCCCTGGCATCCCGCACGAACGGGAACCCCGCCCGTCCAGCCTCCCCTGTTCCCGGCAGCTCGACCTTCACCACGCTGGCTCCCAGCCGCGCCAGGATCTGCGTCGCGAACGGCAGCGCGATGTACTGCTCGAATGACAGCACCCGCACGCCGTCCAGGGGCTTTCCCCAATTCGCCGCGCCCTCGTTCCGGGTCTCGTTGAACCTCATCGGCACCGTCCTCCGCAGGCCATTGTCCATCCATATGCCACGATCTGTCACGTCAGGCCATACTCCCGTATGACGGGATGTTGCATGGTTTGAGGTAGATGTGTACCCTGCGGTCCGCCCAGCCCTGGATCGTGGCTGGCCCAGCAGAGATCGCGATGAAGCGGCACACCGGATCCAAGGGGAGTAGAACAGGATGCGCCGCGTTCAGTCCGCCCGAGCCATGCTCGTCGCCATCCTGATGGCCGCGTCCCCGTGCGCGGCACACGCCGAGACCCTCAAGCTCGGCGTCCTCACGGACTTCGGCGGCATGACCGCCGATGCCGCCGGCCAGGGCAGCGTCGACGCCGCCCAGATGGCCGTCGACGACATGCGCGCCAAGCTCCCGGCCTGGACCGTCGAGATCGTGAGCGCAGACCATCAGAACAAGCCAGACGTGGGCTCCGGCATCGCGCGGCGATGGATCGACCAGGAGAACGTCGACGTTGTCGTCGGCGTGCCCAACTCCGCGGTCGCGTTGGCCGTCCAGCAGGTGACCAAGGACAAGAAGCGCATCTTCCTGATCACCGGAGGCACCTCCGTCGATCTCACCGGGAAGTCCTGCTCGCCCTATGCCGCCCACTGGACTGACGACACCTACAGCCTGGCCGCCGGGCTGATGCGGGGCCTGCTCGCCGCCGGCAAGAAGACGTTCTTCTTCATCACGGTGGATTACGCCGGCGGTCACTCGCTCGAGGCCGAGGGGCGGCGGCAGATTGAATCCGGCGGCGGCAAGGTCCTCGGCGTCGTGCGCCACCCCCCCAACGCCCCCGACTTCTCCTCCTTCCTCCTGCAAGCACAGGCCTCCCGGGCCGACGTGATCGTGCTGGCGAACGTCGGCGCCGACACCATCCAGGCCATCAAGCAGGCCCACGAATTCGGCATCGCGACAGGCGGCCAGAGCCTCGTGGGCATGGCGCTCTTCGTCACCGACGTGAATAGCCTGGGCCTCGATGCCGCCCAGGGCCTGTTCCTCAGTACGGGCTACTATTGGGACCTCAACGAAGGCACGCGTGCCTTCGGTCGCCGCTTCTTCGCCAGGATCGGCCGCATGCCGACCCGCGAGCAAGCCGAGACATACTCAGCCGCCCTCCACTACCTCCGCGGCGTCGCGGCCCTGCAGACCAAGGACGCCGCCCGGGTCATGGGTTGGATGAAGGCGAACGCCGTGGACGACTTCTACGCGCCGGGCGCCCGCTTGCGCGAGGATGGCCGCCTGCTCCATCCCGTCTACCTGGCAGAGGTCAAGGCGCCAGCCGACACTCGATATCGTTGGGACTACTATGCCATTCGCGAGACCCTCGACCCCGCTCAGGTCTTCCGCCCCCTTGCCGAAGGCGGCTGCGCGTTCATTGCCAAACCCTGACCAGGTCACGCGCATGGTACAGTCTGGCATGAACCGACCGCCGCCACCCGCCGACGCCGCCCTGCTGCGCGACGCGGTCACCTACGCCATCACGTCTAGACGAAGCATCCGCGGCTTCCTGCCCACGCCCGTCGATCCCGACATCATCAACGCCATCCTGGCGGCGGCCAGCCGCGCACCGAGCGGGAGCAACACGCAACCCTGGCTGGTCCACGTCCTCACCGGCGCGGCGCTCGCCGGCACGGCCTACGCGCTCGAGGCCGCCTTCCTTGCCGGCGAGCCCGCTGCCCCCGAATACTTCTACTACCCGCGAACGTGGCGGGATCCCTACCTCGCCCGGCGACGCGAAGTTGGCTGGGCGCTCTACACCCTCGCCGGCATCACCCGCGGCGACCACGAGAAAGGCAGGTTGCAGCACGCCCGCAACTTCACCTTCTTCGGGGCCCCGGTTGGCCTCGTCTTCACGATCGACAACGACCTCGAGACCGGAAGCTGGCTGGACTACGGCATGTTCTTGGAAGCCGTCATGGTCGCCGCGCGGGGCTTCGGCCTCGATACCTGCCCTCAGGCTGCGATCGCCAGCTACCCGGCCATGCTGCGCAGCCTCCTGAACATCCCCGAGACCCAGACCATCGTCTGCGGTATGGCGCTCGGCATCGCCGACCCCACGGAACCGACCAATTCGCTGGACGCGCCGCGCCAACCCGTTGCCGCGTTCACCGCCTTCCACGACAACTGATACCAGAACTGGTCTACGCGCGGGCTGGCCGGCAGCGCGCGCGGGAAATGACTCGAATACCAGGTCGCGCTCGGCGGCAGCTCTCAAGAGGGGCCATTCGACGAGCAGGAATGACCGGAGAAGCGGACCGGGCGGCTTGCGGTCGGGTTGGGCAGACTTCTGACGTTAACGTCCGAACCTAAATCTCGAGTCGTCTGGCCACGCTTACGACCGGCTTGGCAGACCAACCTCGCTTAGCTGCGTCACGAAACCATAACCGCAGGTGATTGGCTCACGCCGCGAGTGTGTTGCACCGATCAGGTGGTGGGCGCGGGCTTGCCAGCACGTCCTTTCAGTTGTTACGGAAGTCCGACGTAATCCGGACGCCCGAGTTCGAGCATGCGGTCAATGCGCCGATGGCAATCGCAATCTCGGTCGCTCGACGCCGATCGGCGCGGGATCGTAGCCCTCCTACGATGACCCGTTTGAAGCAACTGATGTCAGCTTGTATCAGTTTCCGCCATCGATAGCCTGAGGCCTTCTGCCAAGCCATGCGGCCACTGGGCAATGACCTGCAGGTGCCGGTCCCGCAAGGTTGGCGCCGTCTCTGCTGTTCGCTCGGAACGGCGTTGGATTGTGGTGGGGCGATGACGGACGCCTCGGGATGACGTGCAGCGACCTGCCCGTAGGCGCCGTCCTGATCGTAAGCACCATCGGCGCTGAACGAGGCGACCGGCCATCTACCTGATCGAGCAAGGTCCCAACCTGCGAGGCATGGGCGACGTCGCTGGTGGTAAGCCCCCGTGCGATCAGGTCGTCTAGCACACCTCGCCAGGCCGCTTCGCTCTCGCTCCCATGTTCTTGACGCACAGCCTGTCCCGCCCACGATCACGCCACGTTCTATGGCGTGACCCGATACCAGGGTGGTCAGATGAGCGGTTTCCTCGGTTCGACAAGGTATTTCGCCCCGGTGCTCCGCTGCGCGATAAGCTTCAGAGTGTCCGGGTCCAACAAGTCGGTCATGGAAAGTTCACCGGCAAATTCGCAAGCAAATGTGCTCTGCATTTGCGCTGAAATGCGCGAGCGCAACGCATCCAGCCGTTCGACCTTCATCCGTTCCAGCTCGTCGAAGATCAGCCATCCGCCGACACTCCATGACATGCCATAGCTTCTGTCGAGTTCGGATGGCCGAGTATCGAGTCCGCCATAGAGATAGACTTGCTTGTGCACCTTGGAGCCGTAGCGATCATACTCGGAGGTTTGTGCGAGGCAGTGCGCTTCCATGGCCGAGAGAATTTGCCCCGCGAGCTTTCCGCCACCGACAGCGTCAAAGGCCAGGGTGGCGCCGGCGGCTGCGACCTGCGCGCTGAGCTCGTCCGCGAAGCTGGACGAGCTGCTGTCGCAAACATATCTTGCGCCCTGATTTTCGAGCAGCGATACCTGCTCTGGCCTGCGCACGACATTCACGAGCGGGATGTCGTCCTGTAGGCAGATCCGGTTGAGCATCTGCCCGAGCGAAGACGCGGCCGCCGTATGAACCAGCGCGCTGTGACCTCGCTCCCGCATTGTTTCAGTCATCGCGAGTGCCGTTAGGGGATTGATCAGGACGGCCGCTCCGCTCCCAATCGGGACTCCGTCGGGGATGGGCAGTAGGTTTCTAGCTGGCACGACGCGGTAGCGGGTCACCATGCCGCCCCCCATCACCGCGACGGGCTTGCCGATCAGATCCCCATGGCGTTCTCCCGCGGCGACGACCATGCCTGCACCCTCGTTTCCCACAGGGAGCGACTTTCCTGTCCGCGTGGCGAGCGGCCTCATCCGTTCAGGCGGAATCTGGAAGACGGCAGTTCTGTCTTCGCCTTTTCCGGTAATCGCCCCGCTTGCAAGGTCGGCGGGTCCAAGCAGCATGCTGATATCAGCCGGATGAAGGGGTGCTGCGACCATTTCGACCACGACCTCGTCCGGCCCGGGATCGTTCAACGCGGTGGATTGGAGAGAAAGATGCAGTGTGCCATCTCGCCGCACTTCGGAGCGGATGCCGACGGTTGACAGGACTTGCTCAGACATCATGCTGCGCTCCGGGCTTGCTCATGCCGCATCCATCGCAGTGTGGGAATCACATCTCGGCCGCCTGAGCGGATGGGCTCGACCGGCGTCAACTCGAGACGGTTCGGCGTCAGGCTGATGCGACGGATCTGCGTTTGTCCGATCCAGTTCGGAAAGAACGACATATCGATCACATGACTGACGGTCTCCGCGCTTTCGTCGACGACGAACGTACCAGAGTAGCCGATGTATGCCGCGGCCGCGGCTAACTCTTCCGAGGCAGCGTGGAACCAATCTCCCGATGCAAAGGGCGGCCGTGAAGCCACCATGAGCTGGACCGACATCCATCCTCCGTGATCGTAGATCAGCCGGCCTCGGGCGTCGTCTCCAAACGGATGGCCTGGCGGGGAGCCATCGACGGGGTTCTCCATGTAGCTCTCCAAGCTCCACGCACCCAGCAAGCCGCTTCCCAAGGTCATTCCGCCCTCACTATCGTCAGCCAAGCTTTCGGCACAGCCGTGGACTGCCATACGATCATCCACCAGCCCTCGTCCGACTTCGCCCACCCGTTGGTGTATCGGTTCCTAAGCTGCCACTCCGTGCCGTCGATGCTCGCGCGCATGTCGGCAACCCCGTTGAGGGCAGCAGAGTCCCCATGCAGGTGCACCCGCTCCTCCGAAAGCCTGATCTCCAGGCAACGCGTGTGGCCGCCGCGCGATCCGGCCAGGGAGCTTGTCTTGTCGTCCTGCCGAGCGGAGGCATGCGTCCAGGGCAGCGCGTCCAACAGCAGCCGGTCAAGCGTACTGAAATAGGCCGCGACCATCGCCTCGCAGCGGCGGGCTTCAAAGCCGAGTGCGTGGGGTTCCGGATAGCCAATAGCTCGCCAAAAACCCCGCTCATCTCCGCTTGCCCGAACGTCGACGCCAAAAGTTGCGCATAGCGAAACCTCATACAATTCGAGTTCAGAAGGGTAGCTCAGCTAACTAAGGCTGTTTTACCCAAGGCATTGCGAGATCGATATCCGAAAGTAATTTCCCACCACCGAAGCTCATATTCTCAAGAGGGATCCCGTACATCATGATACAAACGTCGTCTTCTTCGAGCCCGGCCTTCTCGACCGCGTAGCGTGTTATAAGCTTAGCGAGCTTTCTCTTCTTTTCGACTGTACGGCCCTCCCCGAAAGTCACCGTGACGATAATTCGTCGATCAGATCGCTCAAGTTGTGGAAAAGTCGGATGAATGAAAAGCTCGTCCTCGCCGTGCTCGCTTATAACGATGAACCTGTCATCCATTGGTGTCCCTAAGGCTTCATGAAGGGCAAGGTTCAGCGCATCAGCAAGTCCCTTCTTCTCATCGCTGGTCAAACTTCTTGCGGGAATATAAGCATGAAACACTGGCATAGTCAGGCTCTCTTACTTTGAAGCTTATTACACCGTCTCACCGGGAACGGCAGTGGACTGCCATGCGATCATCTGCCATCCCTCGTCCGACTTGGTCCACACGTTGGTGTATCGGTTCCGAAGCTGCCGTTCCTTGCCGTCGATGTTCGCCCGCATATCGGCCACGCCCGTCACCACGGCCACTCTGCCGTGCAGGCGCACCTGCTCTTCCGAGCGCCTGATGTCCAGGGAGCGTATGCGGCCAGCCTGCAACGTGGCCAGGAAACTCGCCTTATCGTCCCGATGTGCCGAGGAATGCGTCCAGGTCAGCGCGTCCGACAGTAGCCGGTCGAGCGCACCGAAATCGGCCGCGACCAACGCCTCGCAGCGGCGGGCCTCAAAGTCGAGCACTTCGTTCGTCTCATCCATGGTTCATCTCCTGATCGGCCGTCGTGGCGAGCGGCTGGTCGGGTACGATCTCTACGCTGAGGCGGCCCAGGCCCTCGATCTCGGCATCCACCTTGTCGGCGACATGCAGGAACGTGTTCGATGCAAATCCAACGCCGGCCGGTGTCCCGGTCAGGATCACGTCGCCGGGCTCCAAAGTCACGTGGTCCGACATCGCCGAGATCTGCTCGGCCAAGGACCAGATCATGTTGCTCGTGTTGGAGTCTTGTTTCAGGTCACCATTCACCCAGAGTTTGAGCCACAGCCCATCGTGCTGCATGAAGCGGGCCGGCGTGATCTTGGGTCCGAATGGGCAGCTGTCGTCGAATCCCTTGCCCCCGAACAGGTCGAATTTGACCAGGTGCTTCGGGTGGAACTGCCAGTCTCGCGCAGACAAGTCTATGCCAACCGCATAGCCGGCGACGTGGTCCAGCGCCTCGGCCACGCTCACCCGGCGCGCTCGCTTGCCGATGACCGCTCCAAGCTCGCCTTCCCAGTCGAGCTTGTCCGACTGCGCGGGGTAGCGGACGCTCTTGCCGCAGCCGACCAGCGTCGTGGTGGGTGGTTTAAAGAACAGGACCGGGATCGACTCCTCCTTCGTTTTCGCGTTCAGGAACGCCCCGTCTTTGGCCATGTGGTCGGCATAGTTGGCGCCCATCAGCACGACCTTGGTAGGATACTGCAACGGCGTGAGGAACTGATCTGGCGTTGGCGCCGGGCTGAGCGCGGCAGCGGCCACATCGCCTGACGCTATACCTTCGGCCAGCCTCACCAGCACCGGCTCGCGAGCAATCCAGTGCTCGAACACGTTGACGAGGCCGCGCGACGGCGTCGGCTCCAGCACTTGCGGCGCCAAGTCAGCGAGCGCGTACCAGCGCGCGTCGACCTCGATGACGGGTGTCGGCTTTCCGTTGTGCCGGATCGTGGCGAGAGCGAATGCCATAAAATTACTCCGTTGGGATGGGTGTCAGGCGGCCGCTCGCTTGCTCTGCCCCGCGATGCCGGAAGTTCCCGCGAACACGAGGGTGGCGTCCTCCTCAATGCGGAGAAGCTGGTTGTACTTGGCTAGGCGTTCGGAGCTGCGGACCGAGCCGATCTTGATCTGGCCGGCGCCGGTGCCCACGGCGAGGTCGGCGATAAACGGGTCCTCCGTTTCGCCCGAGCGTGCCGACACCACGGTTGCGTAGCCGCCGGCCCGGGCTGCGGCGATAGCTTCCAGCGTGCCGGTCAGGGTCCCGTTCTGGTTCACCTTTATCAGCACGGCGTTCGCCACCCCACGCTCTATCCCTGCGGCGATGCGCGTGCGATTGGTGGCGAACAGGTCGTCGCCCAGCACCTGCACATGCGGCATCGCCAGCGTCGCCCGGCGCCAATGGTCCCAGTCGTCCTGATCGAGCGGGTCCTCGACCGAGATCACCGGGAAGCGCCGCACCAGCCCGGCCACGAAGTCGACCATGGCCTCGCCGTCGAGCTGACGGCGTTCCCCTTTTAGGTCGTAGCGCCCTGCGGTGAACAGCTCGCTCGCGGCCACGTCGATCGCGATCGCCACGTCCGGGCCGGGCCGCAGCCCCGCCCGCGAAATCGCCGCGACCATCAGTTCCAGGGCGGTCTCGGCCCGGTCGTAACCCGGGCTGAGGCCGCCCTCGTCCGCGAGCAGGGTCGTTCGCCCATCGGCCGCCAGTAACTCGCCCGCAGCGGAACGGACGCGCCCCACCATCTCCAGCGCCTCCGAATAGGTCGCAGCCGCGACCGGTACTGCAAGGAAGTCCTGCAGGTCCATGCTCCGCCCGGCATGGGCGCCGCCACTGAGGATATTGACCATCGGCATCGGCATCGTCATGGCGGGCGAGCCGGCCAACGCCGCGATGTGTCGATGCAGGGGAAGTCCCGCAGCGTCGGCCGCTGCGCGGCAGATCGCAAGCGAGATCGCGAGCACGGCATTGGCGCCCAGGCGCGCCAGGTTGGGCGTGCCGTCGAGCTCGACCATGCGCCGGTCAACCTCCGCCTGCGACGCGGCATCCAGGCCGGACAGGGCGCCCGTGATCTCGGTCACGACATGCCCAACGGCGCGCGACACGCCGAGGCCCGCGAAGCGGGACGCGTCGCTATCCCGCAGCTCCCACGCCTCATGGCGGCCCGTAGAGGCGCCAGAGGGCGCGCAGGCACGGCCGGTGCTGCCGCCAGCCAGATCGATGTCGACCTCCACGGTCGGTCGGCCACGCGAGTCGAGAACTTGACGGGCAAAAATCCGTGTGATGCGGGACGAACTGCTCATGTGAATGTCTCCAGGATGGGGGCGCCCGATGGGCTGCTTGCGGCTGGATCGCGGAGCAGGCGCACGGCCACGCGCTTGGTGGCCGCCACGTCGAGGTCGGCCAGGTAGTCGACCGGCGAGTCCCCTTCCAGCCGTGCCAGCATCAGGCAGCCAAGGATCTGAACCAGCGCGGCATCGACGATCGCCGGGCCGGTTTCGCGGTAGCCACGCACCAGCTCGAGTCCAGCCGCCACAAGGGCGGCTGCGGGCGCCGTCCGGCGGAGCGATTTGAGCGTCAGGTGGGCGAGGCAGAACGCCAGGTCGAAGCGCGGATCGCCCCAG